>Ga0222713_10003607_pt1 | contig 15959 bp, 11 predicted proteins | sample C33_649DmetaG_FD_165061 | JGI IMG/M metagenome (GOLD analysis project Ga0222713, IMG submission 165061) | Estuarine water microbial communities from San Francisco Bay, California, United States - C33_649D | ecosystem: Environmental > Aquatic > Marine > Unclassified | place: USA: California...
TGGGAGTACCTGCACGTAGACGAGTATCAAGACACCAACCGCATTCAATACAACTGGGTGCGTGAACTCGCCGCAAAGCACGGCAACCTCTGCGTGGTGGGCGACGACGACCAGTCCATCTACAGCTGGCGTGGTGCAGACATCCGCAACATTCTTGACTTTGAGCGCGACTGGCCAACCGCAGAGGTGGTGCCGCTTGAGCAGAACTATCGCTCTACCCAAACCATTCTTGATGCTGCGCACGGTGTCGTCTCCAACAATCAGGGCCGCAAGAAGAAGAAGCTTTGGACCGAGCTTGAGGGTGGTGACCAGATCACCGTCTACGGCGCATTTGACCCTGAAGATGAGGCAGCCTGGATCGTTCGTCGCATTGAAGAGGCTTCCGCTGCGGTGACCGGCCGTCGAGCTGATGCGCCAGAGCCGGTCAGCCTCAACGGCATCGCCATCTTGTACCGCACCAATGCCCAGTCACGCGCGATTGAAGAGGCACTCTTGCGCTCCAGCATTCCCTATCAGTTGATCGGCGGCACACGCTTCTACCAGCGCCGCGAGGTGAAGGATGCCCTTGCTTGGCTCCGCGTGCTGCGTAGCGACACCGACCGCATCTCGTATGAGCGCATCCTCAATGTGCCGCCACGGGGCATCGGCGACAAAACGATTGAACTGCTGCGTGCCGCCGCGGCGCCGAGCGTGAGCGCGCCAGACGGCACCCCATATGGCCATGTCATCGCTGCAGCTGGTCGTGGCGAAGTAGCGGGCGTGAACACGCGCGCACGGAACTCCCTTGCTGGCATTGCTGACGTGATCAGCCGGCTGCGTGATCGCATCGCGGCCGTGACACTTCCTGAACTCCTTGACGGGGTCTACTCGGAGTCTGGCCTGCGCGCACATCTCGCCTCAGAGGGAGTGGAGGGCGAAGAGCGCTGGGCAAACCTTCTTGAGCTCCGCGGTATCTCTGGGCGATTCATGGAGCTCGCCCCGCTCGATGCACTGGATCGTTTCGTCGAAGACACCGCGCTGGTTGCGGATCAGGATGCGTTTGATGGCGACGCAGAGCGAGTCACACTGATCACCCTGCACGCGGCAAAGGGACTGGAGTGGCCGACGGTCTTTATCTCTGGGCTGACCGAAGGGCTCTTCCCCCATAGCCGGGCGCTGATGGACCAGGAGCAGATGGAAGAGGAGCGTCGCCTCTGCTATGTCGGCATCACCCGTGCAAAGCGCCGCCTGAGTCTTTCGTACGCCCTCCGCCGTGGCTGGGGTGATGGCGATGGCGCGCCGTCGCGCTTCCTTGCGGAGATTCCAGAGGAGCTACTAGACGTGGCAAACGACGACGACCCGCGTGCCGATGGTGAGACGCGATTTGGCCGTGGCTTCCGCTCTGCGCGTGCGGGATTTGCTGGGGGCGAGTCGTGGCGCGAGGGGAGTGGCACGCCAGGGGCACCGAGCGGCACCTTCCGTCCTGGGCGCGACCTTGAGGCGAGGCGTCGTGCCTACAGCGCAGGTGCACGCTCTGGCTCCCTCCGCGTGCCCGACACCGATGGGATCGACGAGGCACCCGACGACGATGAGTTCATTGGCGAGGCGCCAGAGCTCATGCAGCCGGTCGGTCGGATTCCCCCGTGGGCGGCGACGGGGCGCGGAGCGGCTGGCGCCCCCACACAAGCGCCTGGCACGCCGATTCTTCCTCCGCTTCGCCCACGCACCGTCGCGCCAGCGCGGGTGCGGATCCCCGGTGAGCGCTACTTCCGTGATGGTGATCGCGTCCTGCATGCCTCGTTCGGCGAGGGGATCGTTGTCACGTCCAAACTCACCCGACACGATGAAGAGGTCACGATCGCCTTCGCCGGGTCGGGCGTGAAGACGCTCGCGGCAAGCATCGCCAATCTGGAGGTTCAGGGATGAGCGGCAAGGCTCTTGCGCCAGCGGCACGCTATCGCGAACTGATTGCGGCCATCAACGAGGCAGATCGCCGCTACTACGTTGATGATGCCCCAACGCTCACCGACGCCGAATATGACGCGCTGCGCGTTGAACTCAACGCCCTTGAAGCGGCACACCCTGAGCTCGTTACACCAGACTCACCATCCCAGCGCGTTGGGCCGAGCGCAGATGATCGGGTGGAGCCCACGGTCAAGCTGACCGAGGTACGTCACGAGCGCCCGATGCTGAGCCTCTCGAACGCATTCTCGCCCGAAGAGGTTGCCGACTTCGCGGCCAGTGCGGCGAAGGGACTCGGTGGACGCGAGCCCGAACTCGTTGCTGAGCTGAAGATCGACGGTCTTGCGATCAGCCTGATGTATGAGCGAGGCCAACTGGTTCGTGCGGCAACACGGGGAGATGGCACGACCGGTGAAGATGTCACGGCAAACGTGCGCACGATTCGAGCCATTCCCGCAACGCTGAAGCAGCCTGCAACCTGTGAGGTGCGCGGCGAGATCTACATGCCAAAATCATCATTCGCTGCACTCAACGCGGAGCGTGCCGCTGCAGATCTTCCGCTCTACGCAAATCCGCGCAACTCAGCTGCTGGATCACTCCGGCAGAAAGATGCCGCGATCACCGCGCAGCGCAACCTCTCGTTCTTCGCCTACCAGCTCTTTGAGGAGCCAGCGCCGGCGGCGCAAAGCGCAGCGCTCCGTCGGCTGCATGAGCTGGGGCTCCCAACGGAGCAGAACGCACGTGCAGGTCTTACTGGAACGAGCGCCGCCTCGTTCCTCGCTGAGTGGGCCGAGAAGCGCCGCACCCTGGAGTACGAGACCGACGGCGCGGTGCTGAAGGTCGATGCGGTCGCCGATCAGGAACAGCTCGGCTACATCGCGCGCTCACCAAAGTGGGCGATCGCCTACAAGTTCCCCCCAGAGCAGGTGACAACGAAACTCCTCGGCATTAGCGTCGAGGTTGGTCGCACTGGCTACCTCACTCCAGTGGCTGAGATGGAGCCAGTGCTGGTTGCTGGCTCAACGGTGCGCCGTGCCACGCTGCACAACATTGATGAGATTCGCCGCAAGGACGTGCGCGTGGGAGACATCGTCGTGCTGCAGAAGGCGGGTGATGTGATCCCTGAGGTGGTACGTGGACTTGCGGAGCGCCGCATCGCACCGCTCCCGGAGTTCTCCATGCCGACGTCCTGTCCATCCTGTGGCACTGCGGTCGTACGCGATGAGGTGCGCCATCGCTGCCCAAATCGTGCCTGCCCGGCACAGAACTTTGAAACGTTGCGGTACGCCGTTGGCCGTGGTGCGCTCGACCTTGAGGGTGTCGGCGAGAAGTTGCTCGCGCAGCTCGTAGAGCGTGGGATGGTTCGCCGCCTCGGTGATCTCTATCGCCTGACCGCTGAGCAACTTGATGGACTCGACCGTATGGGGAGCTTCAGCGACAGTTCTCGTCGCGAGGGGCCGAATCGCATTAGCAACGTGCTCGGCATGATTGAGGCGCGACGAAGCCGCGAGCTCTGGCGCGTGCTGGTTGCGCTCGGCATTCGCCATGTTGGTGAGGCGACGGCGAAAGATCTTGCAGCGGAGTTGCAGCGCCGGGTCCCGCCAACCAGTGGGCCAGCGTGGGGCCGCGCCGTGCTCGACACGATGCGATCCCTTACAGCAGAGGAACTCACGGCGATCTCAGGGGTTGGGGCGGTGGTGGCGGAAAGCATCGTCTCCGCGTTCGCTACGGGTCTGGCGGGGGAATCCCTTGAAGACCTGTTTGACGCCGGGCTCATCGCCGTTCCCGCTGCCGTCACGCCAAGCGTGGCGGGTGGTCCGCTCGCAGGGCAGGTGGTGGTCGTGACCGGAACCCTCACGGCAACGGGCTGGAGCCGACGCGAGGCGCAGGACCGCATCGCTGCAGCGGGGGGCACGGTTGCCGATGCTGTGACCGCAAAGACGACGCTGCTCGTTGCGGGGGAGAAGGCGGGCTCCAAACGGGTCGCCGCTGAGAAGTTGGGCATCACGATCGTGGACGAGGCGGGCTTCGTCGCGCTCCTGGGGGGTTGAGCCGTCGGGCGGGTAGGATTCCCGCATGAGCGATCTAACCCGCGCCGAAGTTGAACGCGTCGCAGCACTTGCCCGCCTCGGGCTCACCAGCGACGAGCTGGGGGCGCTCCAAGGCGACCTGAACCTGATCCTTGAGCAGTGGGCCCACCTCGCCGACGTCGACACCTCGAGCGTGCCACCGAGCGCACAGACGATCGTTCAGGCGATGCCGCTGCGCGAGGACACCGCAGAACAATCACTCCCCGTTGACGATGCCCTCCAGAACGCACCGGCCCGGAGCGGCGACTTTGTGCGCGTGCAGGCGATCCTCTCTGAGGAGGCCGACGGATGAGCGGGGAGAGCCTCCGCCGCGCAACCGCGGCAGAGCTGCGCGTCGCGTTCCAGTCGGGCGCCGCAACCTCGCGTGCCGTCACCGACGAACTCTTCGCCGCCATTGAACGCGAAGATGGCGTTCTTGGCGCGTGGCTGCACCTTCGTCACGAAGAGGCTCGCGCTGAGGCCGATCGCGCCGATGCGCGCTTTGCGACCGCACGCGCCGCCGGAACCTCAGCGCTCAACGAACTCCCGCCACTCCTCGGCGTCCCCGTCGCGCTGAAGGATCTCGTCAACCTCACTGGGACACCCACAACAGCGGGCTCGCGAATCCTTGAGGGATACATCAGCCCGTATGACGCCACCATCGCTGCACGGTTGAAAGAGGCGGGTGCAGTCATTCTTGGCAAGACCAACATGGACGAGTTCGCCATGGGTTCATCGACAGAGTTCTCGGCATATAAGAAGACGCTGAACCCGTGGGCGACCGACCGAGTCCCTGGAGGATCATCGGGTGGCTCTTCGGCCGCTGTGGCTGCATTTCATGCGCCGCTCTCCATCGGCACCGACACGGGCGGCTCCATCCGTCAGCCAGCGAGCCTCACCGGCATCGTCGGCATGAAGCCAACGTACGGTCGCGTCTCGCGCTACGGCATCGTCGCCTTCGCATCGTCGCTGGATCAGGTTGGGCCGTTCGCTCGCACGGCGCAGGACGCAGCACTTCTGCTCCATGCCATCGCGGGCGCTGACGCGCATGACGCCACCAGCTCGCGCAGTCCCATTGATGCGGCGCTGCTGAACCTTCCGAGCGGCGATGCCGCGGCCTCTGCCATTCGCGGCAAGCGATTCGCTCTGCCGAAGGAGTATTTCGTGGCCGGCATGGAGCCTGGCGTTGAGGGTGCAGTTCGTGATGCAGTCGCCGCACTCGAAGCTGCGGGCGGGATCGTCGAAGAGGTGAGCCTCCCAACCACTGAGCATGCGCTCGCGACCTACTACATCGTTGCGCCAGCAGAAGCCTCGGCGAACCTCGCTCGCTACGACGGCATTCGCTACGGCGCATCAAAGCACGGCGGCGGAGATCTGCTCAACGGGTATCTCGAGACGCGCGGCCGCGGCTTCGGCCCAGAGGTGCGCCGCCGCATCATGCTTGGCACCTACGCACTCTCCGCCGGTTACTACGACGCCTATTACGTAAAGGCACAGAAGGTGCGCACGTTGATCGCGCGTGACTTTGATCGCATCTGGGCGGCTGGCTTTGATGCGATCGTGGCGCCAACAAGCCCGCAGGTTGCCTGGAAGTTCGGCGCAAAGATGAGCGACCCAGTCTCGATGTATCTCGCCGATGCCTGCACCCTGCCAGCGAACATGGCGGGCCTTCCAGGGGTGAGCATTCCGTGCGGCCTCTCTGAGAACCTTCCTGTCGGTCTACAGCTGATCGGCAAGCCATGGTCAGAAGCCGAACTGCTCAGCATCTCCGCCGGATACGAGGCACTCACCGCAACCGCAGCATGGCGCGCAGTAGCGCCGCATGACCTCGCCAAGCTCGGTGGAGGTGCTGCATGAGCGACTTTGCAAAGCGCGCACTTGCCGATCGTGTCCACGCGGTGCCGCCCTCTGGCATTCGGCGCTTCTTCGATATCGCCGCAACCATGAGCGACGTCATCAGCCTTGGAGTGGGGGAGCCCGACTTTGACACGCCAGCACACATCGTTGAGGCGGCGGTAACCAGCCTGCGCGCCGGACGCACGCATTACACCTCGAACTACGGAACGATTGATCTGCGCCGCGCCATTGCCGCGAAGATCCAGGAGCGCTCAGGCGTGAGCTACGACCCAGAGAGCGAGATCATCGTCACGATCGGCGCCTCTGAGGCGGTCGACCTTGCCGTGCGCGGCGTCATCGGTGCGGGTGACCGCATCGTGTTGCCAGAGCCGTCGTACGTTGCCTACCTCCCTGCGGTCGTCTTTGCGGGTGGCACCGCTGTTCCTGTGCCGACAAGCGCGAACGACAACTGGCGCCTCCACGCTGACGCGGTAGATGCAGCGGCGGCGGGCGCGAAGGCGCTCTTCCTGGGCTACCCAGCAAATCCAACGGGGGCCACCCTCGACGAACCGACCCGCGAGGCGCTCGCCAAGATCGCCGTGGCACGGGACCTGGTGGTGATCAGCGACGAGATTTATGACCGACTCGTCTACGAGGGACCAGCGCACCGCGCGATGTCGGCCTATCCAGGGATGCGCGAGCGCACCATCCTGATCGGCGGCTTTTCGAAGTCCTACGCCATGACCGGGTGGCGCGTCGGCTTCCTCTGCGCGCCAAAGGAGATCGTCGCGGGGCTGGTCAAGATTCACCAGTACGCGATCATGAGCGCTCCAACCATTGCGCAGGATGCGGCGCTTGAAGCACTGACGAACGGCGAACCCGCCCTCGAAGAGATGCGTGCCGCCTACGCGCGCCGTCGCACCATCGTGCTCGATGGCCTCGCCGCCCTCAACCTGCCAACAGGTGCGCCACAGGGCGCCTTCTACGCCTTCCCCGACATTCGCTCAACTGGCCTCACCGATGAGGTGTTTGCCGAGCGCCTCCTCACGGAAGAGCGCGTTGCCGTGATTCCAGGCTCATCGTTTGGCGCCAGTGGCGTTGGGCATGTGCGCATCTGCTACGCGACGTCGGAAGAGAACCTACGCGAAGCGCTTCTCCGCATCGGCCGCTTTGTGGCCAAGGCACGCGAGGTGGCGGCATGACCTGGCATGCGGTGATTGGCATTGAGGTGCACGTGCAGCTCCGCACGGTGACGAAGATGTTCTGCGCCTGTGCAATTCCCGCCGAGGGCGATCTGCCGAACAGCAAGACCTGCCCAACCTGCCTCGGCCTCCCCGGCGCACTCCCAGTGCCGAACAAGGCCGCCATTGAGAAGGTGCTTGCCGTTGGTGCCGCGATCGGCGCCGCTGCGCCAGCGACCACGATCTGGGATCGCAAGAACTACTTCTATCCAGACCTCCCGAAGGGATACCAGATCAGTCAGCTTGACTTCCCGCTCGCTGAGCACGGCACCATTGAAGTAACCACGAGCGCTGGAACGAGCCGCGTGCGCATTCGCCGCGCGCATCTCGAAGAGGACACAGCTCGACTACGCCACGAGAAGGGGAGTGATGGAAAGCGCTCCAGCCTCATCGACTACAACCGCTCCGGCGTTGCGCTTCTTGAGATCGTGACCGAGCCAGACATTCGTGATGCAGAGACGGCCCGCCGGTACGCCGAAGAGCTGCGCCTCCTGCTCCGCACGATCGGGGCCGCCGATGCCGAGATGGAGAACGGGCAGATGCGCGTTGAGGCGAACGTCTCGATTCGTCCAAGCGAGGATGCACCGTTCGGCACGCGTACGGAAGTGAAGAACATGAACTCCTTCCGCTCGGTGGAGAAGGCAATCGCCTTTGAGATTGCGCGACAGGCTGAAATCCTCGAGGCGGGCGGGTCGATCACTCAAGAGACGCGCGGCTGGGATGAGTCGAGCGAGACCACCTACACGATGCGTGCGAAAGAGAACTCGCATGACTATCGCTACTTCCCTGAACCCGACCTGCCGCCACTCGCCATTGATCCAGCCTGGTTGGCGGGCATCGTTGCGAGCATCCCTGAGATCCCATCGGCGCGCCGAGCGCGCTATGTGGAACAGCTCGCGCTCTCTGAATATGATGCGGCCGTCCTCGTTGGCGAGCCTCGGGCCGCGGCGCTCTTTGAGGCGTCACGTGCCGCCGATGCAACGATCGATGCGAAGACGCTCGCCAACTGGGTGACAGGCGAGTATCTTCGTGCCGCCAATGAGGGGGCCGCTGAGCCAGATCCGGTGCAGTTCGCCGCCCTGATCGGCGCCGTCTCTCGTAAGGAGATCAATGGCACCACCGGCAAAGAACTCTTCGCCGAGCTCTTGGGCGGCAGCTTTGATGTGCGCGCGGCGATCGCTGAGCGCGGCCTTGGGCAGATCAGTGACGACGGCGCCTTGAAGAAACTTGCTAGCGAGGTGCTCGCTGCGAACCCGCAGGCGCTCGCCGACTGGAAGGCGGGGAAGCAGCAGGCGATGGGCTTCTTGGTTGGTCAGGCGATGAAGGCGAGCAAGGGGCGTGGCGACGCAGCCCAACTTGGAACTCTCTTCAAGGACCTGCTGGACGCCTAAGTGCTCGACCTCGTTCGACTCTTCGTGGGCGGCATTGGTATCGCGGGATTCTTTTATCTGGCACGTCGACTCCCACCTTTACTCCGAGCGCGAACGGAGTGGGCGAACCGCGTCGGCGCAGCAACGCGCTATGAGGCGTGGCGCGGTACACCGGGGAGCGGCCCCGATCTTGCCGATCGCCTTGAGGGTGAACTCATCGCCAATCGATTGCGTCGCCTGGTCGGGGTGGGTGTCGCCTCGCTCGCAGGAATCCTGCTCGCACTGCTGACCTAGCCTTCGTACGCCTCGTCCGGAAGGGGGAGGCTCCACGCCGTCGCGGCAGCTCCCGCCGCCTGCCCGGCAGCGACGGATTCGCCCAACGACGCGCCAGCCTGGTGCGCCATCAAGAACGATGCGATAAAGGCGTCCCCACACCCGATGGTGCTCCCCGCCACGGGGACCGCCACAGTTGGATAGAACGTCTCGGCTTGTTTCTCACCGTCAACTACTAGGACCCCCTGCGCCCCAAGGGTCACGACGGCGGTCTTCTGAGCGTCGAGAACGAAGCGGCGCACCTCTGCGAGTGACGCGTCCTCGCGTGCGCCGGGCCAGCCGATAAAGGCGAGATCAATGTGCACCAACGTCTCGCGGAAGCGCTCCGGCGTGTAATGGCGAAACCCAAGAAAATCGGCACTGACCATCACGTGTTCAAGGTGCCCAGATGATGAGAGGCGTTCCAGCTCGTCAATGGCTCCTTCGACAAGGACGGTATGCCAATGGGTTGCGGTAGCAAGCGAGGCCAGCTCTTCTGTGGTGCAGTGCACCACCTCCCACACTCCATCAACGTAGTTGTCCATCTGTGGTTGGCGGTCTGCTCCGATTCGGATATCAATAGAGGAGCTCTCGCCAGGTGCGACGAGCGACGCAGGAAGATGGGGAATCCCATTGCGCTGAAGGAACTCCACGAACAGATCCTGGTCGCTCGAGCCGATCCGCGTCTGGAGGAGGAACTCTTTGCCGGCAGCCGCCCAGTGGTACGCCATGTTCAACACTCCTCCGCCTGGGAGGGTGCGACCGCTCTCGAGATAGCGATCGCGACTCGCGGTGCCGAAGAGGATGCTTCTCACAGCCCCGCAAGCGGCGCGGATCGGTCGTCGCCCGAGGCGAGAAACCGATCTAGGCGCACCTCTACGACTTTGCTCGACTGCCAGAACGCCTCAATGGAGAGGTGGCCACACCCTTCGTCGTGATACCACTCGCGTCGCCCAGGGATTGTGGTGATCAGTGCCGGATCGTGTGCGGGCACGACCGCTGGGTTGAGTAGGTACCCAGGGGAGAGGGGATCGCGAATTTGTAGCAGGCCGTTGCCGCGGAAGCCGCTAGCTCGCGGCGCGGTCACACGCTCACCCGTGCCGAGGTCAAGAAGCTCAACTGTCTCGAATGGAGTTGCGGTGACGGTTGGCCAGGCGGGATCGTCGACAAGCTCGGCAATGACGCGGCGTACCGAAATGTCTTGGTAGTGGTTCATGGCGGTGTGCGGCTGCTCGTAATCGTTGTCGTAGACGTTGGTCGGATTGTCGTCGTACACGTTCCCACATGCCTCTACCAAGAAGTTGACCAGCTCAGGCCGGTCGTGCAGGTAGCGCCGGTAGGCCTCTTCGTATTCGAGGATTGCGACAGATCGCGGCACGATCTCGCCTCGAACAACGTGCGAGATCCGCCAGCCATCTGCGCCGAAGCGCTCGGTGAGGAGTGCGTTCCAGCGAGCCTTCTCGGCGCCAGAGAATCCCGGCAGTCCGACGGGGATCCAGATTATTGACATGCGCTCTGCGGTCTCTGCAGGTAGGAGCGCTACCCAGTTGGTGGTCATGCCGAGGCTCGGGTGTTTGGGCCAGAGATGCCGAGACGCGGCATCTCAATGGCGGGGCAACGGTCTTGTACGAACAGCATGGATGCATCGTTGGCGATCTGCGCAGCGGTGGGGCTAATGACGCCGAGCTGAAGCCAGAGTCCGCGCGCACCAATCGCGACGGCCTCGCGTGCGATCTCCTCGCACTCCTCGGAACGTCGGAACACATCAACGAGGTCAATTCGTTCGCCAGCTGGAAGCGAAGCGGCAGCGGCACTCAGCGTTGGGAAGCAGGGGAGACCTGCGACTCCGTCGCGCAGTGCCTCTGGCATGGGGTTGATCGGGAGGATCTGCCAGCCAGCGGCGGCGAGCGTGCGCAGGACGCCGTGGGAGGGGCGGTCTGGGCGGGGAGAGGCGCCAACGACCGCAATGGTGCGACTCTCCGTCAGCATGCGGCGTATGAGCGCGTCCACTGCGGCGGGATCTGGGGCACCCCCTTCGTTGGCCTCTATGGCTGCCCGTAGTCGTGCGCGTTCCTGCTCATCCATAGGGGGATAGTACGCCGATCGCTAGACTGCCCCACGTGAGCGCCAAGCCTGACTTTACGCACCTCCACGTCCACAGCGAGTTCAGCCTGCTCGACGGCATGAGCAACCTGGAGGCGCTGATGGAGGAGACGAAGCGCCTTGGGATGGACTCCATTGCCCTCACCGACCACGGCGCCCTCTACGGCTCGGTCCAGTTCGTCCAGGCGGCAAAGCAGTTTGGCATTAAGCCGATCATCGGCGTCGAGACGTACGTCGCCCGCCGCGGCATGCGCGACAAAGAGGGGAAGGCCGACCAGCAGCCGTTCCACCTCATCGCCCTCGCGACCAGTGGCACGGGTTATCGCAATCTCTGCCGGATCGTGACCGACGCCCACCTCGATGGGCTCTACTACAAGCCGCGTACCGACCACGAGCATCTTGCGCGGCACGCCGAGGGCCTTGTTGGACTTTCGGGATGCCTGAACGGCGAGATCGCACGTGCGCTGGAGGTGGATGACTGGGAGCATGCGCGCGCCCTCGCTGGGAAGTACGGCGAAATCTTTGGGAAGGGGCGCTTCTTCCTCGAAGTGCAAGACCACGGCCTTCCCGAGCAGCGCCGCCTGAACGAGCAACTCTTCCGCCTCGCCCCCGAAGTCGGCCTCCCGCTCGTGTTGACGAATGACCTGCACTACGTGCGCGCAGATCAGCGCGATGCACACGATGTGCTCCTCTGCATCGGTACGGCGAGCAACCTCGAGACGCCAGGTCGCATGAAGTTTGGATCCGGCGACTTCTACCTGAAGTCACCAGAGCAGATGGCGGCACTCTTCCCCGATCACCCCGAGCTCCTGAAGAACACACGCCTCATCGCTGAGATGGTGGACTTCAACCTGGAACTCGGTACGCTCCGCCTCCCGAACATTGAGGTGCCCGCAGGGGAAGACGTCAACAGTTGGCTGCGCAAAGAGGCGACGCGTGGCCTTGCGCAGCGCTACGGCACACCAAGCGATATCGCACGCGAACGGTTGGAGTATGAGCTGGGCATCATCATCAAGATGGGTTACGCGGCCTACTTCCTGATCGTGGCTGACTTCGTACGCTTCGCAAGGGAGCAGGGGATTGCCACAACCTGCCGAGGGAGTGCTCCAGGGTCGATCGTCACCTACACCTTAGGGATCACTCCAGTGGACCCGCTGCACTACGAACTCCCCTTTGAGCGCTTCCTTAACGTTGAACGAGTCACCATGCCCGATATTGACGTGGACTTTGAGGATGGTCGACGGGATGAGGTGCTGCGGTACGTATCGCAGAAGTACGGCGAGGACCGCGTGGCACAGATCATCACTTTCGGCACCATGGCGGCCCGCGCCTCGATCCGCGACGTTGGGCGCGTCCTTGGGAAGAGCTACAGCGAGGTTGATCGCATTGCGAAGTCGGTACCGGCGCAGAACAACATCAGCCTCGCTCAGGCGCGGAAGGCACCAGAGTTTGCCGCGTATGCAGATGGCAGCGAGTACGGGCAGCTAATTGGCCTTGCCGAGCAGCTGGAAGGGGTAGTTCGCAACGCCTCGACGCACGCCGCCGGCGTGGTGATCAGTCGCGAGCCACTGACGGAGATCATGGCGCTCCAGCGTGCGACGAACTCTGAAGGAGTCATGACGCAGATTGAGATGCATGGAGTGGAGGCGCTCGGCCTGCTGAAATTTGACTTCCTCGGCCTTGCAAACTTGACGATTCTCCGTACCGCAGTTGACCGGATCAGGGAGACCCGCGGCATTGAGATTGATCTCGACAAGATTCCGCTTGATGACGCCAAGACCTTTGCCCTCCTGGCGTCGGGCGAAACGACGGGTGTATTCCAACTGGAATCCCCAGGGATGCGCCGCTACATCAAGGAGTTGCGCCCGACGAGCGTCTTTGACATTGCCGCCATGGTGGCCCTCTATCGTCCTGGGCCGATGGCGAGCATCCCCACCTACATCCGTCGCAAGCACGGAAAGGAGGCGGTCACCTACCCGCATCCACTCCTTGAGCCAGTCCTAAAGCGAACCCAGGGGATCTTCGTCTTCCAAGAGGACGTGATGGCGGCCTCCGTTGCGCTCGCAGGCTTCAGCGGAGCCGAGGCCGACACACTTGGCTGGGCTATCCGAAAGAAGAAGGAAGACGTGCTGGAGAGTGTCCGCGCAGACTTCTATAAGGGTGCGGCAACCCGTGGCGTCAATCGTGGTGCAGTCGAACAGGTCTTCAAGCTCATGGAGCCGTTCGCTGAATATGGGTTCAATAAGGCGCACGCCACCTGCTACGGCTTGATCGCCTATCAGACTGCTTATCTCAAGGCGAATTACACCGTTGAGTACATGACCAGCGTGCTGAACGCTTTCCGCAGCAAAGAGGAGAAGGTTGCCGCGGCGATCGCAGAGTGCCGCCGCCTCGGCATTCCCGTACTTCCTCCAGATGTCGACTTCTCGAATCTCGACTTCGAGCCAGAGGGAGAGGCGATCCGCTTCGGCCTCTTGGGGATCAAGAATGTCGGCGCTACAGCCGCCGAGTCGATCGTTGCGGCGCGTGAAGCGGGGGAGCAGGCGGCCTCGCTGCAGGAGTTCTGCGAGCGAATTGACCTGCGCCTTGCGAACAAGCGCGTCCTTGAGGCACTGGCGAAGGTTGGGGCGCTCCGGCGCTTCGGCCATCCAGCGCAGATCCTGCTCGCTCTCGACGACGCGATCTCCGGCGGCTCCAGTGCGCAGCGCGAGCGCGCGGCTGGGCAGGTTGGTCTCTTCGATGCGATGCCTGAGCTCGCTGGAGCGGGGATCCCCGCACTCCCACACGTCACTGAGGCCTCAACACGCGAACGGCTGCGCTGGGAGCGAGAGCTGATGGGCGTCTATCTCAGTGATCACCCAATGAACGCGCTTGCGCCAGCAATGCAGCCGTATGTGAGCACCTTCGTTGGTGACTTCAGTGATGAGTCGTACCGCGATGAGACGGCAACGCTTGGCGCGATTGTGTTGAGCATTCGCCAGATGGTGACAAAGAAGGGTGCCTCCATGGCGATTGTCACCGTGGAAGATCTCACGGGGAGCATGGAGGTCGTGGTCTTCCCCCAGGTGTGGGAGTCGACGAAGAGCTCCTGGATTGAAGGCGAAGGAATTCTCATCGCCGGTCGCACCGAGCAACGCGGCGAAGAGTGGTCCGTTTTGGTTGAGTCGGTTGTTCCGTGGGAGGAGGCGTCGCGCCTCAGCGCGGAGGCCGTCCGGTCCAAGCTCACCGTTTCGAGTGGGGGGCGACGCTACGCAAAGCGCTCAGTCGCCCCGCTCCCTAATGGTGGGATTCCAGCGGGCATGGTTCCTGAAGGGATGGAGACGAGCGCACCGCTCATGCCAGAGCGCGCACCGGTCGAATTTGATGCCGCCGCGCCCGCCGAACCGCCTCCCGCCGAACCGCTGGTTGGCGCGATGTCGAATCCGGATCCGGTAGAGATTCCCGCAGATGCGGTGCTGCATATCAAGTTCAAGGCGCGCCAGTCCGTTGAGGAGACGATCCGCGCCATGGAGATTGTTAAGGGGGAGTTGCGGTCAAGGCCAGGGGCGACCCGTGTGGTGGTCCACATCCCTCAGGCGGGTGGCGCGCAACTCTTGCCGATGGAGCAGCGCAGCGGCGTTGCCTGGGACGCCGGGCTTCCAGCGATCCTGCGTGACCGCGTGGGCGGCGACGGGATTGAGTTGGAGCTGATCTCGCCTGCAACCTGAGGAAGATCCAGCCCTGCAGGTTTCTGCCGAAGAGGGGAGAATAGCCACATGAGCAGCAAGGATTACGTCTCCGTCCTGACCCGCCAGTCCGCCCCTGAGGGCGTTGATTGGCGCACGATGTCCGTGGTTGCCCGCGCGCTGCTCCTCACGCGCGCCTCGGTGCTCCCACTCACGATTCTCGGCTCGGGGCAAGGCCTGCTCTTCGCATGGTGGAGCGGCAAGATCAGTGACGCCACGTTCGGCGGCAACGCCGTCAGTGGCATCCTCCTCGGCTTCGCCGCCTTCTTCGGCGCAAACCTCGCCCATGCGGCAAACAACCTGGCGAACGACTGGCGCGATTATCACGATGGCCTCGATCGACCCGGCTACCCGCGCGCCGACTATTCGCCACACCCGATCGCATCAGGTGCGATGTCGAGCCGAACTTTGCTCATCACCATCGGCGTGTTGACGGCCCTCGCCGCAATCTTCGGTGGCTTCACGATGGTGATTCGTGGCGAGCCACTCCTTGGTGCCTTTGCGATTGCTGGACTGATCCTCTCGTGGGGCTACACCGATCCACCACTACGCTTCAAGCGCCGCGGTCTCGGTGAGCTCTCCGCCTTCATCGTGTGGGGTCCATTGATGGGTGGGGGAACTTACCTGGCCGCGACAGGCACCCTTGATGCGACCGCGTTGATTGCCACGCTGCCGTGGGCGCTCTTCGTCACCGCGGTGCTCTTCGGCAAGCATCTCGACAAGATTGAGGCTGATGGCTCACGCGGCGTGAAGACCTTCGTCGTGCGTATCGGCGAACGCCGTGCGCGCGCCTTCACAACGCTGCTGATCACTGCTGGCTATCTCGGTATTGCCGCCTTCGCTATTCCAGCGATCGGAATCTTCCCGTGGTTCGTTGCGCCGCTTGCGGGACTCGGTGCAATCGTTGCACTCCCTGCACTCAAGATTGTTGCTGCGCCACGTCCAGCTGCTCCACCCGCCGGCTACCCACTCTGGCCGCTCTGGCATGTGGGCGCGGCCTTCCTCGCCTCGCGCCCCGCAATGGGAGCGCTCCTGGTGGGGATGGTTGTTGGGGCGATCCTCGGCCGCTAAGCCGACGGGAGTTACTTCCCCTTCGCCTCGGGTCGTGCGACGCGGGCAGGCGGAACGCGCAGCGCCTCAAACTTTGCAATCTCTACTTCAATAGCTGCGACCTCTGCAGCTGCGGCGCGCCACTCAGCTGAACCGGCTGTGGCGGCTGCGCGCTTGGCGCGGGCGGCGGCATGTTCGCGCATGAGCGTAGGGCGGTCAGCACGCGGGGTGAATGCCTTGTCGCTCATGTCGCCTCCTTGTGATGGTGTTGGTGCCGAAGGCGGGACTCGAACCCGCATGATCTCATCGACC
>Ga0222713_10003608_pt1 | contig 15955 bp, 15 predicted proteins | sample C33_649DmetaG_FD_165061 | JGI IMG/M metagenome (GOLD analysis project Ga0222713, IMG submission 165061) | Estuarine water microbial communities from San Francisco Bay, California, United States - C33_649D | ecosystem: Environmental > Aquatic > Marine > Unclassified | place: USA: California...
TTCTTCAACAGTGATGACACCATCTTTTCCGACTTTGTCCATCGCCTCAGCGATCAATTCACCGATGTTTCGATCTTGTGCAGAGATTGTTGCGACATTCGCAATCTGATCTTTGCCAGCGACTGGTGTTGCATTCGCATGCAACTTCTCGACAATCGCCTCAACCGCGCGCTCGATACCAACCTTGATGCCCATTGGCTGTGCGCCGGCAGCGAGATTGCGAAGGCCTTCTTTGACCATCGCCTGCGCCAAAACAGTTGCGGTTGTTGTTCCATCACCAGCAACATCGTTTGTCTTCTCAGCTACCTGCTTCACTAACTGAGCGCCCATATTCTCGGCTGGATCAGATAGTTCAATTTCCTTTGCAATGGTGACGCCGTCATTTGTGATCACTGGTGCACCGAAGGACTTGCCGATGACGACATTTCGTCCCTTTGGTCCAAGTGTCACCTTGACGGTATCGGCGAGGATGTTGACTCCTCGTTCCATTCCGCGACGAGCATTCTCGTCGAATTGCAGACTCTTACCCATGACTAGTTACCGACTCTCTGTAGATACTGGATCTGGGGCTACTTGGTGATGATCGCGAGGATGTCGCGCGCTGAGAGGACGAGGTATTCCTCGCCGCCAGACTTCACTTCGGTGCCGCCGTACTTGCTGTAGAGGACGACATCGCCTTCCTTCACATCCATCGGAACTCGCACACCGTCATCGAAACGGCCTGGGCCGACAGCGACGACTTTGCCTTCCTGTGGCTTCTCCTTGGCGGTATCTGGGATAACCAGACCAGATGCAGTGGTGGTCTCAGCATCGAGTGGCTTAACTACGACTCGATCTTCAAGTGGCTTAATGGCAATGGCCATCTTTTCGCTCCTTATTACTCGTTACTGGTTCTTGCCTGCTCGCTCTTAGTCGAACAGGTTTCACTTCTTGGGGCCGTTAGCAGTGTCAGCCCGCGAGTGCCAACGCGAACCCTAGGGGGCGTATTCCCGAACCTCAAATCGGCCCGGATGGCCTTTTCCTGAGCGCGGGGCTCTGGATAGCCCTCTCCCCCGTAGGTCCTTAGCTGGGGCGAGAAGTACGGAGAGACCGTTTGGCGCTAGCTGTCCTTAAGGTCTTGGCCTTCCTTGAGGTAATCGTGGCCTTCCTTCGAGACTTCGCGACACTCGCCCGATGAGGGCTCCTTTTCTTGGCCAGGTTTGCCAAAGGTTTTTCCGCCCTTGAAGATCTCGATTCGCGAGCCAACTTCCTCGCCCAACTCTTCTCGTATTCCGAGTCAATCAACTGATGTGAGGCATGATCGATTCGAATCCTAATCTCGAGATCGCCCCCATCGCTTCTACATAACGACGCAGAGTTTGAAGCTGTGAGTTTGGGCTTATAGGCAGACTTAAGAGCGCTGCTTGAAACCCTTCGGACACTGTGGCGACACACCTGTGACCCGCTTGGTCGTGGATCCTTTAGTACATGTGATTGTCTTAGATGACTTCTTCACGGAGAGCTTCTGCTGCTGCTCTAGCTTGACCTTGATAGTGGGGCTTGAAAATGTGAAGTTGTCTGCAGATAGTGAAATCCACCCCTCTCGCTCGACCACACTCGTTGTCGCTACTTGGTTGTTTCCGTCCCCTCCCGTAACAGTGACGACCGCGCTGACCGGCGCATCAGTAAATCCATAAACACATCTCGCGACATCGGATCGGATAATGAGTTTGTACCGGCCCAAAACCTCAGAGCCATCGCTGCGCAAATGAGGCGCGGCAACTTGATAATCAAGGCTTCCCTTATTGAGTTTCGGTGGTCCCGCTGAATAGATAGTTGCATTTGTAGCAACAAAACCATTTACCTGGCTCTTTTTGGCAAAACACTTACTCGCCCCGTCCATCTCATCTGAGGAGAGTGTTCGTACAGACCAGGTGCTCAGATCTGCATCAGCCTTATCTTTTCTCACGCCAATCCAGGCATCAAGCTCTTGAAATGCATCTGGCCCATATGAAAGAGGATGACTATCAAGTGTGTTGACTAGCGGGTCGTCGGAACACCAGCGACATCCTGCAGATGGCAACTTAGATTCATCGTTGAACTTACCCTTTCTGTACTGCTCTTGGATATCGCGAGGTATCTCCGGCCATGGATAAGAAAATCCCAGACTAGGGACTCGCACACTCTTACCCTCAAGAGTTACACGCACCGATCCTTCTGGTTTCAATGACGCAATCGAGAGGGCACCCTCGTCGATACGGCCATGAAGCCATCCCGAAGGTGAAGAGGAGAGGCGCAGAATTACCCTAAATCCAATCTCTTCAGGTAAAGCACGGCGATGAGCACAGAGATTGTCACCGCTCATGACACAAAGGAATTGCTCATCTTCATAAGGTGGATAGATTCCAACAGCACCGAGGAAGGTCCCATCAGCTGGACGAGAATTCTCAAGAACATAACTAGAGCCATCATCCTTCGTCGTCTTTCTCATCTCGACCGCAGATATGGTTATTGAGAATCCATCGGTTTCAAAAGTCTTCGATGATGCATCTTTCGACCCAGAGAGCACAGCATTGACAAAGAACTTTTCGCCACCCGCATGAGATATTCCATTGAAATTCCAGAGACCACCGGAGGAGGCATTGGGAAGATTTACTGATTTATCACTGAGATACGTTGTCTTCACCGCAGTTGGAAATAGGTTTTCCTGCTTTCCCGAAACCTCGTTGCCGTTCTTAACAGCGACTATCGCTTCGATGCAATCTATTTGGTTGCTCTCAGAGCACTGCGCTAACCGAGTGAAATAGATGAACTCCCCACTTGCTTTACTGCAACGTGGATCTTCAAGACTCTTACAGAGAATTTGGAGCCGCTCAGGTCCGTTCTTTCCATTACGCCACTCAAGATGCGGAGCCCCGGCTCCCATCAGTACGCCACTGTTATCCGAGATAGTTACATTGACATGACCCTGCTTCGGAAAATTCGGTGGAACCCAACCATCATCAACAATCCCCGCAGCAAAGGCGCTGAGTGGTGCCAGCAGCATAAGTGCAAAAGTGATGACAATAGAGCGTCGGAAATTCATGGGCTCAGTATGCCTTTTCATCTGAACTTGTGCATGATGAGGCCGAGGAAAAATTACAGTCAGGACTTCTTGGTATATCCCTTAGGGCATTTTGGAGAATACCCAGTGATTTTCTTTTTTGTCGAGCTTTTCATACAGATAATGGTTTTCTTTACAAGTGGCTTCGATGAAACCGTTGTCTTCTCACTTATTGGAGTGGGTGAGGTGGATGGAGTTGTCTTCGGTTGAGATAGGGCAACCTCAATCGTAGGACTTGAGAAGGTAAAGTTTTTTGCGGAAACAAAAAGCCAGCCATTTTTCTCTCCAACAACAGATGTCGCTATTGACTCTTCCTTATCTCCGTATGTCACAGAGACCACTGCATCTACAGGCGCATCTGTAAACGCGTAGAGACAACGCGCTGCGTCGGACCTTAGGACTAGGTCATAGTTTCCTTTTATCACTTCTCCTTTTTCATCAAAGTGCATACCAGCGACTGAATACTTCAAGCGACCATCCTCAAAGCTTGGCGCCGTGTTCATGTAGGTCAGTGCATTCGTGCTCACAAAACCCACTATTCGAGAACTATCGGATAAGCACTTGTTTGATCCAGCAGCGACTGACTCAAACCCCCAAAAAGTTCTACTCCTCGTTGCGCGGTCTTTCGAATAATCACGAATTGCCTCAAGCACTCTTGATGAGATTTTGTGTGTCGCTCCACCAAGAAAATAACCAGCAATTTCCGGAGGATCTTTGATGGGATAAATTTCTCTTAGCTTTTGAGGGATGTCCTTGATTGGGATAGATAGTTGAACTTCAGCGATGGAAACCGGTGCTCCACTTATCTGTAGCCGATTTAAGGATCTCGAGTAGTTTTGAAGGTTAAAGTCCACACTTGAGAAGCGTCCGCCAATCCAACCATTGAAGCTTGACGGAACGCGCAGGGTGAGGCGCGCTGAAGTTTCTTTTGACCATTCCGCAATTAGTCCCTTTCCGAGGCGATCTGACCAGACAGAAAATGGCTCAAACTGGGAGACAGGTATTCGTTTTCCATAATTGACTCCATTGACTATAACGTCTTTGGAGGGTGAAAACTTTTGTTCAGGGAATTCTCCCGGGACTTCTGTGAATGGAATTATCCGTGCCTTCACTCCTGCGAGCTGCGTTTGCTGAGCCGCGCTAGCGCTTCCCTCACTCAAAACATAGATTGCGTAGGTCTTCTCACCACCAGCATGTGGAGTCGATTTGCTGCGCCAGAGACTCATTGATCCCGCTTTTGGAAATCCAAGACTTGGTTCGGCATTGCGCGTTGGAGCGAAGATACTCCTTATATAAGTTGCCTCTTCCCATTCCCCATCTCCCTGCTTCAATTCAAATTTTTCAATACAAGGGCCGTCAGGCGACTCTAGACATGGCGGATATACAACGGTGGCTGAATAAGAGAATTTCAGATTTAAACCGTATCCACAATCTCCATTTCCGAGTTCTTTGCATTCATACTCATCACTTATTTGCCTTCCATCTTCAGCGGTGCGACTGAAATTCACTTGTAGTAAAGAAGGTCGATACCAACCTTCCTGAAGTTGTCCTTCGAGAATTTGTACATCAATTGACGTGATTGGAGTGACATTTGCTGAAGCACTAACGAGTGAACCTGACCCAAGGAGAAGTGCCAAGAGGAGAACTCTTGACCTTACTCGCACAGGTCTAAACCCTCGTATCAATATTTTCACAGCACCTCACCCCCAACTCGTCATAGTGACGCTGACAGAACTATCAACCGCAATACCAAGTTCTGAAGGCGCAATTCCATCTGAAACCATCTGTGACCCGAGTGCGGCCACCATCGCCCCATTATCTGTACAGAGGGATGCTGGCGGAATACGTAGCTCGAGCCCGGCTTTCTTCGCGCGCTCATCGGCCATCTCGCGAAGTCTTGAGTTCGCTGCGACACCGCCACCTATGAGAAGTGTCTCGATTCCACTCTCTTCACAGGCATCAATCGATTTCTTAGTGAGCACATCAACCACCGCTTCCTGAAAAGAAGCCGCAACATCAGCACGCACATGCTCAGGAGTAGCTTTCAAATATCGTGAAACCGCAGTCTTCAATCCGGAGAATGAGAAGTCGAATCGATGGTCAGCCTGATCTTTCGCCGCCGTCATTCCGCGGGGGAAATCTATATTTACATGACCCGACTTTGCTTCTCGGTCGATAAACGGACCCCCCGGAAATCCAAGGCCAAGGACGCGGGCAATCTTGTCAAAAGCCTCTCCCGCTGCATCATCCAAAGTCCTTCCTAACTGTTGATAGGGCCCGGTAAGTGAATCCAACTTCAAGATCGATGAATGACCACCGCTCACTAAAAGCGCGATTGCTGGCCCAACAGGTTTCTCATGCGTCAATAAATCGACTGCGACATGTGAAGCAAGATGATTGACGCCATAGAGCGGTTTATCAAGTGCGAGCGCCAATCCATTTGCAGCAGATACACCAACCAAAAGCGCTCCTACTAATCCAGGGCCTGCTGTTACTGCTATCGCATCGAGATCATCCAGTGAAACTTTCGCTTCACTTAGTGATCGCTCTATCGCGGGCCAGATTGCTTCCAAGTGAGCGCGACTTGCGATCTCAGGAACCACCCCGCCGAATCGTTCATGCTCATCGACACTTGATGCGATCACATTTGAAAGTAAGTTTCTTCCAGAGACAATTCCTACAGCGGTCTCATCACACGAGGTCTCTATCCCCATAACCAATGGCTGGCTTTGCATCATGACTTTTCCTCATCGCCCAGAAGGCTTTTCTTCATCACAATCGCATCAACGCCAGGTTCGTAGTAGTTCTTTCTTCGTGAAATCTCTTGATAACCAAGTGAGCGATAGAGCGGTAGCGCTTCTTCGTTTCCCACTCGCATCTCAAGCAAAGCCGATATCGCCCCTTGATCCTTCGCCCATCTTTCGAGGCGCGCGATCATTCTTCGTGCAATTCCCTGGCGCCGATATATCTCACGAACTGCGACGTTATGGATATCTGCACTCTCACCATTAGACGCGATTCCGGCGTACCCGACGATTTTCTCGTCATCAATAGCCCCCATATAAAGCCGCCGAGAGCCAGAGAGTTCTTCCTTTACCTGCGTCAAAGTCCAGGCATGTTTCCCGAAGATCTCCTTCTCGAGTTCGAATATCGCTATCGCATCCACCACGGTGAGATTCCGGTAGGTAATCATCGCTCACTCGTTGGAACAGCATCAGGTTTTCTCAAATACATCGGTTGGTGCACGCCCTCGGCCCACTCAAGGGATGCAAGCATGAAAAGTGGATGGGGATAGATCATGTCGATATCGGATTCGAATCCATATCTCGACGCACCTTCGCCGTAGACCGGCAATCCCATCGAGCGGACTTGCTCCGGAAGCGAAACTTGTGGTTCTGTGATCCGCTTTCCAGAATCAAACTTCGCCCAATAGATCTCTTTGCGCCTTGCATCGGTTGCGACGATGTACTCACCCTTTACGCCAGAGACGATTCCATCTAAAGAACAGATCCCAAGCCATGGAATTCCTTTTGCTTTCGCAAAAACTTCAGCGAATGTGATTCCCACTCGAAGTCCTGTAAATGGACCAGGTCCCATACCAACAAGCACTTGCGTTATCGGTCTCCCAAGATCGAGGGCACCAGATACAAGCCGTGGAAGAGCTTCGCCATGCTCGGTCGCGCCATCATGCCTGCCAGCAAATAGTGGTACTGCTCCATCAAAGAGCCCGACCGAAGTCCGTGATGTCGCGGTATCAATCACGAGAGTTGTCATCGTCTCTCGATCACCACTTTCCTCATCTGATTAGCGGAATCGAGCTCGTCGACAAAAGAGATATCAACGAGAAGATAGCTTTCGGTAAAGCGATGCGCGAGCTCACTTCCCCACTCGATCACGGTGATTGAATCTTCACGGCTCGTCTCAAGGTCAAGATCATCGAATTGAATCGAAGAATCGCCACTTCCCAGGAGTCGATAGGCATCGACATGGACCAGTTTCGGTTTGCTCTTATGTACTCTCGAGATCACGAAGGTCGGAGATGAGATATCAAAGACTCCGAGCGAACTTCCGATACCTTGTGTGAAAGTAGTTTTCCCAGCGCCTAACGGTCCCTGCAAGATAACGGCATCACCAGCATGAAGTTCCTTTCCAACTTTTTCACCAATCTCCTTCATTGCCTGAGCATCTGCAACGAGATGAGTCGAAGGAAGAGTTAAAGACATAGCGAGAGCCTAATCATGACCAGGGGCATAGAGTAAAAATCGAGTATACGAATTGGGTCAAAACTAGAGCGATCAGCATCCAAACTAATAAGGACCGAGACCCATGTAAGAGTCCCGGTCCTTATAGATCGGTTCTTTATCGCCTCGAACGCCCTGAAGCGCTCAAGGAGATGTTCTCGAGACTATTCAGTCGCGTAGAACTTGAGCAGTGGTGCTTCGAATGTGCGATCGAAGGAGAGTCCTCCAGCTTTTCGCATAAGCGAACGAACTTGACCAGCATTTGGCAACTTGCCGGCATTCGCTGCCAAGGCACCGATTTCTGCCATCGCTACCAACTGCTTACTGGTGTAGTTGCAGTGCTTTGTTCCATTCGCTGCAGGACCTGAGGTATCTGGCAACCCAGTCGCCGCGAAGACTGTGTACTTCGCAGGCGGCAGATTCCAAATAACCATCAAGTTGTCTTTTGGCATTGTCACTTCTTTGCCAGAAGCGATCGCCTTGACTGCTGCTGCCTTTGCGGCTGCGACATTTGCCTTGTTGGCATTGATCAACCACTGAACATGACCACCAGGTGTGACGGTCTCGAATGGTGCAGTCATTGCGATTGTTGGGACGTTGACCACACCTTTATGTGAGGCCATCGCGCGCAACTTGGCGACAGCTGCTGGGTTCGCAGTATCGCGAGGAGCAGCCTTCAACACATCCAGCAATTTGTCTGTTGCATCAAAGCCTGAGAGCGCTGATGAGAATACAAACTTCGCATCACCTAACTGCTTCTCATAATCGACACCATTGTTGTCATAGACGCGGCCGCCATTGATTCCCTCGAGATCTGCGATCAAGAGGATTCCAAGGACTGCTGCATCGCCTAAGTTTTGGAGAGTAGCAATAGCAGGCGCAGCACCAGCAACAAACTGTGCGTGTGCAAGCGACTTCTCATCTCCAGGACCTGAGACGCCATCAATGTGCGAGCTGATGCTTGGCAAACCGGCCATCTGGCCAACCATCGTCACTGCAGAGCGCGATGGGATTGCTGCTTTGAGTGCATCAGGCACCTTCGATGTTGCTGGCCATGCGCCAGTTGCAAGTCCACCTTGAAGTGCGGTCAGCGCAGCAGCAATTCTGCCGATATCAGTGAGCTGTTCGACAACTCCTGCCTGTCCCGCTGAATAGCCACCACCCTTGATCGCTGGATCAAAGAATGTCTTGACGCCCCATAGAGCATCTCCGGCCATCTTCAACGCTGCTTCGACTGATCCACCAACCATGCAGAGTGGAACAGCAGCATCGATCAACCCTGGGTTGGTCTCTGCAAGAGCCTGAGTGATGAACCCACCTTGTGACTCACCCCAAGCGACGATCTTCTTTGTTGTCGGGAATTCTTTCTTCCAGATGCCGATTAACTCAACATTTGTCTTGAGGGCTCCATCAGCGTTCCAACCCGTCTTGGCATAAGCCGACGAGAAGAGTCCGTAACCCTTTGAAAGAAGTGCGACTGCAGTTGTCTGCTTGATAGCTGCTGATGGTCCAGGGACCTGCTCAGCAACGCTTGATGCCGCTACATCCCAAACGCCAGGGATGCTGATCGGATATCGATAGCCCTTGGAGTAAAGGAATGCAGTGCCATTGAAATTAAGTGGTGCCTGGAGAACGTATCCAGCGCCATCAGAGGTCTTTCCTTGGCAACTCTTGATTCCACCAGCAGTTGCACATACTGGGTTAGCGCTCGCCGATGTCGGTATGACAAAGAGCGAGAGCGCAACCAGTGCGGATGAAACGAGACCTACGAAAGTCTTCTTGCCGATATTGGTTTTCATTAGTTTGGCAATCCCTTCGTTGGAAGTGCTGGACGCTTCGAGGTCGTCTTCACAACTGGACCGTTAGCCGAGTCAGTTGTGTAGATCGTTCCTTTAGCTTCCACTGGGATGAGTGAACCTGTTTGGTTGTACTTACCGATCCAGAAACCGGTATATCCGACGCGGCTAGTAGCTGAGAATCCGATTGGTGGATACCCGGCACTGGCAAAGGTCGAACCTTTGCTCTCAATCGCTGCAATCAAACCCTTACGAGTTGGATTTGGACCAGCAGCCTTGAGCGCCTGTGCAACCATCATTGCGCCATTCATTCCGGCCATGATGTTGTTATCAAAGGTCGCATTGTTGTTATAGGTGGTGTTCACCTCGCGGAAGAACTTGACGTACTCATCTGTCGTATCTGCCGCATCAGGCATAAATGACATTGAAAGCGCGCCATTGAGGAGTGCTACCGGGACGGTGGTCTGTCCGACGATTGTTGTTGCATCAGCACCGACAGATCCGAAAATCCACTGTGGCTTATAGCCAGCAGCAAAAGCAACACCGACTGCTGCTGCGGTCGCTGTCGTTACACCGAAGATATAGACAACTTCGACCTTGGCTGCTGCGAGCTTCTGGATCCAGGTAGTCGCTGTAGCTGCACCTTGAGTTCCAGATACATATGGGATGCTCACATCGAACTTAACGCCAGCGCTCTCAAAACCCTTGAGCGCATCTGCACCGAAGTCATCGTTCTGATAGATCAGACCGATCTTCTTGCCGGCGAAGTTCTCTTTGATGTACCCACCCATGATCTTTGCTTCCATTCGATAGGAAGAGAAGAGTGGGAAAAGAGTTGGGAACTTCTTCTTATCAGCGAATCCGCTGAAACCAGTGTTGACGAAGAGAGAAGGAACGCCACGTGATCCAAGTCGAACTCGGCTATTGATTGCGAGGTTGTTCGCAGTTCCGAGTTGGCCGACTGTTGCAAAGACTTTGTCCTTCAGGATCAATTCGTTTGTCTTCTCTACCGAGACTGGAGGGAGGTATCGATCATCTTTGATGATGAATTCGATCTTGCGACCATTGATTCCGCCGTTGGCGTTCACATAGTCGAAGTAAGCCTTCATAGCAGGGGCGACCTTCGCGTAACCAGGACCTGCAATACCGGTCAACGGCACTGTGGTTCCGATCTTGATTGAGGTCGCGGTGACGCCAACTTCTGCTGCTTGCGCTGGTACTGCCGAAAGCGCGAGGCCGGCTATCGCCACAATCGCAGAAGCGGCCACGAGGCCCTTCTTGCGAAATGAACCGATCATTCCTTTTTCCTTCCGTTAGGGGGTAGAGCGAACTTCATCGATATTTAGTTTTTCTGCTTCTCTAAAGCTTTCTGTTTCTTCTTCTCTTGGTGGTGACGCCACTGCTCTGCAGGTCCATTCGGCGTGAAGAGCACCGTCAAGATCAAGAGCAGACCAGTTATTAGTCCTGGGATATTCGCTCGGACTGCCTCAGACTCACCGAAGTTGCCGGAGACCATCTCTGCGATCTCGGGGATGATCACAAGGACTAAACCGCCCAAAATGCTACCCGTAAGGCTGGTCAAACCCGCAAGTACAGCGCCCGTAATGATGGCAAAAGAGAGGCTAAGCGTGAAAGTAGAGGGTGCGACAAGGGAAACCATCCCCAGCAAAGCCCCAGCCAGCCCCGCCACCCCCGCGCTAATCGTAAAAGCTAGGACTTTTCTTCGACCGACATGAAGACCGACCAACTGCGCCGCTGCTGGATTTGATCGACCTGCTTTCCAGGCACGGCCATAACGACTCTTCAAAATATTTTGAATGAAGAAGAGCATGATCAAAGTTGCAAGAGCTGCAATCCAAAAGAACCACTTGTATAAAGTGAATTCAGAACCAAATCTCTCTGGCGCGATACCAACATCAAAATAAAGTCCTGTCTCACCGCCGAGGAATGAAAAGAGATTTGCAAGAGTTGGAAGGCCAAGTGCAAGCGCAAGAGTTGTTCCCGCAAGATATGGACCACTAAGTCGGGCTGCGCCACCGCCAATGATCGCGCCGAAGAGCGCAGCAACAACAACCGCAGAGATGAAGGTGATGATTATTGGCGGTTGCAAATAAATTTGTGTGAGTGCAGCCGCATATGCACCAATTGCCATGAAGGCACCTTGACCTAGCGAAAGCTGACCCGAATATCCGGTCAAAAGAATTAGTGAACCGATAGCAAGTGCGTAAATTGCAATGAGAGCACCTTGATAAACACGAAGCTCGCTCACTCGATCCCCGAGAAGCAAGAGTGCCCAACCAAGTAGAAGGAAGAAGAGGATTCGTCTGCGATAAGGATTATGTTCGCGTTTCGAACTTTCTTCGTGCTTTCGCTTAAGCACTTCTCGCCCCCTTCACACCAAAGAGCCCTGACGGTCTCACCAAGAGCACAACCACCAAGACGATGAATGCCGTTGGAAAGACGAGCGAGGTCCCTAAATAGAAGGTAATAAAGGAAAGGCCCACTCCTAGAACCAATCCCCCGACGACAGCGCCAACCAAACTCTCAAGTCCCCCAACGACTGCTGCGACAAAGCCAAAGACGAAGAGAACATCTAGTGAGTATGGCGTCAGCGAATCATTCGGCGAGAGCAAGATTCCAGCAACGGCACCTGCAGCACCTGCAAAAACCCAGCCGATAGTTCTTGTCATCGCAACTTTCACACCAGAGAGTCGTGCAATCTCTGGGTTATAAGCCGCAGCACGAAGCGCGAGACCGAGATTTGTCCGTTGAAAGACAATGGAGAAGACGATCATCACAAAGGCCGCGGTGCAGATAATCAATAAATTGAGTCGAGAGAAAGGAAGCGTCGTATCCCCGATGACAAAACCAGCTGTGCTTACCGGAGACTCGAATCGTTTTCCTTCATTGGTCCAGATAAGTCCAACCAGGGCGCGAATCACACCCAAGAGTCCGAGCGTTGCAATAACTGGCGCGACCGAAGCGACTGGTCCATCACTTGCATGTTTGAAGAGCGTTCGCATCATCCCGCTCTCGACCAAACCACCAATCAAGCCACCGATCGCAACCACCACGATGAAAGCCATCAAGAATGACCCGCTTCGATTGACTACTTCCCACGCTACATATGTGGTCACAATCGCTTGACCTGCCTGAGCGAAATTCACCACTCGCGTCGATCGCCAGACCAAGACCAACGCCAAAGACATCAAGGCGTAGATCGACCCGATACTTATTCCGATGAGGAATACATTTATTACCTGTTGCATCAGTACCCCAAATACGCTGACCGCAGCGCCGGATCGTTGATTAATTCTTTCGCATCACCCTGTGCCACTACCTTGCCAAGATTGATGATGATTCCTTTATCTGCGATGGCGAGCGCACCAAGGGCGTTCTGTTCCACCAACAAGATCGTTATCCCGCGCTCACGACATAACTTCGCCACGGTCTCAAAGATCTGTTCCACGACAAGAGGCGCAAGTCCTAGGGAGGGCTCATCAAGAAGTAGCAGCGAAGGCTTTGAAACAAGTGCCCGCCCGATCGCAAGCATCTGACGCTCACCACCTGAAAGGGTGTCCGCACGCTGGCTCATCCGCTCACCAAGTCGTGGAAAGAGTTCTACTACCTCTGCCACTGACTGCGAAAGTTCGCTCTTGTTATTTCGCCAGAGCCCACCGAGCGCGAGATTTTCTTTCACCGATAACTCAGGGATAACAGACTTTCCTTCTGAGACATGCGACAGACCCCGTCGCACTAGATCTTCTGGTTTCATTCCAGTGATATCGCGGTCCATCCAACTGACTTTGCCTAACTTTGCATCCTTTAATCCCGAGAGTGTGCGAAGCAGAGTTGTCTTACCTGCGCCATTGGAACCGATCACCGCCGCGAGGGACCCTTTGCTCACTTCAAATGTGATCCCATCGATTGCACGAATAGCACCGTGCTCCACCACAAGCCGTTCTACTTTCAGTGTCACTTTCCACCGCCATGTGCCGCGCTCGCACCAAGATAAGCGGCAATCACATCTTCATCATTTCTGACTTCTTCTGGCGTTCCATTTGCGATCACTTCACCGAAGTTCAAGACATAGATTCGGTTACAGACACTCATCACCACATCCATATGATGTTCAACCAGGATGATTGAACAACTTGAGGTGAGGTTTCGAATCAATCCATTGAGCCAGGCGATATCTTGTGCCCCAAGGCCACCTGCTGGTTCATCAAGGAGCAAGATCTTCGGTTCACTGACAAGCGCTCGTGCGATCGCCACTCGTTTTGTATCGGGATAAGAGAGCGTATCTGCCCTTCTATCAGCAAGGTGTCCGGCATAAACGCGACCGAGCATGGTCTGCGCTCTCTGAGCAAGGCGTTCTTCATCGCGCCGAGTCAGCCCAATAGCGGCACGAACCAATCCAGTCTTTGCTAAACAGTCAGCACCGAGCATCACATTCTCAAGGACGGTGAGCTCAGGAAAAAGCCCAACTCCCTGCAGAGTCCTCGCGATACCAAGATGTACGAGTTGATCGGGGCGAGGCCAGTTTCGATCGCTTCCGAATAATTTGAGCGATCCTGTCGCGGCTGGGACAAATCCACTGAGTGCGTTAAATAAAGTTGTCTTACCAGCACCATTCGGCCCAATCAGACCGAGGACTTCTCCCTCACGAAGATTTACCGAGACATTACTCAGCGCCTTAAGGCCTCCGAAATTTACTGAGAGTGAGTCGATCTCAAGAATGGTCTGACTCATGATGGAGGTGGATTCTAGGCACTCGCGGACCGATTCGGGTAACGATCTCGTAATTAATACTCCCAGAAGCCGCCGCCCAATCATCCGCGGTGTACTCCCCAGTACTTCCATCACCAAAAACTGTCACTAAATCCCCAGACTTTGCACTTGATTCACTCCCGAGATCCACCACAAATTGATCCATCGATACCCGACCTGTAATAGGTGCGCGCTTTCCGCCGACAAATACACCGGCGCGATTATCACTAGCTCTCGGAATTCCATCTGCATAACCCATTGCAACAACACCTAACTTGGTATCTCGCTTCAAAGTATGTGTTCCACCATAGCCAACACTCGCACCAGCAGGAACTTCCTTCACTAACTGCAATTGCGCTTTCAAGGTCATAACCGGCTTCAATCCAAGAGAATTCGAAGCACCCATCAACTTCACATCAGGACTCAATCCATATGTAGCAATCCCACCTCGGACCATGTCAAAACGCGCAATCGATGTGAGTGAGTCATTGAATATCGCCGCACTATTTGCCATATGTTGCATCTTCACATCAAGGCCCGAAACTAGAAGAAAATCAAGTGCTTCCCGATACTTTGCAAGTTGATCGATACTCATCGGCTCGCCCGGTTCATCCGCCCTAGCAAAATGTGACCAGACACCGACAACTTCAATCTGTGAACGATCACTCGCAGACTTCAAAGCCACAACTAATTCCTTAAAGTCCTTCAGTACTCCTCCTCGACTCATCCCAGTATCAATCTCAAGATGAACTCTCGGCACAACACCGACTTTTCTCCCCGATGTGATCACATCGAGAAGGTGTTCGCGTGAAGCAATAGAAAGGTCTATATCTTCTCGAATCGCAACATCAAGATCACTCTTCGGCGGAACTAACCATGCGATGGTCCGTGCCTTGATTCCTGCGCTTCGAATCGCAATCGCCTCTTCCAGGAGTGCAACACCAAGCCACTGCGCCCCGCCCGATATCGAGGCCCTGGCACATGGGATCAATCCATGGCCATAAGCATCGGCTTTCACGACCGCCATCACTCGCGAAGCTCCCGCGCGCTCTCGAATCTTTGCCACATTTGATCGAAGCGCAGCGAGATCGATCTCAGCGAAAGCACGCATGCTCATATCTCCCCTCGCTTCCTACTCGTCAAAGCCGCTCGATGACTACAAAAGCCGTCGCGATAGCCCCGTCATGCGAAATAGAAAGGTGGACCGTCGTCCCAGAGAGAAGTGTGGCGAGTGCGCCATAGAAAAGGAATGCTGGCCGGCCATTTGGTTCATTGAAAATCTCTGCTTCGTGAAAGGAAAGTGCATGACGGACACTTCCATCAACATGAAGGGCTTTGTAGAGCGCCTCCTTTGCCGCAAACTTCCCCGCAAGTGAGACTAAACCTCGTTCGCTACTAGCGACAAAGGTGCCAATAAATTGATTACCCACCAACTCGCGTTCTGAGAAGAGGCGATTCGCTACCGCTGGTGTTCGCTCAAGGGTTGCTTTAAAACGCGAGACATCTACTAAATCGATTCCAATTCCTTCGATCATCTATATCGCTCTTTCATTCTCAGCAACAGTCTCAATTTACGAGGGCTGTCTCGTTGAGGGCCAGGCACGATCCAAAGCGATGATAAGAACCAAGAGAGCGCCACCGACGAACAATCCCCCGACCAGATCAGATATCCAGTGGGTATCTCGAAGGATTGATGCACCACAAACAGCAAGTGAAAATCCAATCACAGCCCAGGTCAGTCGAAATCCTTGGAATGGCTCCTTATGTGTGTAGCGATAAATCAGGTACGCCATCAAACCCCACGTTAAAAGTGCATTTGAAGAATGTCCCGAGGGATAACTCAAACCATCAGCAAAGAGCTCGTCGATCTTCAAACGAGGTTTTGTTCTACCAAAGAAAAGTTTTGATGCACCGACAACAAGGTTGAGGGTTATGAGCGCCAAGAGTGAGAGATTGAAAGGTCGCCATGATTGAAAACGTCTTCCAATAACGATTGCGACAATAAGAAGTAGTGGCGCAGTTAATCCTCTCAGCCCGAGATCATCGACCCTCCGGACCAAGAATTC
>Ga0222713_10003613_pt1 | contig 15949 bp, 25 predicted proteins | sample C33_649DmetaG_FD_165061 | JGI IMG/M metagenome (GOLD analysis project Ga0222713, IMG submission 165061) | Estuarine water microbial communities from San Francisco Bay, California, United States - C33_649D | ecosystem: Environmental > Aquatic > Marine > Unclassified | place: USA: California...
TCACCCCATACCCCAAGAACTACACAAATAACTCATCATTTTTTCAAAATCCGACCCCCACCCCCTAAGTTAAACCTAGTGGTGTTAACTGTTTCTTGTTTCCCAAACACCCCCCGTCAGGAGTCCCAACCTCCCCTATATCTTCTTTACATATTTTTAAATAAAGACTATATTCACTCAACTGCAACTCAATGAGCAGACATGACTACGTTTATCCCCGAGATTGAAGAGAACATTCCTCTTCCACAAAACGCCGCTGATGCGTTGCCATACCTATCTCCGGTTGAAGAATTAAATATGCGAGCCAATGTGATTAAGTTCTTATCGGACTTAACAGGCCAATCGCTTACCCCCTCTAGAGATGATGCCGCGCAAGCCGAAGGTTTAGCCCGCGAGATGATTGAGAACCCCCGTCATCGCCCTGAGTTTGCTAAATACCCGAATGAGACGCTTGCCTTCCTTGCAGGAATGGTCTCGCAGATGAATATCTCTGTAGTAGATGACCTTGCCGACCTCAAAATGTACGTAGTTAATAAGCTTATCACCGAGGTTGAGAATGCAAGAGACCCCAAGGTACGTGTTGCCGCCCTCTCTAAACTGGGTGAAGTTGATGGCGTGGATGCGTTTAAGAAACGCACAGAGATGACTGTAAAGGTGCAGCCTATTGAAGAGGTAGAGAAAGAATTGTTAGAGACTCTATCTAGTATTGAGAACCAAGTTATTGACGTAGAAGCCCGAGAAGTTGTATTTGGTGCGCGTCAAGAATGAGTTTGTTGAGTAAATTATCACCAGAAGACCTCATGAAATTGCGGTTGGCTCTGCCGACCATGCCAGAAAAACAAAAACGGCGTACTGCTGAACTGTTAAAACAGTATCAGCAACAATTAACACAAGCTCTAGCTAAAGATTCGTTCTTAGACTTTGTTAAGCATGTCTATCCGGGATACAAAGTTGGCCCACATCACCTTAAACTTGCTCAAATCTTTGAGGAAATTGCTGCGGGAAAGAAGAAGCGCGTTATTGTTAACATTGCTCCCCGTCATGGCAAGTCTGAACTTATCTCATACCTCGCTCCAGCTTGGTTCTTGGGAAAATATCCTCAAAAGAAGATTATTATGTCTTCACATACGGCTGATCTTGCTGTCAATTTTGGTCGTAGAGTACGTAACCTCGTGGGTTCAGAGCCTTATAAAGACATTTTCCCGCAAGTAGAACTGCAAGCCGACTCAAAATCAGCATCACGATGGGGTACAAACTTCAATGGAGAGTATTTCGCTATCGGTGTGGGTGGCGCTCTTGCTGGGCGGGGAGCTGATCTTTTTATTATTGATGATCCTCATTCTGAGCAAGAGGCAAAGACTGGGCGACCCGATGTTTTTTTACCTGCTTGGGAGTGGTTCCAGTCTGGTCCTCTCCAGCGTCTTATGCCGGGCGGCGCAATTATTGTTGTAATGACACGATGGTCAAAACTTGACCTGACTGGACAGATTGTGACGCAGATGGAGCGCAACGAGGACGTAGATAAGTGGGAAGTGGTGGAGTTTCCTGCAATTAAAGACGATGGCACGGCGCTTTGGCCTGAGTTTTGGGATGTAGACGAGCTTTTATCTAAGAAAGCTGCTATTGATATTAGGTATTGGAATGCTCAGTACATGCAGCAGCCAACTTCTGAGGAAGGTGCGCTAATTAAGAGGGAATGGTGGCAGATTTGGGATAAAGATGACCCACCGCACTGCGAATTTACAATTATGGCACTTGATGCTGCCCAAGAGACTAACAATAGGGCTGACTATAACGCCTTGACAGTCTGGGGCGTATTTTTTAATGAAGAAACTAACAATTTCAACATTATTTTGCTTAATTCCATCAAAAAACGCATGGAGTTTCCAGAATTGAAGAAACTTTGTATTGAAGAATACAAGGAATGGGAGCCAGATGCGTTTATTGTTGAGAAAAAGTCCAACGGCGCAGCACTTTATCAAGAGTTAAGGCGTATGGGGATGCCGGTAGGTGAGTTCACACCGGGCAAAGGACAAGATAAAATTAGTCGAGTTAATGCTGTTTCAGACCTTTTTGCCTCTGGGATTGTGTGGTGTCCTGACCGCAGGTGGGCTAAAGAGGTTGTTGAAGAGTGCAACGATTTCCCTAGTGGAGCTAACGATGACTTGGTAGACTCTACAACACTAGCACTGATGCGGTTCAGACAAGGTGGCTTTATTCGATTGCCGAATGATGAGCCAGAAGATGACATAGCGTTTAAATATCGCCGCAAAACAGAATACTACTAAGGATTTATTATGGCTATTGAAAAAAGTTTGTATGCAGCTCCCCAAGGTCTTGAGGCATTAGACCAGATGAATCAAGATGAGCCTGCACTTGAGATTGAGATTGAAAACCCAGAGTCAGTAACCATTGGGTTAGATGGTGAGCCAATACTTGAGTTTACAACCGAAGAAGCTGAAGATGAGTTTAGTAAAAACTTGGCTGAGGACATGGACGACGGTGAGCTTCAAACAATTGCCAACGAACTAGTAAGTGACTACGAAGATGATGTGTCAAGTCGCAAAGATTGGATGCAGACTTACGTTGATGGTCTTGAGTTGCTTGGGTTAAAGATTGAAGAACGCATGGAGCCTTGGCCCGGTGCGTGTGGTGTATATCACCCACTGATGACTGAGGCGCTGGTTAAGTTTCAAGCTGAGACAATGATGGCAACGTTCCCTGCTATGGGACCGGTCAAGACACAAATTATTGGCAAAGAAACACCTGAAAAGAAAGATGCTGCTCTACGTGTTCAAGACGATATGAACTATCAGTTAATGGACAAAATGACTGAGTACCGCCCTGAGCATGAGCGCATGTTGTGGGGCTTGGGTCTGTCGGGTAATGCGTTTAAAAAAGTGTACTACGACCCAAGCATGGAGCGGCAAGTATCTATATTTGTACCAGCAGAAGATATTGTGGTTCCTTACGGGGCATCAAATATTCAGACCGCTGAGCGTGTCACGCATGTTATGCGTAAGACTGAAAATGAAATGCGTAAGTTGCAGGTGGCGGGGTTCTACTGCGATGTGGATTTGGGTGAGCCAGACAATGTTCTTGATGAAGTGGAAAAGAAGATTGCCGAGAAGTTAGGGTTTAGGGCGACCTCAGATGCACGGTACAAGCTTCTTGAGATGCAGGTTAATCTAGACCTCCCCGGCTATGAACATAAAGATGATGATGGGGAAAAGACAGGCATTGCATTACCGTACATTATCACGATTGAAAAAGGTAGTAATACTGTTTTAGCAATTCGTCGTAACTGGGAGCCTGACGATGATACATTTGAGAAACGCCAGCACTTGGTTCACTACGGTTATGTTCCGGGCTTTGGGTTTTACTATTTTGGCCTTATTCATTTGGTGGGAGCGTTTGCGAAGTCGGGTACGTCGCTTATTCGGCAATTAGTCGATGCAGGCACATTAAGTAATTTGCCCGGCGGGTTTAAGACTCGTGGAATGCGGATTAAAGGTGATGACACACCGATTGCTCCCGGCGAGTTTAGAGATGTAGATGTGCCAAGCGGCACAATGAGGGACAACATCTTACCATTGCCCTACAAAGAGCCAAGTCAAGTGTTGCTGGCTCTGATGAACCAGATTGTGGAAGAAGGTCGTAGGTTTGCAAACACTGCTGACTTACAAGTTAGTGATATGAGTTCACAAGCCCCAGTTGGTACAACGCTGGCGATTCTTGAAAGAACTTTGAAAGTGATGAGTGCTATTCAGGCACGGGTCCACTACTCAATGAAACAAGAGTTGGGGCTACTTAAAAAGATCATCGCTGATTACACGCCTGAAGACTATAACTATGAACCCACAGAAGGTAGTCGCAAGGCTAAAAAATCTGACTACGATAATGTTGACGTTATTCCTGTCAGTGATCCTAATGCCTCGACAATGGCGCAGAAAATCGTCCAGTATCAGGCCGTTTTACAGTTAGCTATGCAAGCGCCGCAGATGTACAACATGCCGTTGTTACATCGTCAGATGTTAGATGTATTAGGTATAAAGAACGCTAATAAATTAATTCCGATGGATGAGGATCAGAAACCGACAGACCCAGTGACTGAGAATCAAAACGTGCTAATGATGAAGCCTGTAAAAGCGTTCATGTATCAAGACCATCAGGCTCACATCGCGGTGCATATGTCAGCAATGCAAGACCCAAAAATCGTTGCACTGTTACAGAACAATCCTATGGCTCCGCAGTTGCAAGCTGCGATGATGTCGCACGTTAACGAGCATTTAGGGTTTGAGTACCGTAAACAAGTTGAGCAACAACTTGGCATGAACTTACCACCTCAGAAAGATGAGGCTGGCGAAGATGTAAATATGGACCCAGAAGTTGAAGCTCGTTTAGCTCCTATGTTGGCTCAGGCAGCACAACGTCTATTACAGATGAACCAAACTGAAGCTGCACAACAACAGGCGCAACAACAAGCCCAAGACCCGTTGATCCAAATGCAGCAACAAGAGTTGCAACTTAAACAACAAGAGTTGCAGCGTAAGACTCAAAAAGATCAGACAGATGCGCAACTTAAACAAGCGCAATTACAGATAGATAAGGAACGTGTAGATAACCAAGCAAAAGCTGAAGGTGTGCGTATAGGATTGCAAGCGGAACATGATCGTAAAACACTGGACTCTAGTCAAACACTTGAGTCTATTCGCTTAGGGTTAGACGCTGAACAAAAACGTACACAGATTGAAGTACAAAAGCAGCAAATTGCGGCTCAACAAAACAACCGCAACAAACCGACAAGAGGTGAATGATGGATGCATTTGAAGTCATTGCTAAAGAAATTGATGACAAAGTAAAACAACTCTTTGAGTATGTAGGCACAGGTAAAGCCGAAACATTTGAAGAGTACAAAAGACTGTGCGGTGAGATTAAAGGTCTTCTCACTGCGCGGGGTTACACCCTAGACCTTAAACAACGCATGGAGCATTCTGATGAGTGAAATCCTTATTGGCTCAAACCCCAATAATCCACAAATAGTAGGTGTATACAGTTCTGAGGCCACCGCCGACGAAAAAGCAAGTCAGTTACCTAGACCATCTGGGTATCATATTTTGTGTGCTATCCCAGAAGTAGACAAAATGTACGACAGTGGGCTGGCAAAAGCTGGCGAGACTATGCACATTGAAGAGGTATTAACTACAGTTTTATTTGTGGTTGACCTTGGTCCCGACTGCTACAAAGACCCAAATAAGTTCCCGTCAGGTCCTTGGTGTAAAAAAGGTGATTTTATTTTAGTACGCCCCAATTCAGGTAGCCGGTTAGTGATTCACGGGCGTGAATTTCGCATGATCAACGATGATACGGTTGAGGGTACAGTTGATGACCCTCGCGGCATTAAGCGCAAATAAGGAAAAAACATGGACCAAAACGAATATAAGTTCCCCGATGAAATTGATGACAACAAGCTCGCCAAAGGCGGCGATGTTGAAATTGACATTGAGATTGAAGACGATACACCTCCCGAGGACCGGGGTCGTGAACCAATGCCTAAAGAGTTGGTTGATGATTTGGATAAAGACGATTTAGAGGAATACTCTGATAAAGTCAAAGTTCGCCTCAAGCAGATGAAAAAAGTCTGGCACGACGAGCGTAGGGCTAAAGAAGCTGCGTATCGTGAGCAGCAAGAGGCTATTGACTACGCTCGTCGGGTCACTGAAGAAAATCAACGGCTAAAGAAACAATATGCCGCTGGCGAAGTAGAGTACGCAGCAACCGCTACTAATGCTGCTGAATTACGCCTTGACGCTGCTAAGAAAGCCTACCGCGAGGCGTATGACTCAGGTGATGGCGATAAGCTTGTAGAAGCCCAGCAAGCAATGCAGGAAGCAACATATGAGCTGCGGGAAGTAAAGAAATTTAAAGCCCCTGCTTTACAAGTGGAAGAAAACGCAGTACAACAGCAACAAGTACCGCAACAACAGCAAAATCCAAGACCTGACCCAAGAGCAATGGCGTGGCAAGAGCGCAATAGCTGGTTCGGGCAGGACGAGGAAATGACAGCCGCTGCTTTAGGTTTACACGAAAAACTTAAACGTAATGGTGTTGTAGTTGGGTCAGACGATTATTATGCGACATTGGACAAAACAATGCGCAAACGGTTTTCAGAAAACTTTAGTTCTTCTGAGACAGAAACGAAGGCCGACCAGCCCCGTACAAAATCTAGCACCGTTGTGGCATCTGCTACCCGCAGTACTTCACCCAATAAAGTGAAGTTAAAGGCCAGTCAAATTCAGCTTGCCAAAAAACTTGGTTTGACACCTGAACAGTATGCCCGCGAACAAATTAAACTGGAGGCCACAAATGGCTGAGAATAAACTTACCCGTGAGTTAGAAACTCGTGCAGTTCAACAGCGTCCTCAGCAGTGGATGCCCGCAGAATTGCTACCTGAGCCAGATATGCAGGAAGGTTTCGCTTACCGTTGGATTCGTGTTGCTGCTTTAAACCAAGCCGACCCACGTAACCTCTCTGCCAAACTCAGGGAAGGATGGGAACCGGTCAAGATTGAAGAGCAACCAAAGTTTCAACTGCTAGTTGATCCCAACAGTCGTTTTAAAGACAACGTTGAGGTTGGCGGGTTATTGCTTTGCAAGACACCAAAAGAGTTTGTTGCCCAACGTAGTCAGTATTACGCAAAGCAAACACAAGCTCAGACGGATGCTGTAGACAATAATTTAATGCGCCAAAGCGATGCGCGGATGCCACTCTTTAAAGAGAGCCGGTCCTCGACAAGTTTTGGTAAAGGTTCATAAACTTAATCAGGAGTCTTAAATGGCTTATCCTACCGTTTCAGCCCCTTACGGGCTAAAACCCATCAATCTTATCGGTGGTCAAGTCTTTGCAGGCGCGACACGTAAGATGGAGATTGCTTCGGGTTACAACGCTAATATTTTTTACGGTGACTTCGTAAAACGTGTTATCGGTGGCACTATTGAGAAAGACACTGGCACTACTGCTAACACTCCTTGCGGCGTGTTTCTTGGTGTAAGTTTTACTAACGCTTCGACTGGTCAAGTCCAGCAACAGCAATATTATCCTGCCAGCCAACAGATCAAGTCTGGTACGAAAATTTTTGCCGTTGTCGCAGATGACCCAGATACGCTGTTCCAAGTTGCGGTTTGTTCATCGGGTACTACGATGGCTACTGTTACCCAAAACGCTATTGGTACAAACATGTCAATTTTGGCAACTGCTGGTTCTACTACTACAGGCAACTCGTCTTACTCAGTTTTGAGTACTTCGCCAGCCCTAACAGCTACGTTCCCAGTACGTGTCATCGACGTTGTTCCTGAATCAGCCACCTCTGCTACGACTTACTCAGAAGTGATTGTGAAGATCAACTTTGGCATCCATCAATACAACAACGCCACTGGTTTGGCATACGCTTAATAGGAGCTGAATCATGGCTATTTCACGCGCACAACTACTGAAAGAGCTGCTCCCCGGCCTGAACGCATTGTTCGGCTTAGAGTATGCTCGTTATGGCGAAGAACACAAAGAAATCTACGAAACTGAGACTTCTGAGCGTTCTTTTGAAGAAGAAACCAAACTGTCTGGCTTTTCAGCCGCACCTGTTAAGAACGAAGGTTCTGCAATTGCGTATGACAATGCTCAGGAAGCTTGGACTGCTCGCTATAACCACGAAACCATCGCATTAGGGTTTTCCCTAACGGAAGAGGCAATTGAAGATAACTTGTACGACTCACTGTCGGCTCGTTATACCAAGGGTCTTGCCCGCGCAATGGCATACACCAAGCAGGTAAAAGCTGCTGCTGTATTGAACAATGGCTTTACCGCTGGCTATGTCGGTGGTGATGGTGTTGTTCTGTTCAGCACTGCCCACCCCTTGGTTTCTGGTGGCACAAACAGCAACACCCCAGCAGTCGCTGCAGACTTGAACGAAACTTCGTTGGAAAACGCTGTTATTCAAATCGCTGCATGGACTGATGAGCGTGGTCTGTTGATTGCTGCTAAACCCAAGAAGTTGATTGTTCCTCCTGCACTTCAGTTCGTTGCGACTCGTTTGCTCGAAACCGAATTGCGTGTTGGTACAACCGACAACGACATCAACGCACTCAAGAACAACGGTTCGATTCCAGAGGGTTATACAATTAACCACTTCTTGACCGACACCAATGGTTGGTACTTGACAACTGATGTGCCTAACGGCATGAAGCATTTTGTTCGTACACCACTGTCTAATTCAATGGATGGTGATTTCGATACTGGCAACGTGCGTTACAAGTCACGCGAACGTTATTCGTTCGGCTGGTCTGATCCGCTCGGAATGTACGGTTCACCCGGTGCTTAATTAAATCTTTTAGATTTAGCCCCACCCAAAAGGTGGGGTTTTTTATTGCTTGCTTTTATTTTAATTTGGGTTATTATTGCCTTACGACTAGGACCAAATACCGTATCAACCCGCCTAGGGGACGATGCACAGATGATACGGTGACTTGTGCATAAAGGATTCCATCATGGGTTTCGCTACACACCTCGGACCGTGGCTGCTTGGTACGGTTAAAAATACGACTGGCACTACAGTCGGTACAATTGAAAACCTCGGCGCTACGATTGTTAGCCAAACATTCAAAAAAAATTACACTGGGCAAGCTGCTTCAGCTACCACTGACACGCTTTGTGTATTGCCCGCAGGCGCACAGATCGTAGATATCCTTATCGACACACTCGTTGCTTTTACAGGATCAACTGCTGCTAACCTAACCATTGGTGATGGCACAACAGCCAACTTGTATTGGGCAACCTCTGACATTACTGCTCAAGGTCGTTTGGCAATTACCAACGCCGCAAGCAAACTGGCAAACTGGGCAGGCGCAGCTACCACAGCATCACCTAACGGCGCAGGTATTGGCGCAACAGACGTTAAAGTTGTTGCAACACTGACTCCTACTGTCGCAGCCGTAACTGCTGGAACTGTTCAGTACACCGTCATGTATGTGGTTGCCAACTCAAACGGCGCACAGTTCCCAGCGTCAGCTTAATCTTCTAAGGGGGTTCGCCCCCTGTTTAACATTTAGGAGATTATTATGATGCAAACTGACGTAAAAGCAGGGCATTTAAACAACACTGGGTTTGTGCTGTTAGGTCGTACACGGCTTAAAGCTCTATCTACTGTTGGTTCTGCCACTGCGGGTACGCTTGATATTTTTGACACCACTGTTGCGCCTGTTACAACGGCAACATACACACGTTCTGGTGCAACGGTCACGGTAACTAGCACTGCTCACGGACTATCAACAGGTGATGTGCGTGGTTTTGCTTTTGCCAGTGCGTCTGGTTCATCTGCGACCAACGGTAATTACACAATTACCAAAACAGGCGCAAACACTTTTACCATCACAGACATTAACTCAGGCACAATTGCGAGTACCGCTCTTTCGTATTCAACATTGTGGGTAGCCTCGTATGATATTGGCGCAACAGATGTGTTTGGGAATATTGTTTTAATTCCCGGTGAAGGTGTGCTAATTCAAAATGGCATTTATCTTCTGATGACAAATCTTACGTCTGCGAATATTTACTATGGCTAAGAAAACCCCATCCCTTGCTGTAGGTCGCGGTGAGAAGCTGCCGGTCAAGCAGGGGGCAGGGTTAACTGCCAAAGGTCGTGCTAAGTACAACGCTGCAACAGGTTCAAACCTAAAGGCTCCACAGCCCGAAGGTGGTCCCCGTAAAAAATCATTTTGCGCTCGTATGTCAGGGATGCCCGGTCCGATGAAAGACGAGAAAGGCAGACCAACACGCAAGGCGGCAAGTCTTAAACGGTGGAAATGTTAATGCCAAGCGTATCGGACAAACAGAAAAAGTTTATGCAAGCTGTGGCAAATAACCCAGAGTTTGCAAAGAAAGCCGGTGTACCGCAGTCAGTAGGACAAGACTTTGCGGCTGCGGATAAAGTAAAAGCCCCTAATGCTAGACCTGATTTGCAGGGTGTTAACAAACCAAAAACTGATCACGGTTCGATGAATCTTTTTAAAGAAGGTGGTGTTATGAAAGACATTAAACAAGACAAAGCTATGGTTAAGAAAGCCGTAGGTATGCACGACAAACAGATGCACGGCGGCAAGAAGACCGATATGGCTGCGCTTAAAAAAGGCGGGATGCCAGCTAAGATGATGGACAAAGCTGGTCGTGCTATGTCAGCCCCTACCCCCGATATGATGGGTCGTGCTATGGCTAAACGCCCAATGGCTGCAGCTCCTGCCGCGCCTATGATGAAGAAAGGCGGTATGACTAAGATGGCTAAGGGTGGCGGTATTGAGTCTAAGGGTAAAACCAAAGGCAAAATGATCACAATGAATCGCGGCGGACGCGCCTGCTAAGGAACTACTATGGCATCTACTGATTATCGTCAACCAACTCCTGCTGAAAAAGCAAAACTTGATAAATCTCGTGCAATGATGGTCGAGGGTATTGAGGAGGAAAAAAGTCCTATTACTCGGCTTATGCCTACTATGAGTAAAGCCGCCCGTGACCAGCAAAAATCTGCTACGTCACTACGTGAGTCTGTATCTGAAAAAGCAAGAGAAGGCGAAGCCTATAACGATGCTGGTTACAAAAAAGGCGGCAAAGTTAAAAAGATGGCTAAAGGCGGATCGGCCTCAAGCCGTGGTGATGGCTGTGCTACTAAAGGCAAAACCAAAGGTCGTTTTGTATGATAGCCTCGCGTGGAATGGGCGACATTAACCCTTCCAAAATGCCGAAGGGTAAAAAGGTTGTTCGCAAGGACAACCCTAATGATGTAGAAGTGTACAAAGAAGGTGGCAAAGTAAATGCTGCTGGCAATTACACAAAACCCGGCTTACGTAAAAGTATTGTATCTAAAGTAAAATCTGCAGCAGTACAAGGTACAGGCGCAGGGCAGTGGTCAGCGCGTAAAGCACAGTTAGTAGCTAAGAAGTACAAAGCAGCAGGTGGTGGATATAAATGAGTAGTCTAGCAAAACCGCAGCAGTCTTTGAAAGCTTGGGGTGACCAGAAATGGACAACTAAGTCAGGCAAGAAATCGTCTGAGACAGGTGAGCGGTATTTGCCTAAGAAAGCTATTGAAGCACTTAGCCCTGCGGAGTACGCAGCCACAACTAAAGCAAAGCGTAAAGGTAAGGCGGCAGGCAAACAGTTTGTATCCCAGCCAAAAAGCATTGCTAAGAAAACATCAGGGTTTAGATAATGGCTACTAGTGGTTTAAACGCATTCAATCTTGATCTCTCAGAACTTGTCGAAGAGGCATTTGAAAGATGTGGGCAAGAATTGCGTACGGGTTATGATTTACGCACAGCTAGACGCAGTTTAAACATCCTAACAATTGAATGGGCAAACCGTGGCATTAACCTTTGGACAATTGAACAGGGGTCGTTTCCGCTTGTCACAGGGCAAATTGCATACCCAATACCAACAGACACAATAGATTTGCTTGATCAGGTTATTCGTACTGGATCAGGGTCAACACAAGTTGACATCAACATCACCCGCATCTCTGAGTCCACGTACGCTACGATTCCAACAAAAAACGCACAGGCGCGTCCAATTCAGGTGTGGATTAACCGTCAGTCTGGTAACACCAACGCCGTGGCTTCGACTGTTTTAAATGGTGCAATTACAGCTACAGACACAATCATCAATGTGTTGTCGGCGGCTAGTTTGCCTTCACAGGGCTACATTAAGATTGATAACGAAGTTATTCTTTATCAAAACGTTAGTGGAAACCAGTTATTGAATTGCTTTCGTGGGCAGAACAACACCACGGCTGTGTCTCATTTAACTGCTGCATCTGCTTATCAAATATTCTTACCCAATGTGAACGTGTGGCCTACCGCAAACGCACCGGGCAATCAATATACGTTTGTTTATTGGCGTATGCGTAGATTACAAGACGGTGGTGGCGGTGTTAATACACAAGATATACCCTTTCGCTTTATCCCGTGCCTTGTGGCGGGTCTTGCGTACTATTTGAGTATCAAACTACCAAACATGGATATGAATCGTTCTATCGGTCTAAAAGCCGATTATGAACAGCAATTTCAGTTGGCGGCGGATGAGGATCGTGAGAAAGCAGCAATACGGTTTGTACCTAGACAGCTTTTTTATTGAGGTGAGTCATGCCCTCTAAATATGCTTCTGGCAAACACAGTATTGCGGAATGTGACCGATGCGGTCAGCGGTACATGCTAAAAGAGTTACGTAAGCAAGTTTTAAAAACGCATTTGTATAACGTTAAAGTTTGCCCAAGTTGTTGGGACCCGGATCAACCACAGTTGCAGTTAGGTATGTATCCGGTAAATGACCCACAGGCTGTGCGTGAACCAAGACCAGATATTAGTTACCAAGTTTCAGGCAATAGTGGTTTGCAGATTGGGTTAACTGGGTCAACAAATGTAGCAGATTATGGTGTCCCTGAAGGCGGTAGTAGAATATTTCAGTGGGGCTGGAACCCTGTTGGCGGTGCAAGGGATAATGGTCTAACACCAAATAATTTAGTGGTTGATTGTCAAATCGGTACGGTTACAATAACAGTTACTTAGGAGCCTATCATGGCATATAAACGTGGCGCAGATGGCGTAGCAAGCAAGGGTAAAACTAAGGGTAAAAACCTTGGCGATTCAGGCCCGACAGCGGGCATTGAAAAAGGCGGCAAGAAATCCGCTGGCGTAACCGGTCAAGCTATGCGAGCTGTTGGTCGCAATATGGCTCGTGCCAATTACCAAAAGTGAGATCATCATGGCTAAATTTAGCGCAAAAATGATGGGCAAAGAAGTTGGTGATGCGGGTATCTACGCTGAACCTCACACAATGAAAGGTGGCACTGTGAACGTAAAAGACGCAATTAGCCGTAAGCCTGACCCCAATACTCTTTCGTCCGAACAAGTTAACCCCCGTACCCTTGCTATGCGTGTAAGCGTAGGCAACCCCGGGCGTGATGATGTTAAAACCACTGGCATTGAAACCCGTGGCAACGGCGCAGCAACCAAGGGTCGTATGGCTCGTGGACCTATGTGCTAACTATGAATTACGCTCAACTTGTCACTGCGATTGAGGACTATACCGAAACCACTGAGTCAGTGTTTGTTTCGCAGATACCCAATTTTGTGCAGCTTGCTGAAGAGCGTATTTATAACGCTGTTGACCTACCGTCTTTGCGTAAGAACGTGACGGGTACGTTGACAGCTAATAACAAATACTTAGCCCTGCCCGGTGACTTCTTGTCTGTGTTTTCGTTGGCAGTTATTAACGCTGCCGGTGAGTACGAGTACCTGTTAAACAAAGACGTTAACTTTATTCGTCAAGCTTACCCGCAGCCTACAGATACAGGTAAGCCACAGTACTACGCTATTTTTGGACCGAACAGCAGCTCGGTGAATGAGCTAACCATTATTGTCGGACCGACTCCAGATGCTTCGTATAGCGTTGAGTTTCACTACTTCTACTACCCAGAGTCAATTGTGACTGCCGGTACGTCATGGGTAGGAGACAACTTTGAGTCAGCATTGCTTTATGGTGCGCTGCGCGAAGCTGTGATTTTTCAAAAAGGCGAACAGGATATGGTCGCTTACTATGAAAAAATGTACATGGAGTCATTAGCCTTGTTGAAGAACTTGGGTGATGGCAAGTTACGCCGTGATGCTTATCGTTCTGGTCAAATAAGGTTACCGGTGAAATAATGCCATTTACTGGAAATTTTCTTTGCACAAGTTTTAAGGTGGGGCTACTGGGCGCAAGCTTTGACTTTGCTACGCCGACAACGGATGTGTATAAGATTGCTTTATACGACAACGCAGCATCTTTTGACGCATCAACTACTGCGTACACAACAGATAACGAAGTGGTTTCATCTGGGTATACCGCTGGTGGATTAGTGTTAACCCCTACGGTTAGTTATGACGGTACAACGTCTTTCTTGTCGTTTGCTAATGTGACATGGACAGCTTCTTTAACCGCCCGTGGTGCATTGATTTATAAGGTTGGCGGGTCAAGTATCTGCGTATTAGACTTTGGCTCTAACAAGACTTCTACGTCAACATTTACTGTTGAATTTCCCGCTGCTAGTAGTACTACCGCCATTATTAGGCTTTCATAAGGACCAAAAATGTTAACTGAAAAATCAATTATGTCAGACCAAGTGGCGAGTACCGTAACGCTTGGTTCGCAATCTGCAGACAAAGCATCAGCAACTGGGGTGTACAAGATTCAATGCTTTGACGCACAGGGCAACCTGAAATGGGAAGCCAAGTCAAAGAACCTCGTGGTCAACGTTGGTCTGCAAGACATGAACGCCAAGTATTTCACAGGCAGTTCTTATACAGCCACTTGGTATCTTGGGCTATACGGTGCTGGTGCATCAAACACACCTGCCGCAAGTGATACCATGTCTTCTCATGCAGGGTGGACAGAGGTTGTTCCGTATAGCAACGCTACACGCCCCGTATGCACGTTTGGAACTCCTACTACGGCTAACCCCTCGGTGGCTACCAATTCAGCGTCTCCTGCTTCATTTACGATTAACGCCACGGCAACTGTTGGCGGCGCGTTCTTAACAAGTGACAATACAAAGAGCGGCACAACAGGTACGTTGTTTTCAGCGGCAGACTTTGGCTCGCCGGGAGACCGTTCGGTAGCTTCGGGTGACGTTCTCACTGTGACTTACACACTTTCATTGGCGGGCTAATCATGTTTAAAAAAGGCGAAGTCGTTAAGGCTAAAGCTGTCGTCCCTTCAGGTCCTGTCCAAGCATTGCGCTTTAATGACGAAGGCAATGTTGAGTATTTGGTTGAGTGGACAGACGCAAACGGTAACGCGCAGCAACGGTGGTTTACTGAAGACCAGCTAGAGGCTTGATATGCCTGATGGCGGCTGGGGTTCTGGTACTTGGGGGCAAGCTGGATGGGGCATGTCAGTATATGACCGCCCTGTTAGTGAGACTTCAACTGCAACGGACGCAGACGCAGCGGGTCAAACTTTTGTAAGTGCAATAAGTGAATCGGTTAGCGCAGTAGATACGGTTGTTTCTGGTGGCTCCTTTGGAGTAGATGTAAGCGAAAGCGCCGCAGCAACCGATAGCGTAAGTAGTCAGGCGGCATTAGGCTCTTCTGTATCGGAAGCAGTAACGGCAACAGATGTAATTGCAAGCAATGCTACTTTTGGTGCAGCGGTTAGTGAAACAAGTTTGGCGATTGATGCAGTAGATGCGGGTGCTATTTATGCAAGATCAGTCAGCGAGACAAGTTCAGCGGCAGATTCTTTAGGCGTTGGGTTCTTGTTTAGTGTGCCGATAACAGAAGTAGTTACGGCGACAGATAGCGTAAACTCGTTTAACACCGTAGGGGCCTTGGTTGATGAAGCGGCAAGTGCCACAGATGATAGTACGGCAAAAGCTAGTTTTGGTGCGGCTGTAACGGAGTCGGCAAGTGTTATAAGTACACTAGGTTTATTGGGCGTGTTCTTGGTTTCGGTACAAGAGAATACGACAGCTTCGGATCAGGCTGCTTCGGCGTTTTTGTGGAATTTAATAGATGACTCGCAGAACGCAAACTGGCAAAATATCAATGACACACAGTCCGCAGGCTGGACAGACGTTGTAACGTAAGGATTACTATGACAACCGCTTATACCCCGATTCTTCAACTAGCCCTCCCCGTTACAGGTGAACTCAATGGCTCGTGGGGAGACGTAGTCAACAACAACATTACGTCAATGGTTGAGCAAGCCATTGCCGGTCTTGCCACAATTAACACTTGGACTACCGCTAGTCACACGCTGACCACAGCCGATGGAACTACAGACGAAGCGCGTTGTGCAATCCTTGAATGTTCAGGCGCACCGGGTGCAGCCGCTACGGTTATCTGCCCTACGTTTTCTAAAGTCTACATCA
>Ga0222713_10003614_pt1 | contig 15942 bp, 10 predicted proteins | sample C33_649DmetaG_FD_165061 | JGI IMG/M metagenome (GOLD analysis project Ga0222713, IMG submission 165061) | Estuarine water microbial communities from San Francisco Bay, California, United States - C33_649D | ecosystem: Environmental > Aquatic > Marine > Unclassified | place: USA: California...
CGCCCCCATGGTTTGGCATGAATGCTGAAAAGTAGCATTTTTCGTGACATCATCGCGTCTGGGCGCGTCGTTCGTGCGCCGAAGCGCGCGAAACTTTTCACAAATGCATAACTTTGATGCGTGCACTGCTTTCCATCGAAATCACCTGCGTCGCTTTCGCCGGGCATTCGGTTACGTTCGACGGAGGGACTGTTGACAGTTCATGACTCGTCACAAAGTCCGCCACGAAAAACACCCGAAAGTGCTCTAATTAGGGTCGTGGACCCGACTGTGCGAAAAGTGTCCGGAAAAAACACCCGGGAGTGATCTATTTAAGGTGGTGGGAGCGACTGGGTGTTGTCTCCGACTGGGACTGATGAACCGGAGAGGGACAAGATCGAGTACGGAAGCCCTAACGCAATCGTGGACGACAAGGCGTTAGACCTCGCGAACCAATACAAATCCGCAAACAAAATGGTACGTTTGACTCGATTCTACATGCTGTCATGCTGTAAGCGTAGTTGATATCGCGCGTTCTGAGAATGTTGTCGTCTTAAAGTAGTTCTTAACGTTCGGGTTTTCGTCAACTCACAGGATGAAATTAAATTGTAAGTCTGACACGTTGAACGTCCGGACGAAGCGCTCAACCAGCGCGTTCTCTTAACACACGCGTTCTCAGATTTTTGTGCAAATATTTGTTCGCAGCATTATTAATCATCTTTCGTAGGGCCATCGTCATGAAGGTTATCGGCCGCACGGGCTCGCGAGGCCAGGTGAGTTTGATTTGCTCTCGCGAAGCAGTTAAGGGGCGTTAGAGGTTGGACGTTTGCTTCGCGCGATATAGTTAAAATGTTTGGCGCGTCCCGATTTCGTTCATTCGGAGTTTCTGAGCTCGCTCACGTCGCTTTTTCATTACATAGGTCACTCAAGTTAGGGTCAAGTTCCTAGATGATCAGAATCGTCAGATCATGCGCAACGTGAAAGGTCCCGTGCGCGAAGGTATGCGATTTTTCTCCATTTAATTGTGATTCGCTTTGAAGAGAGAACGTAGGTGATATTTTGACGCTAATGGAATCTGAGCGCGAAGCTCGAAGATTGCGATAGTTTCGATAGGCTCATCAAAGTGTAATAGACAAGTGCAACCTCGAAGGTGAAAGATTTCTAGCGCTTCGAATCGCTTGTGCATCAACCACGTGATACGATGTCAACAGAATCACCTAACTTTAGCAGCACTTTCTCGGAACTTCAGATGTTGCGCTCGTAAGTTCTATGAAGCCTCGTGGACGCTCGTGCGCCACTCCATCTCCTTGAACCTTTTCCTGCAGAATCGTTCAGTACGTAGCGAAACTCTAACTGCTTGATAGTAAGCAACGTCAATTCAATCCGTGACTTACCTTACACATGACCGCGTAAGTGGCAGTCAGTAGGCTCGTGAACGCCTCTTCTACATTTGATGAATCAAGTGCCGACGTCTCAATCATGGTCAGAGCTGAGAGTTTCAGTAAGTATGCGAGAGTTTAGTGTCCAGACAGATCTTTATTTATATACCTTCCGAAGTAGCAAACTGTTCCGCCTGCTCGAATGAAACTACCCGAAGGTGGGTCAAGTCTCTTTTATTTCCAGCTAGTACAACAACAATGTTCGAATCGGCATGGTCCCTCAGTTCGCGAAGCCATTTGTTCGCCGCCATGAAAGAGTCTGATAAGAAAGCTTTGATCTCAGGGTGGATATGTTTCGTTCTGCTGACCTACCTAGACTGGTTATGTCGTATACCAAAAGTGCCCCAACAGCTCCTCGGTAGTAAGCACTAGTTATAGCTCTATATCGCTCTTGGCCAGCAGTGTCCCATATCTGCGCTTTGATTGTTTTACCGTCTATCTGCAGCTAGTTTTGAAAATCCTGCTGGTCATAGTATTGTATAATACACACCTGTACGCTACGAGTCGCAAACTCTACGCCAATCGTTGACTTCGACTCGAGACAGAATTCGTTTCTCGTGAAGCGTGAAAGTAGATTAGACTTGCCAACTCCTGAGTCCCCGATAAGAACAACCTTGAAAAGATAATCATAGCTGCGAATGCAGGAAGTATGTGAGCGTTCGGAGCGAAACGGAGAATATTTACTTCTTACTCGTCTGAATCTTTGGCAGACATTGTGAAGTTTTGACCTGAGGGACTCGTTACGTTCGATTCGAAAGCTGAAAACGCGTTAAACGTCGAGCAAACGGTGACTGGCAGGAATCTGTACGACCGAGGCGAGCCCTTCGCCGGCTTTGAAAGGTGTACACTATAACGTAAGCGGTTTTGGAACTTCTACGTTTCGTAAGTCCAACACAATATTCGACGGAATCTGCCGGCGAAGCTGTCGACGACGTCGAACATCAACATCATTGACGTGAAATTGGCTGCTCTTAATATTGCGCCAAAGTCGTGAGTAAGATATACTTAATCACGTGGTAGATAATCGATAATCGTATACTAACGTTAGCTAACGTTAGTAGAAAGAAATGGGAAATGTTACTTCTCCATTTCAAAAGTATCCTTAAATAAGGTGTTGTCTCTGACTGATGGAGCAAAACTACATTTGACCGATATCGATTATCTATCAATAAATCGTATAGGGGGAATCCAGGAAACAAAAAACAGAAAGTTCCAGTCTGATTTCGAGTCTTTCTTCCAGTTCGTAACGAATGAGAGTCAAAAGTGTCATATTATACGTTCTTCATTTGTCCGGCTCAACTAGCACTTCGCGAAGCGCTCCTTGTTTGGAATCAGGATAAAGTCGCGAAATCAGGCTAAAACTTTCTGTTTTCTCCTGAATACAGTCCGAGACAACACCCTGGGTGTTGTCTCGGACTGGGGAGTGCTCTAATTAGCGTGGCGGGCCCGACTGGGTGGTGTCTCGGACTGAACTGTACGTGCGAGGTCCGCATAAACGGCAGTCGAAGAACAAGGCACGAGGGCGACGCACTCTGGTACGGCGTGCAAAAAGCAGCAAAAGAGGAAGCGGAGGCTGTTCCAAAAACACGAAACATGCCAGACTTACAATACCCTTTGGTAGACCACGTCACAGAAAGTATACAGTTTCGTGAAAAGAGCTGGCTGCAGGAACTTGAATTACACACCGTAGGATTTGATTGTTAACGAAGCTCACAGCGCAGTAATTTTGTTCATAGGGAATATTTGCCGCAGAGATTTCTGCCTTGAAGATACGGGACGCGGAAGTAATTAAGAGTCGTATAGAACTAGAAAGCCTGCAGGTATGTTCGGAAGTCAAAGTTGTTCCTGCCGGTATGACGTCGATCAACAGGCACTACTGACAAATTCGTTTGCTGAACACTTTCGTTTGTCTCGACAGTTAGATATTTTAGAGTCTTATCAGCGAGAAATTGAGGAAGTTTTAAGTTCACTATCTGTGGATTTAAATAGACTGGAGACGTACGCTCCATCGATTGTGCTTGTTTACTTGATTTCATTCATATTTTATCGCAGGCTCACGCTGTCTTCAAATAATGATCGAGAGTTGATCTTCACTTTTGGCGAGGAGGTTAGTTCGAAGCTAAAAACCGTATCAAAATTATTTCCTGGTTCTGATTTGATGGAGAATTCTGAACTGGTACGCTCATTTCATTCACAAGCTTACTCCATGAAATACCATTTCATAGCTTCAGGAGACTGAAGATCATCATGCTAGTCTACTATTCAATCTGCTGAAGGTGCACCTTCGGGAGCTCCAGCGGCTCGAGCAAAAGTTGCATACCCTTGTAAGTAAGGAGAGTACTCTTCGAGTCACAAATCAGGTGGAAAGCGAAATGTAACACTTGCATGGAAAGCTTGCAGCGAAAACCATACTGGGTGAGATGATTCAACGTGCGCACGTATGGTTTTTTGTTGGTGCGCTTCGCTGTTTTGCTTAAAGTTGAAGCCATATTGCACGTCTTCTAAACTGAACAAGAAATAAAAATAATTCGATTTGAGGTAGAATCTGTGATTTTCATGAAGATATAAGTTGTTATTGTTGTCAACCTTAAAGTGAACCTGGACGTCTAAGGAGTTGGTAAATTATTCAAATGGATTAGCTCTGACAACTGGTGAAATTCTAAAGACCCTAGCAAGAGAATTGTAAGCAGTCGTCACAAAATGATTTCACTCGCGTGGTCCTCAAGGTGCTTCAAACTTGAAAAACCTCACAACAACGCGCGGAAATTTATGCGTTAAAACCGATACATCACGAGTGTTATCTACTGTAGGAAACTTCGTAATCAACAGATATTTTGCTCGCATACAAACTACAAAACATGCAGACAAAAGGACTTGGGAGGGTTCGGTCAAAGTCTACCTGCGTTTCAGGAAAACATGGATTCGAGCGGAATAGGAGAAAGATACAACTTTTAGGGCGCGTACCTTCGATAGGAAGTACTGCTACATGTATGTCTATTAGACAGGTTAAGCGTAAATCAGCGCTTGAGAGCACGGCGAAAGATCACAAAATGAAAGTTCTTGTTGCAGGCGGCGGTCTGGGTGGCTTATTCTTGGCGATATGTCTGGCAAGAAAGGGTATTGATGTCATCGTACTCGAGCGCACAAAGATTTATAGGCCGCTTGGGGGTCCTATACAACTAGCCAGCAACGGTATGAGCGTCTTGAAGGCAACCAGCGAAAACTTGTACAGGCGAGTTCAGGACAACAGTCGATCCTTTTGGGGAACAAAAAGTGGTATAAAAGATGGGCTTACATCGGAATGGATGTTCCAGTTTGATGCAATAACGGATATTCCGAAAAATCGCGAGCTGCCGTTCGCAATATGCATAGATCGCTCAGACCTTCAGGCTTGCCTTCTTCAGGAAATATCTAACGTGAACTCTGATCTAAACTTCGGGAAGGTGCAGGTTATTATGAATGCTCAGGTGGTATCTTACACAGACGATTCAGCCCGTGGCCGCGTGAGTGCAGTTCTAGAAGATAACAGCTCGTTTGAGGCGGACGTGCTAATCGGAGCAGATGGTATCTGGAGCTCAGTCAGGGCTCAGATGTTTAAGGAGCCTATCGGAGTCAAAGAAGCGGAAAGTACAGCTTCTCACACGGGCTATCGTCTATTTAGTGGTCTTCCGATTTATAAAAGTGGCGATTACTTTGATATAGGATACTGCGCATTTATTGGCCCAGACAACTACTTTGTGACGTGCCCAGATCGTCATGGGCGACTACAGTGGTATGCTTTTGTGAAATCAACAGTCAATAGAGAAAAGGTCATGGCTCCTACTGATTTCCTGCTTACTCAGTTCCGTGATTGGTCTCCGGAAATCAAGAGTTTGATTTCAAGTACTTGTGAATCCGAAATAGAGCAAAGAGAACTATGGGATCGCCCACCTTGTATTTTTCATGGCTGGACAAAAGGAAGGGTCGCGCTTCTTGGAGACTCTTGCCATGCTACCATGCCAAACATAGGCCAAGGAACTGGTTTGGCGTTTGAAGATGCATACGTACTATCGACGGGCCTTGAGCAGGCCGAAACTTCTTCAATACAAAACAAGTTACAAGAGTACTATAAACAACGCCTATTCCGGACGGCCGCGATACAGGGATTCGGAAGATTGAATAGCGAGGCCATCAAGATTTTAACTCCGCTCCTACCAATAAAGCAAGTTGTTGACGTGATTGTCTCTCCTTTGCTTCCACTCGTTTTTTGGGCTCAGTTTGGGTACTGCTATTCTTTCTGTCCAGCTAAGGAGAACGTTATTGATAGTCTTCGTATAGCTTCACAAATGAATGATAGGCATAAATTAGAATCAAACGAGGCCTGGGCAGCCCAAGCTAAGGAATAGAACAGGTTTGGAGTACTGAAAGATCACTACAACATGTTTCCACACTAGTCCATAATTCGAAACAATCACCGTCTGACGAAACACCAGTACACCTGCGCGAAAGACGGACTTGAAAGTATCTGGAAGTGCTCGTTAGTAAGGAATGAGAAGCGATTGTGTGTCGGGGCAATGTGGCGTCTTGATTGCGTCTCGAACGTGTTTAATAGTTTGAAAAATGAAATGCACGAAAGGCTCTGAACACGTTAGGTCCGTTGATAATTATGATAAAACCGTTAATTCAAAATCGATACTTAAGCAGCAATACCGCTCTTAGATGCGAGTCGAAGAGCGTTAGATCGCATTAGGGACGCAACAGTGTTTGCAAGTAGTTTGACATCATCCACGGGGTTACCCGGTACAACAGTCTTGTATAGATATGAATCAAACGTCATCTTCTGCACATACTCATCAGCGCACATCTCGACGAATGCCTCACGCGCTGGGTTAGAGCGGTAGAACACTTTTTGCAAAATATCAAGCACCTTGTATGTCGCCCAGTATTTACGGTCCCACTTATCCAGATAGACGCGAAGATCAGACTCATTAATTTCTCTGGTGCCTTTCATGGATTGTTCAACGACGGCCTCTGCAGCCATTCGGCCTGATTTTGCGGCGAAATAGATCCCTTCCCCACTGCATTTGGTGACGTAACCAGCCGCATCACCAACAAGTGCAACTCTCCCCCGTACACGGTTGGGTCTGGGGTGCTCAGGAATCGGGTGCGCCTCAACTCGAATAATCTTCCCTCCCGCACACTTTTCTTCAGCTCTGTTTCGCATGGCAGTCTGATACTGTTTGATCGCAGTCTTATTCACGACTGTGCCCGTACCGACGGCGACATGATCATACTTTGGGAACACCCAGCCGTAGAAGTCCGGAGAAACATCATCGCCAACATACATCTCAGCGAGATCTTTGTAGTACTCCATTTTTTCTTCAGGAATTTTGATACGCTCCTGAAATGCGATTGCATAATCATATTCACCGGCGTCGATGCACTTAGCCACGCGTGAATTCGCTCCATCTGCTCCTATAACAACGTCCACCTCAAGAGTTTTGGGAACACCTGTCTTGCTCTCCTCTTCATAGTCATTGTACTGGACCGTAATCGGACCGTTGCCTTGGCCGGGATCTTCTATCTTCATGAATAAGCCGTTGATCAGATTCGCTCCGAGGCTGCTTGCGCGCTTACGCAAAAAGTCGTCCATAACTTCCCGGCGGCACATGCCGATGTATTCCTTGTCGTTCAAAGTCTGTCCAACATCGACCGCTCTGTTCGAAGGCGAGATCATCTTCATTTTGGTCACCTTGCGATCGATGATCTCTTCAGGCAAGTCGAATTCGCCTACCATGCAAAGTGGTATAGCTCCACCGCACGGTTTGCAATTGTCCATCTTACGTTCAATCAGATAAGTTTCACAGCCACCCTTAGCAAGTGTCTCAGCAGCACAAGCTCCTGCGGGACCACCTCCGATAACAGCAACTCGCAATTTGCGACCAGAAATAAGAGCTCCTGATGCACGAATTAAGCGGCTCGTAGTAACTTTCGAATGAGTTTGAGCGCGCAGCAGTTTAGTTTGCTGGCGAAAGCGCGACCTGTTGTGCGAAATGCGAAGGATAACGTGATCAGAAAAACGTTTGAGTTTGTCATGGGCGGTCGACATAATGAAGCTAACCGCGTAGCAAGTGCTTGCAGGCGTTTTAAATCAACTTTAATTGATCGCTTTTCAGTCGGGCGGGCTTCGCGTCTTATGTTTTAAAGATAAGTCGTTTTGCGCGTACGTCGCTATTTTTGCAGTCCCAGAACAGGCTAATGTGCGCGCACCATTGATGTAATTGAATGTTTTGAGTAACTAAAGAAGACATTTTGCGAAGTATTGATGCCGGTTTCGTTTGCGACGCTCTATTCGTGCACGGCGTTCTGTGTGCCTTCGCGCCCTTCAGCTCAAGCTAGAAGACCGACGATCAAGCTCGGGATGACTGCGTTTGTGCGACGCGTATGTCGCATATAGAGCTTAAATTTAGATACAGTATAAACGATATTTCCATTTCTGTCGATAATTCGAATGTCGATCGGCAACAAGCAGTCGCTTCGCGGGAGGGGTTCAAGGAGAAAATAGAAAGTTTCAGATAGATTTTGGGTTTTATCCCCATTTCGCTACAGGGGGATCAAGGAGAGGGCGATTCAGGGAGGGGGGATCAAGGAGAGGGCGATTCAGGGAGGGGGGATCAAGGAGAAAACAGAAAGTTTTAGCCTGATTTCGGGACTTTATCCTGATTCCAAACCCTAAGCCAGATTTCAGATTTGAAATCAGGATGACTGTTTGCCTATACGACGACAGTCCGAGACAACACCCAGTCACTTCTACCACTTTAAATAGAGCACTTTCGGGTGTTTTTCCCGGACACTTTTCGCGACGAGTCACAAACCATTGATAGTCCATCCATGAGAAAACGTGGATGGTACGGAGTCCCCCATTAAGCTCGAGTCACGAACCGTGGTGAACTGAATACTCACCGACGCACAAACGCGCCGCGCGACGTGGGAGCGCGCAGTTGATGGCGCCAACGTGTACAACTGCACAATATATCGTTACGTGCGCGAGGGCGTTACGCTTCAGCGCTTCTCCTCGCGTCGGCGTGGTGCCGAATATTACACATTTCTTGGCGTTTGCAGACATTTTGGCCAAAATGGGTCATCTACGCACGCATCAAACGCCGAGTAGATGGATGTGTTGCACGGTACAGGGCATTGCAATATTGAATATAGTCAAAAGTGTTGCTCTTCATCGTCGGGAAGCAGTATTTGCGACCTCGACGGGCCGTCAGCGCGTCGAGGAACGTGAATCCCACGACGGTTCATGACTCAAGCTAAAACGGGACTCCGTAGCACCCACGTTTTCTAGTGGAGGGACTATCGATGGTCTGTGACTCGTCGCGACAGCGCGAAAAGTGTCCGGGAAAAACACCCGAAAGTGATCTAATTAAGGTCCGCTCCCCGACTGGGTGTTGTCTGCGACTGCTTATGCTCGCGATTAAATTTACGAAAAACACGACAATGATGGGCTTATTTCGCGTACTTGTTTAGGCGTCGAAATTCCGGTAGGGAGATTCGAGACACCGGCAGGGAGATTCGAGACACCTGCAAACCCTAGACTTTCGCGAAAGGCAAAGTTTAGATACATAACGCATACACAGGTTGTCTTTTATGCTATATAAAAGTACAAAAATAATTTAGCGAAATTTTCGCGAAATTTTGTGGAAACAGGTGTTTCAAATTTCCTCACAAGTGTCTCGAAACTCCTCACAAAAGTGTCTCGTTTGGTGTGGAGATTGAAAACTGTCTCGAATCTCGGCGTCCCACTTTGCATTTCGCGAAAGTCTAGGTCTCAAGACCCCCTTTCGTAGACCTGCGTCACAGCTGTATTACGCACCGCATAACAATTTTTCGGACGTGTACGACCGTACACCGTGGTGTTACTTACATCTTGGTTGAGACATTCATCAGAGTTAGATTGATAGTTTTCTTAAATAACTTCTGGAGACGCTGGCTGCAGCGTAACGAACTCACGGAAGGCGTCCACGAGTTCACAGTCTTCTGACCACTTTTTTTGTCTGTCGGGATGTTCGATCCCGATTATCGAAAAGACAAAGGTATGTCTGATGATTCGTCTTCGTCCCCTATTTCTTATTTTTAAAAGAGCTATGTGCTCAATTCATTGAGCAGTGCTCTACAGGTGGTCAGAACGGTAGTCTTCAACAATATTTGGAACAACTGGTGATGCAGCGTCTAGAACGTGATTACAGTTAATTATCATTTTCTTCGCAGGATTCGATCGCTGCTGGACAAGATGGGGTATTTGAAATCAATCTTCGTGACTTAAATGAGGTAACACTTCAACACGTACGTTTGATGCACTAGAAGTAAGAAGGATTGATGTAGCTCAAACACGCTGATGACTTCAAAAACTTGATAACAAACATCAAAAGGAATACGCGACGATATGTTGAGATATTTGCTGAAGTCATAGATACTGCGTTGAAGCGTCAAGCAACGGAGAAGATATTATCCGAGAATCCATCGGTTGAGCGAGTCAGTTGTTTATCGACAAGTGTTAGGTGTGATTGATTCAGCATTTTAGGTTCATCGTGACTCAGAAAGTGCGAACTCACACTCTTCGATGCCAGTAGCGCTGAAGCGTAGATTTCGAGTGATTTTCAGTCCAGCAAGCTCTGAGCCGGTCGTTAAACTCAGAGAGATTCGCGCTTCAAGTATTGGACGACTGGTGCACTTTAAGGTTTTATTATATGACTCAACACATTATCGTGCTTCATCTGAACCTCACGAGCTTTAGGGCATATGCACTCGTATCAGTGATGTGAAACCGCTGTTGGAGGTCGCGTGTTTTACATGTGAGTCTTGTGATTCCGAGTTCTATCAGGTGCGTAAACGTCTTCAGCGATGAAGAACCGAACTACATGATTGCTGGCCCAGGAAGTATTCGGAGAGAGCTTTTCACCCTTGTTTACTTGCCTGTCAAAAACATGCAAAGCGGGCTCATCTGGTACGTTGGTTTTCATTTTTAGGGTCTGGATTTCTTAATGATGGCCAAAAGGAAACGTCGTCTTAGAGACACGGGCCTCGAAGTTCATAGGATTTCAGGTATGATTGAGAGTGAAGAGTTGAGCAGCCGTAAGTGTTGTCATAGGAGGCCAAAATTCAAGAGCTATCTGAAGATGTACCCATCGGACACACGCCTCGGTCGTTGACTGTTCACGTTAGGGGGCACTTGACACGATCCTTCGGGTATGTTAGACTGTTTACTGTCATTCCTTCTGCTTAGTTGATGAATCTCAGACCTGGCGATACTGTTGACGTCTATGGGATTTTCTTACCTACGCAAAGTGATTTCAGAGTACGCTACAAGGTTTTGTATGTTATGATTTTCACAACGATAAGTAGCAAAAACATCAAAGCTTGCTGGCAACTACTTTCATTGATCTGATGACCGTTCGTAAGCACAAGACACGTGCTATCAATTTACGAATCGAAAAAGGTGTCTTAGAAAAAGTGAAAGGTTGCAGACAGCAGCACGATGTATATTCACGTTTGTCTGAGTCTATAGCACCTGAAATCTTCGGGCACTCAGATGTAAAAAAGGCTCTGCTTTTATTACTTTGTGCAGGCGTTTCACGAAAGTTGAATGACGGCGTTTCAATACGTGGGGACATTCATATGTGCTTGATGGGTGACCCAGGAGTTGCAAAGTCTCAGCTCCTTAAGCACATGGTCCAACTCGCTCCAAGGTGGATTTTCTCATTTTGCTTACTTCAGATATAAAATCGTGCTGTTCAGAGGGGTTTATACCACAGGGCGTGGAAGCAGTGGGGTTGGATTAACCGCCGCTGTTCAAAGAGACACCGTCACTGGGGAAATGATACTTGAGGGAGGAGCTCTTGTACTCGCTGACAATGGAATCTGTTGCATAGATGAATTTGATAAAATGGATGACAGCGATCGGACTGCAATTCACGAAGTAATGGAACAGCAAACTGTGAGCATCGCCAAGGTATGAAGTTCACCAAATTTAGTACTCCTGAGCTCAGGTGGTATACTTAAGGCTGGTATCACAACAACATTGAATGCAAGAACTGCCGTGTTAGCCGCGGCTAATCCTGCTTTTGGGCGTTACAAGCTTACAGCAACGCCACAGGAGAACATAAATCTTCCAGCCTCATTATTAAGTAGATTTGACCTATTATGGCTTATACTTGATTCAGCCGACAGTCAAAATGATGTTGCTCTGGCTCACCATGTTCTTCACGTACACAAGTGTGGTAAAGCTCCGGTTCGTCTACTATAAGTTTAAGTTCTGTTTTCGTTTCAAGAGTAGCTAATGAACAGAGCACCAATACAGCGCACATGACTATGGACGAGTTGCGTGTCTACATAGCTCTGGCCCAAGAGTTCCAACCCAGCATTCCCGAAGAACTCACGGAATACGTGGCTAACGCGTACACTGAGCTGCGTCTTGATGAAATACGTGCTGGACAACAAGCGACGGTAAAAATTGTTTGATTGCATTTGTAGACTCTAACCTAAATTTTAGGGCTACACTACAGCTCGGACACTGCTTTCGATTTTGAGATTAGCTGAAGCCCTAGCCCGGCTCGGATGGTCAAACGAGGTTCAGTGCCAATCTTTTGGAAAAATTCATATATTCATCCATCTTAGGTTTCAGAACAAGATGTAAATGAAGCGCTCAGGTTGATGAAGATGTCAAAGGTATGTCTTATGTGCTTACTATTTCGCTGACATCGATTACTCACACCTGTAGATGAGCCTATCAACAAGAGATATGGACCGCAGTGAAGATCAAATCACGGCTCTTTTCAAGGTAATTGCTTGTGTACCACAAACAATCAGTCTAAAAATCAAATAGATTTTACGAGAAACGGCAGAAACAAGCGGCCGATTTTCTCTGAGTTATGTAGATGCCGTCAAAATTGCGACCACCAAAGGATACTCAAAACAGGTATGTATGCTCTCTGTAGAACCATGTATATAAACGCTTTCTATACCATGCTTTAGGCACTTGACGCGTGTCTACAAGAATTCAGTGCTCTAGACGTTTGGATACTTGATGAACAGCAAAACCTTACTTTCGTAGAATAGTATAAAAGATGATGAATTCTTGATGTATGGATATTGTTTAACTCGCTTGCCTTCATCACCTCAACTGATCAATCTTAGATCACATAATTCAGCTGGCCAACACAGGCAGTTGAATCTAGAAAAGATGTTGAGATTAGTTCGCAGAGCTAAAAAGCACAATACCTTTTCCATTTTGGAAAACTCCCACTCTTTGTTCTGTATACACGCTTAGACATTAGAGCAACCAAGAGTGTTTAAAAGAAACGCACACAAAGCGGACAGTTACTTCTGGTACGAAGCCACTTCGAAATGCAGTCTAGATGGAAAACGTGCCCGCAGTTGCCCCAGGCAATGCTAAGCCCCTCTTCGGAGGCAGCAGATGGATTTGCCTGGTACTCAATGCTAGGTTCATGAAGGCTATTTCTACAGATCGCGCAAGTATCTGTACAAATCGACCAAGACCAAACTGCAACGGCGTTCCACTGCGCGCAGAACTTAGTAGAACTTTCGACACACCGTTCAATAAAGTATCACCTTCTTTACTTCAAAACAAATAGCGCTCGTCATTATTGTACCGTGCGTCAATTTGAATGCTTGGAAGATCCGTGGCTCGAGGCCAAGCGCTGACTTGTGATTCACAAGTCATAGGGTCGTCGTTTTTGAATTACTAACCTCTATGTAAAAAGTAACCGGAAAGAGGCCCATTATACGCGACGTCGCATCATATCGGGGCACGCCGCACATCGCTGGAAAGCTGCTGAAATTTTGCGTACGCTGGCGCAACTTCCCCGGTGTGAATTTGCGTAAAATCGCTGAAACACGATGATTTCCATTTTGCTTCATTTCCAAAATGATAGGAAAACGCGAAAAAAGTTGCAAATTTTGGAGAGCGATTTAGCTAAATTTTCACCCCTCCCAGGGTTTCCCCCTTTTTTCTACGCGTGTCCGCCCATCGACGAAGAAATTCGCTACGCGCGTGCTCCGCGCGCCAGCGCGCGCGCGGCCGGCGCAAATCGACCCGGGGCGCGACGGAGAGCTCGCGTGCGGAGTTTCACATGATTTGGCCGCTTGGTGTGCTAAACCGCGGCACCGAGCGCCCAGGGGGCGAGGAGGAGCGCACGCCATCAAGTTCGAATCGCGTACCTCACTCCCTTCTTCTCTTCCGCGATAAATTTATGTTGCACAGGCTGCGACCCCCTCGATTTGCCCTGAGTTGTAACTCAAGATAAAACGCGGAAAAAATGACCCCTCCAGGAATTCACGAGCCGTCCGGAAACTTTTTACATGGAGGTTAGTATATAAATATGAAGGATTCATAATTATATAATCCGATTATATAATTTCCATGTACAGTATGCATTTCGCCAAAATTTATATAACAATTATGTGGGGGGGGGGGCAGCGAGGGGTATCGGGGAGACAACGAAATGTTTTAAGGCGGTCGCGAAAATTACGACGATCGCATCGTCGTAGAGGGGGATCTAGGAGAAAACAGAAAGTTTTAGCCTGAAACCCAGAGGTAGCCGTGGAATTCACCCTCGTCGTTGAGCTTGAAACGACAGGACGCCTTCTGCCAACAGGTGCAATACTCACTCGCTCCTGTTTGTACCATGTACGAACCGTATAGTCACGTTTTGAAAAAGCTGGCTTTCGGGTTGATTGAAGATTGTATGGGAAAAGTTACCGCTAGAGTGTGCAAACCTTTAACCACCGCTCGGGGTAAAACATTTCATCAGGTATGCACTGAAGCGAGACTTCCGAGCCGGAGATGTGCACAGATCCTGTACGTTCTCATCAGGCACGGTTTCATCAATATCCGCTCTCAAGGTTTGGGGACCTTGAGTGTATCGAAGAGTAGCAAGATATATTCTTTAAACGTACGAGGAATTCTCAAAATTGCAAAACATCCTATTCATCTGGCGTACGCGAGAAATCTACTGGGACATCTATCAGCAAAATTGTTATCCTTCTTTGTATTGCATGGCACGTTACGATTTCGAGATGTTATTGATCTCATGCAGCAAAGCAACACGAAGATCGACTCCTTTAAAAGTACGTTCAAGTGCTTGTATGAGGAAAACCTGATTGAACCTGTGTGGGCTACAATGGAAGAAGCGGGCATTCAAATTTCCATGTTTGGCAAGGGCTGCTCCAGGCAGAAGATTTTAGAATTTTTGAATAGCCATCAAACTCTTCAAATGCCCGACGTTTTAGAACGTGTCTTTTGGGAATTAAACAGCCAAGAAATCGACTTAAAACTTCAAAGGCGAGAGTGTATTCGCTTCGTAAAGTACTCTCTGAACAATCGAAAATACAAGATCACCTCGGCGCTTCACAACTTTGGCAGCAACGATGAACAGTCTTGCTTTGGTTTGAGCGTTAGTCAAGGTTTCAACGAACTTCCTCAACAGGGCACTTGCACTGCAAATGAAAAAGTTCAATGTGAACTAATATCGCTGAGAGAAGCCTTTCCATTACGAGGTATAAGCGAGAGTTCACGAGAAGATTTCATAGAATCCACGACCGATCAAACGTCGTTGGTTCGCCTAGTGCAAACAAGATTCACGCAGACCGTAGTACGGCGGCGATTCGGTGACGCTGCAGGTAGACTATTCCGGCTTCTGTCTAGCACACCACAACTGGAACAAAAGCAAATATCAGAACTTGCTATGATTCCTTTGAAAGACTGTCGCGAGATTCTAGGGAAATTATTGAAGCAAGAGTATGTTCTCATGCAAGAGGTTGCGCGAACAGCCGACCATGCTCCTTCTCGGACAATTTACTTATGGAAAGTTCACATTCCGTCTGTGCTGGCAAAAATCTATTTTGAACAACAATGCTCTGCTGTCAGTTTAAGTGCTAGGCTTCGGCATGAAAATCAAGGGGATGTTCCCTCTTCAAAACGTGATTCATTTCCCAGACTACGTGGGCGTTTCCCGCAGATTGATGGTATTCATGAAGAGCCAAGTAAGTTGGAATTTCAATCACGTGTTTTGAAACTCGAACTGGCTTTACTGCGTGTAGAGAAAACCATGCTCATATTTAGTTCATAGAGATTACAAAGCACCATAAATTTTCCCGTACGAGTTCCTGTTCAAAGCCAAGCTGCACGAACTCTGCAGCCAAGCTGAGAGATGCCTTCTTTGAACAGGTGGCGTGCGATCGTGCAGGTTTTTTATATCTTTTCAACGATATAGAAAACGTTCGCGCTCTTCTTCTGCCGCGTCCTCGTCGTTAGCCCAAAGTCTTTAGTAGTCCCAATTCACGTTCCCAAAAGCGCACTATTCTCGACGGCTACGCATGTGCAAGATGCGCGGTTTAAACGTTCAGGTCACTCATACTTGCATTGAGCGGCTCGCTCTTACGTGTCAGCCGATCTTTGTAGCGCAAGGAAGACTTGATGACGTATTTATTGACCATGTCCACATACGTTGCAAGCGTGCGT
>Ga0222713_10003619_pt1 | contig 15928 bp, 26 predicted proteins | sample C33_649DmetaG_FD_165061 | JGI IMG/M metagenome (GOLD analysis project Ga0222713, IMG submission 165061) | Estuarine water microbial communities from San Francisco Bay, California, United States - C33_649D | ecosystem: Environmental > Aquatic > Marine > Unclassified | place: USA: California...
AAGGGCTTTCAGCATACTTGGCAGATCAAATTCGACAATATGGGAAAACCTCTAAGCGCATCAGTTATGTAATTCACCAAGAGAAAATTGCTTCACCATTATTGGGCTGGCGTTGGAGAAAATACAAGGGCATCAATAAGCACAATCATCACATCCACATCAGTTTTAACAAAGACCAAGACAACAACTCAGATTTCTTTAATATCCCACTACTAGGAGGCAAGGCATGAAACTAACTAACAAACACAAGGCTGCTATCAAGTCTTACCTAAGAGCTGTGGCAGCATCAGGCATAACTGTTGCATTAGCGATCGTGGCTGATATTCGACCAGAGTTAGCAGTATTGGCTGGAGCATTAGTTGCGCCATTAGCCAAGGCATTAGATCCAAAGTCAGGGAGCGAAGCTGATTATGGACTCAATGCTAAATGAGCCCAAACGAGTTAGTCGCCTTTGGCGTTGGCGTATGCGCAATCGCAACCAGTTTATTAGTGGGTCTGCGCTGGGTTATTAAATCCTATCTTTCAGAATTAAAACCCAATTCAGGTTCATCAATGAAGGATCAAATCTCAAGACTTGAACAGCGTGTCGATGACCTGTTTGTCTTAATCAGTAAACGATAATTTTATTTATGGCGAACACACGCAAAACCAATAAACGGAAAAAGATCAATAGGCGAGTTGTTCGCCAATCTCCTGAGCCATTATCAAAGATCGATCAGCATTACATGGCTTTGCATGAGTGCTATAAAGCAGCTAGAAAAGCAGGATTCACACCTGAGCACGCATTTTGGCTGATGACAGAACATAAGACTTTCCCTGATTGGATTGTGGGCGATGGTGGGATCATCCCATCCATAGATCCAACTGACGATGAGGATGACGATTAAGCGATACTTAGTAATAAGTGATTTGCAAATTCCATACCACCATGAAGCAGCTGTCAAGAATGTCATCAAGCTGGCAAGGCGTGAGAAGTTTGATAGCGTTTTATGCGTTGGCGATGAGATTGACTTTCAAACCATTTCTCGATGGGCTGAGAAAACACCTTTGGCTTATCAACAAACCCTTGATGCTGACCGCAAGGCAACTCAAGACATTCTTTGGGCTTTAACTGAAAATGCCAAGGAAGCCCATATTGTTAGGTCAAACCATACAGATCGGCTTTACAACACACTTTTGAAAGTGCCGGGGCTGATTAGCCTTCCCGAGTTGCAATACGCTAAGTTTATGGATTTTGATAATCTAGGGATTACATTCCATAAATCATTTTATGAATTTGAAAAGGGCTGGATCTTGGCTCATGGCGATGAAGGCAACACCAATCCCAATGCTGGCATAACTGCCCTAAATTTGGCTAGAAAGGCTGGTAAGAGCGTGGTCTGTGGTCATACCCACAAACTAGGCATGAGTGCCTTCTCAGAGGGCTTAGGAGGGCATTACAGACCTTTATATGGCATTGAGGTAGGAAACCTTATGAATAAGGCAAAAGCCTCTTATACGAAAGGCTTAGCCAATTGGCAGATGGGTATTGCTATCCTTGAATGGAACGGCAAAAACATGACGCCAACGCTGATTCCAATCAATAAAGATGGCTCATTCACAGCTCTTGGAAAGTCGTATGGGGCTTGAAACCGACTATCGGGATCGTACGATTGATGATCATATCGATCAATTTGAGGCTATTGGCGTTATCTAATCGTTATAGAACACGCCGTAGGTCAGGTAGATAAATAACTTGATTTAGGTCAAACTTTATGTATTCACAGATGGTCTGTGGATATGTAAGGGAGCGACATTATGACCGATCTACAAGCTGCATGGATGTTTTTCATTGCAGTATTTGCAATCATGTTTTATTACTCATCATTAGGAAATGCCAAGAGCACCGCCTACTGGCGTGGGCGCAAAGACGGCTGGGATATGCACCGCCGAATGATCGATAATAAGCAGAAGGTTGATGAGGTTTTTGATTATGAAAAGTTCAACTGAAGCATTATTCGATGAAGTCATTACTACGCTGCAACAGCGGGGAAGTGTCTATGGACACCCATATTACAACCATAAAAGAATTGCGGGCTTATGGTCTGCATATCTCGACTTCCCAATCACACCACACCAAGCTGCATTATGTATGGCACTCGTCAAGGTATCTAGGCTTACTGAAACTCCAGATCATGAGGACAGTATCAAAGACTTCATTGCCTACGGAGCTGTCTATAAAACTGTGCTTGATGCCGTCAAAGATGAAAACTGGGAGGATTAACAATGGCATTTAATCTAGAGGACTATGAGGATGTGGCAACGCTAAACAAATGGTTTATTGCCAATTATCCTATGGGCAGATCAGACATATCAGTTATCAGTCATGATGCCGAAAAAGGTTATATCTTGGTGCAAGCAACGCTATGGCGTGATGCAACAGATCCATCACCAGCTGTTAGCAACATTGCTTTTGGATCAAGAGAAACTTACATTCCCAATATGAAAAAGTTTTATGTTGAGGATACGGCAACCAGCAGCTTAGGTAGAGCAATTATTCTACTTAAGGGGTCTGACAAGACTGCCACCAAGGATGATATGAAAAAGGTTGAAAGCAACCCATCATTCAAGGACAAGTTGGAAAGCCGTCAAAACATGTATGGCAAGCCCGGCACTAAATCAGCTCAGATCGAAACAATCCTAAGAGATAGTTTTGCAGCTGATAAGAAAGAACCTGAGCCTGTTGTGTGGTCGGTTGGAGATGTAGTTGCTGAGATTGGTGCATCAACGCCCAATGAGCCACCTGCATGTCAGCATGGGCATATTTTGAAAGAAGGAATCTCTAAAGGAGGTAAGCCTTACTATGGTTATGTTTGCAAAGCAAAACAATGTGAACCTAAATGGGCAAAACTTACAGCTAATGGAAAATGGTATTTTGAAGGAGGTGAATAAATGGGTTATTTAGAAATCATTGACGGCTCTGGTCTAACTGCTTCCTTTACGGATGACGGAGTTAAAGTCGAGCCATCAAGAATTACTTGCGATACTTGCAATGACGACAGATTACTTCATCAGGGCGATCTGCTTCAATGCTACTCATGTCATACGATAAATCGAATTCCTTATCCTGTGAATGGAATCCAAGATAATGCCTAATTACGATTACATGTGCGACAAAGAGGGAACGCTGATTGTATTGGAATTACCAATGGATCATAAAATCCCTAATTGTCAAGTATGTTATGAGCCTTTAAGGCGTGTTTATACAGCTGTGCCAGCAATCTTTAAGGGTACTGGTTGGGCAGGAAAACTTGGTTAAATTCAGGTGTAATTTCTGCTCAGCCAACTCTGAGTTTATGTGGCTTGATGGATATGACTCTCATGAAGGATTTAGGGTCTTTCAATGTCTTAAATGTCAAGCCATAGGCACAAAGAATCTAGCTGAATCAACTGATACTCAAGAGCCTGTAATGCGCTGTACTAAATGCGGATCTTGGATGTTTGCAGATAAGGAGTGCCATACATGTGCGATTCTCATGATCAAGGAGAACACGAAATAAATTGGACTTACCAAAATCAATTGCGTGAGCAATGGATAACAGATAATCCTGAAGCTGAGTATGAGGGGTGGATGTCGATATGAGCCAAGCCGGATACGATGAAACATGGATTGAGTTGAATGGATTAAGGATCACGACTTGCCGTCTGACCTGCGGTTATGCTGATGGATTTGGAGATGTATGATACCCTTAAACGCAAATTCGCTTTCAGAGCGAAAGGGCGATCTGCGAAGCAGAAAGATCGCAAGGTTTGGTTTGGTGATACCTCTGTTCATAGCCTTGAACTTAGGCTTATTAAAAGATGATTCCGTTGCTTTAACAGATAAAACTAATCATTATCGTCAATGGGCTTTTATACAGCTTAATAATCTAAATGAATTCTATTGTTTAGATGAGTTGTATTACAAAGAATCTAGATGGAATCCTAAAGCTGTTAATGGTAGTCATTATGGTATTCCTCAAGGTAGATCTAAGTGGCTTAAGACTGTTAATGGATATAAACAGGTAGAGTGGGGAATTAAATACAACTACAATAGATATGGGTCAATGTGTAAAGCATTGCATCATTTCAAGACAAAGGGATGGCATTGAGTAAAAGCGCATTACGATCTACTGGTAGCACTCATAGATGGCGACAAATACGCAGTCGCATTTTGAGGCGTGATCAGTTCATCTGCCAATACTGTAATCAAGAGGCTACTACTGTGGATCATGTGATACCTCGTAGGCTCGGAGGTTTGGATGACGACAGTAATCTCGTTGCATCCTGCCGTAGATGTAATCTAAGCAAGGGTGGGCGGTTTTTTGTGAGCACTAAGACACCACCGACCCCCCGTTCCTTTTCTAACCCACAAAACACCTCGATCGCCCACGATCAGACTGGATCGCTTTGATAAACCTTCAAACAGGCGAGATCATGACTGATCCGATCTATTCGGGATTAGGAGGTGTGCAAACACCCCGTATTCACTCAAAACTCAATGATTTACCATCAAAAGGTCAAGAAATGATCGACTTTGCGACCGAACTGGGTATCAATCTTATGGATTGGCAGAAATATGTCTGCATACATGGACATAAGATCCGACCAGATGGCAGGTGGGCTCATTCCGAGCTGGGATTAATCATGGCAAGGCAGCAGGGTAAGAGTACGCTTATGATGCTTCGAATCCTGACCGGCATGTTTGTATGGGGCGAGGGCTTACAACTTGCTTCAGCTCACAGACTTACAACCTCACTTGAAACCTTTAGACAGATTGTTGGACTTATTGAAACCCATTCGAAACTGGAAAAGGAAGTAAAAAAAATCCGATGGCAACATGGTGCTGAGGAAATTGAATTGTTTGGCAATAGGCGATTTGTGGTAAAGGCTGCAAACAATGCAGCTAGAGGTTTATCAAAACCTGAAACGATCCACCTTGATGAGTTGCGTGAATATAAAGATGAGGATGCGTGGTCATCAATGCGATATTCCATGATGGCAGCTAAGAATCCACAGGTTTGGATCTATTCCTCAGCTGGAGATCAACATTCCGTAATCCTAAACAAATTGCGTGAGAGGGCATTGGCGTCAGCCACGACTGATGACCCGATTGGTTGGTTTGAGTGGAGTGCAGAACCCGATGCACCAATCTTGCTTCCGTCAGGCGAGATGAACTGGGCTGCTTTCGCTCAAGCCAATCCATCATTAGGAATCACAATTCACCCAGACAATTTAAAAGCAGTTATCAACGATCCGCCGGATATTGTGCGAACTGAAGTATTGGCTCAATGGGTAGATACAATCAATTCAGCTATTGATGCGCAAAAATGGGGATTGTGTCAGACCGATCCGATACCTTTAGATCCCGAAGCACCTACTTGGCTTGGTTTAGATTTATCGCCTGATCGTAAATTTGGCGCATTGGTTGCAACTCAGAAATTATCAGGAGAAAGATTTAATTTAGTTTTACTTCACACTTGGTCGAATGATTATTCTTTGAATGATTTAGCAGTAGCCAATGACATTGCGCCTTATGTTAGAAAATACAACACTCAAACTGTGGCTTATTCCAAGCGGACTGCACAAGCTGTTGCGAGTCGGCTAGTTCCTGCTGGAATACCCATAACCGACATGGATGGCGCAATCTATGCGGAAAGTTGCGATCGATGGCTCGGTGCGATCAATAGCCATAGGTTGCAACATGGTGGGCAGGATGAACTGACCCAACAAACCCTTTCAGCAGCTAAATTGCCATTTGGGGATGGCAGTTGGGTTATTGGAAGACGAGCAAGTCGAGTGGCAGTTTGTGCAGCTGTCGCATCGGCTTTAGCAACTTATTTTGCGACACAACCAGAAACGGAAATTGATATTCAAGTCGGATAATTAGGAAATATGGTATATTATGTGCTAATGGGATTATTCGATAGATTCATAACAAATCAGACACCAACAATCCAAACCGATGTTGCTGCCGCTAACACGCCATTTAATTTACAACAAGCATTTGGCGGATTGTTCTTAGGAGCACAAAGTGCAACTCGAGAACAAGCAATGTCAGTTCCATCTGTTGCTAGAGCAAGAAATATTATTTGCTCAACAATTGGATCGCTACCTTTAGAAACTTACAATCATTTTACAAAAGAACATTTAGATCCAAATAGAGTAATTATGCAACCAGATCCAAGAATTGCTGGTTCTGCAATTTATGCTTGGATCGCTGAGGATTTATTATTTCATGGCGTTGCTTATGGTCAAGTTTTAGATTCCTATGCCGCATCAGATAATAGCCGCATTCGTGCATGGACAAGAGTTGCACCGAACCGAATTACATATAACACAAACGCTGCTCAAACTGAAATTACAGAATATTTAATTGATGGAATGCATATTCCTGCGACTGGTGTTGGATCAATTATTGTATTTAGTGGATTAGATGAAGGCGTATTAAATCGAGCAGGTAGAACTATTAGAGCTGCACAGGAATTGGAAAAGGCTGCTGAACTTTATGCAAAAGAGCCAGTTCCAACAATGGTGTTAAAATCAAATGGCACAAACCTTACTCCAGAGCGAATTACAAAACTTTTGGAATCATGGAAAGTTGCAAGATCAACTAGAGCAACTGCATTCTTAAATGCTGATGTTGAATTGACAGCACTTGGATTTGATCCTGCCAAATTACAATTAAATGAGGCTAGACAATATCTAGCAACTGAATGTGCAAGAGCTGTTGGAATTCCAGCATCATTCTTATCTGCTGAAACTACCAGCATGACATATAGCACAACTGTTATGGAACGCAAAGCCCTTATCGACTTCAGTTTGAGAAATATCATAACTCCGATAGAGCAAAGATTATCTGCTGCTGATTTCGTTCCTAATGGCGTTGAAGTTCGTTTTGATATTGATGATTTCTTGAGAGGTTCTGCTTTAGAGCGTGCTCAAGTTTATGAAATCCTAAACCGCATCGGCGCAATGAGTGTCGAACAAATCCAAGAGGAGGAGGACTTAATCCGATGAAGATTAACTTCCCAATTACCATAACCGCAGCCGATACAAACAAGCGCACAATCTCAGGAAAGATCGTGTCTTGGAATGAAGCTGGAAATACATCAGCCGGCAGAACTGTATTTGCTAAAGACAGCATTGATTTTTCAAAGCCTGTCAAATTACTTTTAGAGCATGACAAAACAAGACCTTTAGGAAAGTTAATTGACATAACAGCAAATGATCAAGGTCTTGAGGGAACATTTAAATTGGCTAAGACTTTTGCAGCTGATGATGCCCTTGAGGAAGCAGCCACAGGATTGCGTGATGGATTTTCTGTTGGCGTGATGGTTGATGCATGGGATAACAAAGATGGAGCAATGGTTATCTCTCAAAGTTCTTTACATGAAGTCAGTTTGGTGTCTGATCCAGCAATTGCCTCAGCGAAAGTTGAAAGAGTAGTTGCAACAAATACACCAGAGAATTCCGAAGCAACCGCTGAGGATACAACAACACAGGAGGACAAAGTGTCTGATACAACATCAGAGGCTTCCATCGCAACCGAAGCGGTAGAAGCTGCAAAGACTGAGCCTGTGGCAATCCAAGCAGCTCAACCAGTTGCTTACACAAAGCCACGCTCACCAATCAATTCAAAAGCAACATACCTAGAGCACTCAGTTCGTGCAGCACTAGGAAATGATGACAGCAAGATGTATGTTCGTGCAGCAGATGACACAACAGGCAACAACGCTGGATTAGTTCCAACTCGTCAATTGACAGAGATCATCAACCCACTTTCAAACGCAGATCGCCCAGCAGTAGATTCTATTTCTCGTGGCGTTCTACCAGATGCAGGAATGACATTCGAAATTCCTAAAATTACAGCAGTTCCATTAGTTCAAGTTGAAACTGAGGCTGATGCAATTGTTGAGCAAGGCATGACAAACTCATTCCTTTCAGTAGATGTTAAGAAATATGCTGGAGGACAAACATTCTCAGTTGAATTGTTAGATCGTTCCTCACCAGCATTTTTTGATGAGTTAGTTCGTCAAATGGAATATGCTTACGCATTAGCAACCGACAATGCAGTTCTTAATGGTCTTGCAACAGGTGGAACAGATGGCGGAAACCGCACAATGTCTGCTGACAACTTGCTTGATTTCGTATCTGATGCTGGTGTTTCAATTTACACAAACACCCTAGGCGTTGCACAAAACATCTTGGTTTCACCACAGCAATGGGGTGCAATTCAAAACCTTGCAGACACAGGTCGCCCTATCTATCAGAATTTGATTGGCAACTTCAATCAAGCTGGTGATCTTGCTTCAAACAGACTACTTGGAAACCTACTTGGTCTAAACTTCCGAGTTGATCGTGCTCTATCTGGAACTGGCGATAACACAATCATGATCGTGAATCCAGATTCATACACATGGTATGAGAGCCCAAGAGTTCGCCTACAAACCAATGTTGCCCTAAATGGTCAAATTGAGGTTTCTTACTACGGCTATGGCGCACTTGCAACAAAGGTTGGCGCTGGCGCTTACCGATGGATGGTTGCTTAATTAACTAAGCAAACTTAATGCCTAGGGTTGCTCCCGATCCTAGGCAGCTAATAATGGGAGATCAAAAGGAGATGACATGCCAACCATAATTACAGCTTCAGAGTTGAGATCTGTGCTTGGTGTGTCATCATCCTTGTATTCTGACAGTTATCTAAATCAAATCATTGACACCGCAGAAACAGTTATTCTGCCAATGCTAGTTTCATTCAAAAGCCCAATTCAAAAAGTGTCGCTGACTGATAATGTCGCCACTTTCACTACACTAGGAATTCATGAATTCACCGAAGGACAATCAGTTGTCATTACAGGATGCGGAACACCTTACAACGGAACAAGAGTTGTGTTGGCAGATAATCTTGGACAATATACCTTTTCACAATCGATCACTAATGCCGATTTACTCGAAACTAATGTCATCCCATCCGGAGTTGCTACCTTATCTGGCGGATCAACTTATGTTGGAAATGCAGCTGTTCAATCAGCCGTCTATACAGTTTCAGTCGAAGTTTTCCAAGCAAGACTTGCCGGTGGAGGACAAATCGAAGGAGTAGATTTCACAGCTACACCTTTCAGAATGGGTCGATCATTATTTAATAAATGCGTTGGTTTGCTTGGTTCATATATTGACACGGATAGCATGGCTCAATAAATGCCAAATCAAACAATCCTTGAGCAGATCAGAACACCTTTAGCAACTGCTTTATCTAGTGTTGCAGGAAATGTTTATGGTTATGTGCCTGAAACAGTTATTCCTCCAGCTGTGGTTGTTGTGCCTGATTCTCCATATTTAGAATTTGAAACAATAAGCAAAAGCAATATCAGAGCCAAAATCAATTTTACAATATCAGTCGCCGTTGCTTACAACAGCAACCCAGCATCGCTCGACAATATCGAGCAATTGATCATAAGTGTTCTGGCAGTCATTCCAGTTGGATATATTGTCAGCTCGGTTGAAAGACCGACAGTTTCACAAGTTGGTGCATCAACGCTGCTCATCGCAGATGTTCGAGTATCTACCTACTACACACAAACAGTCTAAGGAGAAATCATGGCAACAGTCGTAATTACCGGTCGTGATGTTGGTTTATCTTTCACAGGTGGAACAGATATTCAAGCACAGGCGACAAACGCAGTTCTAACAAAGGTTAATGAGCGTCAGGTTTATCAGACCCTTGATGGCGAGGCTTACAAAACCACAAACATTTCAGGAACATTCCAATTGGACATGCTTGCTGATTGGGGCAAGGCAAACTCAGTTTGTGAGGCTCTATGGGCTGCTGCTGAATCAGCACCTGACACAGATATCAGCATGACTCTTACAGCTGCATCAGGAGCACAATTTGTGTTTCCAGTAAAGCCAGAGTTTCCAACAGCCGGCGGATCAGGAGTAGATGCACAAACTGTGTCATTTACTTTCACAGTTTCAAAGGGTGCAGTAGTAGAAACATTTAGTTAAAATCTAACAACGGGAGCAAAATGAAACTACCAATTACAATTGAATATAACTCAGGCGAGCAAGCCACTTATGTAGCCCAACCGCCTGAGTGGGCAAAATGGGAAAAGCAAACTGGCAACACAATTGGTCAAGTTCAAGAAAAACTTGGCATGTGGGATCTTATGTTCTTGGCATACAACGCTCATAAGCGAGCAAGTGCTGGAACACCAGTAAAACCATTTGAGGCTTGGATGGAAACTGTCAGCGATGTAATTGTCGGTGATGCAAACCCAAAAGCCACCCAGCAGGAAGCCTAAATCGATTATTGGTTGAGTTGGCAATTGCCACCAAGATACCGATGAAAGAGTGGGTTGATGCGGATGACATATTAACAGCGATCGAAGTATTGGAGGCAAAGTATGGCAAGTGAAACTATTGCCTACAATAAAAAAGATCTGCGTGATATTTACAAAGCCTTCAAACTTATGGACGATCAGGCTACTGAGGAAGCAAGAGCGCAATCTGCTGCTCTGGCGTATTTTGTATCAGAGGAAATTAAACAGGCAGCTAGAACTAGAACAAAGGCTGGCAAGGTTGCGGAAAGAGTCGCAGACGGCGTTAGCATCTCTAAATCAAGTAAGATCGGTGAGTTCAGCTACGGCTTCGCACGACAAAAGTTTTCAGGTGGTGCTACTACGCAAACCCTATGGGGTGGCATTGAGTTTGGTTCGAATAAGTTCAAACAGTTTCCCAGTTATTCTGGCAGGCAAGGTCGTGGATCCCGAGGATGGTTCATATATCCAACCCTTCGCAGAATTCAGCCTGAATTGATTAACAAGTGGGAACAAAGTTTTGATCGAATTATTAAGGAATGGGTCTAATGGCAACCGGTAATAGAACGCTTAAGTTATCGATCCTTGCTGATGTCGATGATCTAAAAAAGAAACTTGGCGAAGCTGACAAAGCGGTCGAGGATAACTCAAACAAAATTTCAGAGTTTGGAAAAAAGGCTGCTGCTGCATTTGCGGTGGCTGCTGCTGCTGCCGTTGCCTATGGCACTAAATTAGCCATTGACGGGGTCAAGGCTGCCATAGAGGATGAGCAGGCACAGTTAAGGTTAGCCAATGCCCTTAGAGAGGCTACAGGGGCAACTGATGCTCAAATAAAAGCTACTGAGGACATGATCTTGCAGACTTCCTTAGCCACAGGCGTTGCTGACGATCAATTACGCCCAGCCTTTCAAAGACTTGCGGTTTCAACTAAAGATACAACCAAGGCTCAAGAATTATTAAATCTTGCTTTAGATATTTCAAAAGGTCGAGGATTAGAACTTGAGCAAGTAGCAAACGCATTAGGCAGGGCTCAGGATGGCAACACCACAGCTCTAGGCAGATTAGGTCTTGGTTTATCAAAGGCTGAATTATCTACTCTTTCATTTACCGAAGTTCAAGCAAAGTTATCTGATCTTTATGGTGGCGCAGCAGCTGCAAACGCCGAAACATTCCAAGGCAAGATTGATCGATTGAAAGTTGGATTTGATGAGGCTAAGGAAAGCCTAGGCGTTGCTTTATTGCCACAGGTTGAGCGATTTATTGGATTCTTAAATGAAACTGGCATCCCAACCCTTAATGCTTTCATTGCAGGATTAACAGGTGATAAAGGATTAAGCGCATCATTAAATGAAACTCAGAGAAGTGCTGAAAGTTTTGGAAAAGGCATTTCAGTAGTGGCTGGAATTATCTCAGGATTTATTACATTTGTTCGAGAAGCAATCGGGTTGGTTGTATCACTTGCCAATGAGTTGATCAGAGTTGCCAACATTGTTCCGGGTGTAAATATCGGATCAATTCCTAATCCAGCACCATCTGCTCAATTGTCGTCATTGCCATCAATTTCTCCAAACACTAGAGAATCTCGAAGCACAACAGTAAATAACATTACAGTTCAATCGGTTGATTCTGAGGGTGCTGCTAGAGCTGTTGCCAAAGTCTTAAATGAGAGCGCATCAAGATCAGTTCCACAGCTTTACAACAGCGGGATTACTAGGGCTCGATAATGACAGTTTGGACACCAGACTGGAAACTGACTGTTGCGGGTACTGATTACACAAATATCGCAATCTCCGACATAACGCATCAAGCGGGTCGAACTGATATTTACTCTCAGCCTAACCCATCTTATTTACAGATTGCTTTAGTTGCTTTATCAGGTCAAACCCTGCCTTTTGCTATAAATGATAGTTTGAGTTTGCAAGTCAAGAATAGTTCTGGATCTTATGTTAATTTGTTTGGTGGAGATATAACTGACATTACTGTTGAGGTTGGTGCAACTGGGTCGGTTGCAACTGTGGTTAATTACACCATCCTAGCAATGGGATCTTTAGTCAAACTTGCCAAAGAAATCTACAACGGCACAATCTCACAGGATGAGGATGGCAACCAGATTTACAACTTACTTTCAAGTGTTTTGCTTGCATCTTGGAATGATGTTGCAGCAGCTACAACTTGGGCAACTTACAATGCAACCGAAACTTGGGCAACCGCTGGAAATCAAGGATTAGGCGAAATCGATCAACCCGGTCTTTACACAATGGAAAATAGAGCTGCTAACCCAGATACCATTTACAACATTGCAAGTTTTATTGCTGACAGCGCATTTGGCTATTTGTATGAATCCTCTAATGGAGATATTGGATACGCTGATGCTGACCACAGACAGACTTACCTTTTAGCCAATGGTTATGTTGATCTAGATGCTAACCATGCTTTAGGTCAAGGTTTATCGACAATTACTAGATCAGCCGATATTCGCAACGATATTTATATCAATTATGGTAATGCCTTTGGATCACAAAAAACCGCTTCAAGTGCATCATCGATTGCTTTATATGGCTACAAAGCTGAAACTATAAACTCAGTTTTACATTCAGCGGTAGATGCTCAAGCTGTGGCAGATCGATATATAGCCCAGCGAGCCTTTCCATTAGCAGCTTTACAATCCATCACTTTTCCAATCACTAACCCTGAAATCGATGACAGCGACAGAGATAACCTTTTGAGCGTTTTTATGGGTCAGCCTTTGAATATTCAAAACCTGCCAACACAAATCTCAGCTGGTGAATTTGAGGGTTATGTTGAGGGTTGGTCTTGGCGCACTCGATTCAATGAATTATTCCTGACAATCAATTTATCGCCTGTGGCGTTTAGTCAGGTTGCAATGCGTTGGAACACAGTTCCGATCACAGAGGCTTGGAACACTTTAAGCACGACTTTGACATGGGAATACGCTACAATCGTAGCCTGATAATAGGAGAAAAATGGCAACTACTACAAACTACGGCTGGACTACTCCAGACGATACCGCATTGGTTAAGGATGGCGCATCAGCCATCAGATCGCTTGGAACTTCAGTTGATACAACAACTAAGAATTTAAACCCATCCACAACACTTGGAGATATTGAATATCGTTCATCAACTGCTAACACCAATACAAGATTGGGCATTGGAACATCCGGACAATGTTTAACTGTTAATGCAGGAGTTCCGTCTTGGCAACCATCAGCAACTTCAGTTTTAACAACTGTTGGAGATATGCTTTATGAAGGTTCAGGGCCAGCATTAGCAAGACTTGGAATTGGCTCAACAGGTCAAGTTTTAACTGTTGCTGGTGGAGTGCCGACTTGGGCTGCTGCTGGTGGCGGTGGCTTAACTTGGACTTTATTAAATAGTGGTGGCACAAATCTTACAGGTGCAGCAACAATTACAGTTTCAGGTATTACTGCAAAAAATAATTTAATGATTCTTATTACCGATGCTAGTAGCGCATCTGCCGGCGCTAATATCTGGATTAGACTTAATACTGATTCAGGTTCTAATTATTATTACGCAGGTCCAACTTTACAATGGGAAAGCACTTATGTAGCTGGCGATGTTGGCGCTTCATCAAATTATTATCCTGGTTCAACTGGTTTTTATTTTGGAAGGATGACTGGTAATGCCAACTCATCAGTTAATGGATATTGCAGATTAGAAGGAACTAATTCTGGCGATTTAGTATCTGCTTTTTGGGCTGGTGGAGGAACAGTAGGTGGATCTGGTCAAAATGGACATCACTCAAAAATGATGGGTGGATTTTATGACTCAAGTGCAACAATTACCAGTATAAGCGTCCACTCAGATTTTGGTAATCTTGATGGTGGCAAAGTTTATGTATATGGAGCATAATATGAAAATTATTGAAAAAACATTAGACATTACAACAGGCGAGGAAGTTATTACCGAGCGTGATGAAACTGTTGTTGAGAAAAAAGCAAGAGAAGCAAAAACAAAAGAATTTGTAGCAGCGCAAGTTGAAGCCGAAACAAAAGCAGCAGCACGCCAAGCCATTGCTGATCGTCTTGGTTTGACAGCTGATGAACTTCAAGTTTTGCTTGGCTAATGAAACCTTGGTTATCAAAATCTGCTGTTCAATTTAGAGAGCAAGTAGATGATTGCTTCCCAGAGCGTTTGCGTAAATCTGATGGGTGGATTGGTGATTCTCGACATAGCGCACGAAAATCCGATCACAACCCAGATGCAACAGGATGCGTGCGAGCAATTGATATTGACGCTCGGCTTTCTGACGACAAAGGGCTTTCAGCATACTTGGCAGATCAAATTCGACAATATGGGAAAACCTCTAAGCGCATCAGTTATGTAATTCACCAAGAGAAAATTGCTTCACCATTATTGGGCTGGCGTTGGAGAAAATACAAAGGCATCAATAAGCACAATCATCATATTCATATCAGTTTCAAAAAAGATCAAGACACCAATTCAGATTTTTTTAATATCCCACTAATCGGAGGTAAGGCATGAAACTAACAAACAAGCATAAGGCAGCGATCAAGTCATACCTACGCGCAGTAGCAGCATCAGGCATTACTGTCGCATTGGCAATTGTGGCTGACATTCGACCAGAGTTGGCAGTTTTGGCTGGAGCATTAGTTGCACCATTAGCCAAGGCACTAGATCCTAAATCCGGATCTGAGGCTGATTATGGACTTAATGCGAAATGACGGCAAACGATTGGGTCGCTATCGCCGTTGGCGTATGCGCCGTATGTTCCACTTTATTGATGGGTCTGCGTTGGGTTATTAAATCCTATCTTTCAGAATTAAAACCGAATTCCGGTTCATCAATGAAGGATCAAATTTCTAGACTTGAACAGCGTGTCGATGATCTTTTTGTTTTAATTAGTAAGCGATAATTTCTGCCATGGCGAACACACGAAAACCTAATAAACGGAAAAAGATCAATCGTCGCGTAGTTCGCCAATCTCCTGAGCCATTGTCAAAAATCGATCAACATTACATCGCTTTACATTCTTGCTATAAAGCAGCAAGGAAAGCAGGGTTCACGCCTGAACATGCTTTTTGGCTTATGACAGAACATAAAACATTCCCTGATTGGATTGTAGGCGATGGTGGGATCATCCCATCAATAGATCCAACTGACGATGAGGATGACGATTAAAGCCAACCGCAGGTATTTAATAACGCCAGATCTACAAATTCCACTTCACCATCCAAAAGCAGTATCTAATCTAATCCGCATGAGCAAGCATGAAAAGTTTGATTTTGTATTGAATGTTGGTGATGAACTAGATATGACTTCCCAGTCGCGTTGGGTAAAAGGAACAAAAACAGAATTTGCAGAATCGCTACATGAGGAAAGATCAATTGCTCAAGACATTCTTTTTGATCTAGGAACTACCGATATCATCAGATCCAATCACACCGATCGACTATTCACTACATTGCTAAAAGGCGCACCATCCCTCCTAGGATTGCCTGAGTTAGTGTTTGAAAAGTTCATGGCTTATTCAGATTTAGGAATTAGATTCCATAAGCGAGCCTATGAATTTGAGCGTGGCTTTTTCCT
>Ga0222713_10003621_pt1 | contig 15922 bp, 14 predicted proteins | sample C33_649DmetaG_FD_165061 | JGI IMG/M metagenome (GOLD analysis project Ga0222713, IMG submission 165061) | Estuarine water microbial communities from San Francisco Bay, California, United States - C33_649D | ecosystem: Environmental > Aquatic > Marine > Unclassified | place: USA: California...
CGCCGTTATTGGTCTTGTTCAAGCGCTTCTAGGGCTCGCTTTGAAACGAAGGAATGAGATTTGGTCGCTACGTTCACTTGGGGCTACCGAAAGAAATATTTCTTGGATCCTTATTATTGAAGGGCTTGGTATTGCCCTATCGGGCCTGGCTGCAGGTACTCTCCTAGGGCTTGCCCTATCGAGAATATTGGTCGATATTTTGAATCCCCAAGTCTTTGGATGGACTCTTAAATTTGTTTTACCTTGGCCCTATATTTTGATGGTGGCTGGATTATCGTTGATTACTGTCGTCTTATCATTGATCCCTGCCGCTCACTGGAGCGCTCGATTGAAAGCAGATCGAAAGATCGAGGAGGGGGCTTGAAATATTTTCGATTTATCGCTTTTCTCGTTACAGCTTTATTATTCGGACAAACACCTAAATACACTCCGGATGGTTTTAGGGTGGCTCGAGAGGGTTACCAATTTGTTTTTCCTCGAGATCATGGTAATCATCCCGATTTTAAAACTGAATGGTGGTATGTCACGGGCCATCTCATCAACAAAACCAATGGCAACCGGTATGGCTACCAACTGACTTTCTTCCGTCAGGCGTCCCCCAAAAATAAATGGAGAGGCAATTCTAATTGGCAAAGTGATCAGATTTATATGGCGCACGCAGCCATTACGAATGAAAGTGACAAATTGTTTATCCACGAAGAAAAATTAAATCGTGGTGGGATACTTGCTGATTCTAAGATCGGCAATCTAGATGTTTTTAATGAATCGTGGTTTTTGAAGCAACTTCCGAATGGAGAGATCAATCTTCAAATGGGTATTAACAATATGGAGCTTCGCTTAAGGCTCAGACCTCTAACTTCCCTGCTTATCTTCGGCGATAAAGGAGTCAGTAAGAAAGGAGATGATCCGACCGCTTCTAGTCATTACTTAACCTACCCTAGGATGCAAAGCGAGGGATCAATGAGGCTTTCGAATGGTTCATTGATCAATGTGGAGGGACTATCATGGATGGATCATGAAATATCGAGTAATCAACTTGCTAGTAACCAGTCGGGCTGGGATTGGGCGGGGATTCAACTTGAAAATGGTGATTCGATGATGTTTTATAGATTAAGACTAGCGAACGGTGCTCAAGACAAAAATTCTATGGCCTACTTTGTGGATAGCCAAGGCAAGGTTCTCAAATCAACAAAAGAGTTTAAAATTAAGACTTTATCAAATTGGACAAGCCCAACTACCAAGACTGAATATCCTTCAAGAATTGAGTTGACTATTGATAACAATATTTATTTTATTGAGCCTACCCTGAAAGATCAGGAGCTCAATTCAAGACTTTTAGGAGGTCTCTCGTATTGGGAGGGATCTTGTATAGTTAAGAATAAGGCTGGAGAAATAATTGGGAGAGCATACTTAGAGCTTACCGGTTACAAATAAGATTAGACTCAATAAGTATTTCGCAAAGATCTTAATGGACACAACGGAGAGTATTTTGCTTCTGACGATAATTACGGTGGCCTATAACTCAGATAGAACTATTGAACCTACTCTTAAGTCTATAGATTTATTTATAGATCAATACGAAGGACAAATAGAACATCTAATCATAGATGGGGGCTCCAAAGATCAGACACTTCAAGTTGTCGATAAATATAAGAAGCCCTATAGAATTGTTTATTCATCTCGAGATAAGGGGATCTTCGATGCTATGAACAAGGGTGCTAGTCATTCTATGGGTGAATATTTGTGGTTTATTAATTCTGATGACATAGTCCACCAAGACATCATAACTCACAGAACCGAGTTCCTAACACTGCTCGACAGTAGAATCTATGATATTTTATTTGGGGCTATTGAGATGTTTGATAATTCAACAATGAGAATTACTAGAAGATGGAATCCAAGTCGATACAAGTTAAGCACCGCAATCAATCTAGGCTGGACGCCTTCGCATCCAGGTTCAATAATTCGAAAGCAACTCTTTAATCAATTAGATGGCTTTAATCTTACATATGAGAGATCGGCAGATATGGATCTTTTACTAAGAGCGATAGACTCAACACATCACAGTAAGATTAGAATAGTTAATAACAAAATGATCCTGTTTCGCCTAGGTGGAGCATCTAACGGTTCAATAAAGAAAATCGTGAAAAACAATATTGAATTCTATAAATTTAGAAGAGCTAGTGGCTACGGAATTATAAGATCATTACTTTTTATTTTGCTAAAACTGTTTAGAAAGTTACTTCAGTAAGTAGTTATTGCTTTATTACCCGCAGAGGTATTTTTACCAAGAATCAATACAGTCAGAATAGTTACTGGTAAAAGACTTTTGGTTAAGTATGTTAGAACATGAAGAACCGAGTATTTAATGGTGAGAATTGAGATAATATAACAAAGCGAATAAATTGACGCTGCCCACCACTTATCAGATCGTTTGATCAACCATCTTACAAAATAGGCGAACAACACCCCATTTAGGAATGCACGAAAAAACAAGTCCATCTCGCCGCCCCATAGTGCGCTTTCAGCTATGGGTCCGATTGTTTCCGGCGGAACGATTGCATCGGGATAATAGTTTTTTGCATACCAATAAAAAGGGCTCCAATCAGTAAATGAACTGAACGCGAAAGGGTAAATAAGATCCCAGAAGAACATTTGCCAATCTCTCGGAGGAAGAGTGCCTTGAGATCGTTCTTGGTAGAGATGGAATCCCGAAAAATACACGGCTGCAATTTCTCCGGGCGCTGCGAGCGCTTGGTCTGTTATTTTTACAGAGTCATTGCTGAGTCTAATGACTTCTATGGACCCATAAATGGAAGATAGTATTAAGGCTGAGACTAATATCCTCTTTATTCGTATTGGTTTGACCATCACGTTATAAAGACACATTGCTAGGAGTAAAAGAAGGAATGAGAAAATTCTTGCGCCCAGGGAAAATAATATTTCATAAGTAATAAATAAGAGTAGGAGAAGATAGATTAGCTTTTTATACTTCTGATATTGCATAAATAGAAGTGTAAATAAACATATATAGATCCCGAGTTTTGCTCTTATGAGAATGGATACGATTTTCTTGGGGATATAACTCAGATGGTCATATCGAACATACGTTTCATGGTATGTCGTAACTGGGGCAGACGCAAAATAAAGATACACAATGGTAAATATCGATAATCCAAGTAAAACTTGGATTGCAAAGTCGTGTCTATTGGTTACAAGACTTGAATTCGCAATCTCTTTATTGCCTCTTAAAAATAAATACCCGAGGCAAAACCCAAAAATATAGAGAGTGTGCCTCCATAAATGATTAGCTAGTAGGCTTTGTGTAGGTAGAAGATTTTCAAGTTTACCGGAAACCCAGTTTACGCTACTACCATCGGATACAAGTATTACTAACGCGGGGAGAATGCTATAGATTAAAAGGAAACATATATATATAAAACCTATCTCGGATATGAAGGTTTTTTTAAATCTAGCAACTAGTATCAAAAGAAATATGGATCCAATGAAACTAGAAGCGAGAGTGGGCAGAAGAATTAGTAACTGGTCTCCCGTAGCTATCGATAATACAAATATAAGTATGATCATACTTGCTAATATGATTTTTAAGAATGGCGGTTTGGAATTAGATTTGCCTACCAAATAATTATTTTGAGATTCATCCATAACCTATTCTATGTTCAACCCAAAAAAAGTGATTGAGATATTTGATATATGACTTATAAATGCATACCTTAATATTTATAAGTATCTTGAGAGCCTAGTCCCGATTGATACATTCCTGCTCCAATAAAGGATTGAATTAAAGATCGCATGAAAAAATTCAACCGGTTTAAACCCTAAGAAGAGTTTTTTTCTATGTTTCATATAGAAGTTAGCACCATCACATATATTATTTAAAGAATGATACTGAGCGCTAAAATAACACCTTGAGCGACTAAATGCTGGGCCACAAAGGCGCTTTCTTAGATTTCTTCGTTGTTCAATTTTTTTTAAAAAGTAACATTCTAGTCGATGCTTCTTCGCAATATTATGAATAATTCTTATTTCTCTTGGTATTCTAGAAAAATGAAAATTGGAATCTAATAATTCATTAATGCATTTATCAATTAGGATTTGATGATTAATATCCGGAAAATTCCCAGGCCATCCATTCAAGTCCTTAGCAGATAGTAAGAAATCAGCGGTCATAAGTGAAATCAAAGGTGAATAAGGCTGAGAAGCCAAATCCCTATGCATTGTCTGGTTTTCAGCGCTACGATAAAATTCATTTGCTTGCTTTACCGATTCTTTTTTGCCATCTGTATATATATAACCTTGCGAATCTGGAGCTGCACCCATAATAGTGAAAGACTTTTTTAGAAAAGGGTACTCTTTCAATTCTCCAGCAAGCACGATGCCAGAGTAGCCATCTGGGGTTGAACATTGATAGAATTTTTTATTCTTACTTCTTGACCTAACCTGGTCAACAAGCTTGGTTGACACAATTGATTTACCATAGATCATTGGGGTATGTGGATTATCAAGATAATTGAGATTTACACTTAATGACTCTAGAAGGTCTAAAGATGAAACCATAGTATCTTTACATTCCGTGGGTACAACTAATTGACCATAAATTCCAGCCCTTCCTCCTTCATAAATATAAAGGGGTGGATTCCACGTCACTAGTCCACAATTTGACTGCTGGACTGCTTCTGCCATCTCAGAAACAGACCTATCTGAAGACAGGCCATCGTCTCCTCCAACTGCCATGACATAGCCACTTTTGACTTGATCTAGGGCGAACTCAAAATTAGCAGACATACCAACTGCAGATCCAGGGCTTATATAAGTAATGCGTCGATCTTTTCTTGCATATTTTTCTACCAACTCTTTCGTATTATCTATGCTTCCATCATCAGATATTATTACGTGAAGATTTCCGTAATCTTGCTGCGTCATTGTATCTAAAGTAAATCTAAGGTATTTCCCCCTGTTTTTTGTTGGGATAATTATGGAAATACTCGGCTTTTCTTTCATATAGGTTATATATTAATTATCGACATAGTTAAATTTATATAGATCTTTTTTTTCTGCGTGAGATAAAGACTTATAAAAAGCGACAATGGATCCCATAATTGATACTATCGTAACAAGAATAAATCCAATCAGTGGTGGGGTGTGGCTTCTCGTACCCACTAGAAAATAATAAAATAGGATTGTGGATGTAGAAATAATAATTGGCCCTAGCAAAACTAGTTTGTACCAATTTAAAATGGATTTTAGTAATAGAGTTCTATGTATTAGCCATAGGCCAAGGGTTAATTCTGATACGCCATGAATTAACCAAACAGTAGTTGCAGCCGTGGGACCATAATGGCGAATAAAGAAGACCATAATTGGTGTTCCTATAGCCAGTGCCCCAAATAACATGTAAAAGTGGATTGATCCTCTACCACTTGCCTGTAAGTAAGCTGCAGGAAGCCACATAATACCAGAACAAGTAATAGCTACGATTAATAGTCTAAAGATAAGTATGATATCTGAATTTATAATTGTAGATTCTAGCCAAAATCGCAACAGGTCTGGGCCAAAAAAGAAAGTCGAGATAGATAATGGGATTAAGATGGAAGCCATGACTCTACAACTTAGAAAATATTCTCTATTCGACTTATCAGAATCATTGAGTTGTACCAACTCGTTGAAGCGTGGGAAATAAGCCCGATAAAAAGGCTGAATGCTTAACTGAAGAACATTTGCTGCAGTAAAAGCTAGTGAATAATTACCAAGATCTTTTAGGGTTACCATTTTGCTGAGTACTATACGGTCAATATTAGATACTAAAAGGGCAGTTATGGCTGTCAGGGCCATCCATCCAGTAAAGTTCCAATATTCAATCAGTAATCTAGATTTAAATTTTCCTAGAGCAGAGCTGACCCCTAAAATATTCTTTACCAAACGGATTCTGATTAAATAAGTTGCAAAAAGCGAGATAACAGTTTGAAGTATAAAGAAATAAACTAAGTCATTTGACCAATATAGAATTAAAGCACCTACACCATATCGGGATAATTGAACGGTAATCTGGATTATATTTTGTGATTTCTGATCCTGAAGACCTGAGAAGCCGGCCATATATAAGGATATTGGTATTTGAAGCGTGACAGAACTAATCATAATACGAAGTATTTTTAAGATATCAGCATCAGAATAATAACCAAAAGTTAGCCAGTGATTTACAATGTAGCGCGAAGCCAAAATGGTTATTGTTCCCAACAAAAGGGCTCCAAGCCAGTAGATTGTCTCAAAGGTTCGAAGGAAATTAAGCTTATATATATGAGGTGGTTCATCAGAGCTTCCTGAATTGAAGGCCCGGACTAATGAGGCGCTAATGCCCATGTCGAAGAGACTTGACATCATTTGCATCATTATCCAGATAGTTATAACTCCATACCCTTCTACTCCTAGGCGAGAATGATACCAAGGGGTAACGAGAAAAAGGATTGACCCACTAATTCCAACACCAATCGAATTCCAAAAAGTATTAACCAAAGGGCTTTTAGCAATGAGCATTTATTAACTACCTTTTCATGATTGAATAAATGATAGACTATTTAGAGGCTGTTTCTTGTATCTTTGATCGTAATTTGTCTGATTAAAGTTCAAAAAGCATAAAAAAACCGTGTGGTCATCAATTACATAAGGAAACATTTATGAGCCTCAAGTCTAGCGACGTTATTTTGATAACTGGTGGGACGGGATCTTTTGGATCAGCTGTAATCGAACGACTTATAGATTTTGATCTTCGAGAAATTAGAATCTTTAGTCGAGATGAAAAAAAACAAGAAGACATGAGGATAAAGTATAAAAAGAAAAATCTAAAATTTTACATAGGTGACTGCCGAGATTACTCTTCAATAAAGTCGGCGATGAATGGCGTGGATTTAGTTTTTTCTGCTGCGGCACTTAAGCAGGTTCCAGTTTGTGAGTTCTACCCCCTCGAGGCAGTTCAGACTAACATACTAGGTACAAATAACACCCTCAATGCAGCTATCGAGTGTGGCGTTAAGAAAGTTGTTGTTCTTAGCACAGACAAAGCTGTTTACCCAATAAATGCAATGGGCATGTCCAAAGGTTTAATGGAGAAGGTAGCTATTGCGAAAGCCACATCTATAAGTTCTAATAACACGCTTATTACAGTAACTCGATATGGAAATGTTATGGGATCAAGGGGGTCTGTAATTCCCTTATTCATTGATCAGTGTCAGAAAAATGAGCCAATTACAATAACCGACCCCGAAATGACGAGATTCATGATGTCGCTTAATGAAGCTATAGATTTAGTGTTCTTTGCATTTTCTAACGGTGGGCAAGGTGATTTATTTGTTCAGAAGTCTCCAGCTGCTACTATCGAAGATCTTGCTGAAACAATTAAGGATATTTTCGAATCATCTAGTGAAATAAAAATAATCGGCACTAGACATGGCGAAAAGTTATATGAAAGCCTTTTATCTAGAGAAGAATTCCTTAAAGCCAAAGATATGGGTCGCTTTTACAAAGTTCAGAGTGATAAGAGAGATTTGAATTACAGTCTATACTTTTCAGAAGGTCATGAGAGCAAGACTCTTTCGGGTGAGTACACCTCCCATAATACAGAGCGATTATCAAAACCCGAACTAAAAAAGCTTCTACTATCACTAGATTTCGTCAGAAAAGCTCTGGGGGCATAAAGCTAATGTTAAAAGTAATGACAGTAGTCGGGACAAGACCGGAGATTATAAAGCTTTCAAGGGTTATTAGTGAACTCGACAAATCCTTTGAGCATATTTTAGTTCACACAGGACAAAATTATGACTACGAATTGAACGAGATTTTTTTCAATGATATGAATATTAGAAAACCAGATGTATTTTTAAATTGTGCTGCGCAATCTCCAGCTCAGGCAATAGCGAATATTATCTCATCCGTTGACACAATATTAGAAAAAGAAGAACCAGATGCTTTTTTGATTTATGGAGATACGAATAGCTGTTTGAGTTCTATTTCTGCCAAGCGAAGAAAAGTACCAATCTTTCACATGGAGGCAGGAAATAGATCATTTGATGAGCGAGTACCAGAAGAAATTAACAGGAGAATCGTCGATCATACTTCTGACATCAATATGACTATCACCGACCACGCAAGAAAATATTTGATTCAGGAAGGAATTAAAGCTCAGACCATTTTTAAAATAGGCTCTTCGATGCAAGAGGTTTTATCTTTCTATAATGAAAAAATAAAGTCATCGCCAATACTAGGCAACCTCGATCTTCAATCTAGAAAATACATAGTTTTCAGTACCCATAGAGAAGAAAATTTAGATTCAAATTGGAGCTTTACTGCTCTTGTTAAGTCTATCAATGATACAGCTGCTTCGTTTGGTCTTCCTATAATTTACTCTGCACATCCGAGATTTATTAAGACCTTGGATATGAGCGAACTGAAACTACACGGTAATGTAAGAATCCTCAAGCCTCTGGGTTTTCTGGATTATATGCATCTACAACTCAATGCTTTCTGTGTAATTTCAGATTCTGGAACAATATTTGAAGAATCTTCCTTGTGTAGTTTTCCAGCAGTTACCATAAGGTTTGCACATGAAAGACCAGAAGGATTTGACGAAGGCACGGTTGCGCTATCTAACCCACTAGACGACTCACTAATTGAATCAATAAGGTTAGTTACAGAACAACATGCTAGAGGATTTAGATCAACTCTCGTCGGAGATTATGCTGGATCGAAGGTTTCAGTAAAAGTTGCTCGTATTATCAGCAGCTATGTAACTTACGTAAATCAGACCGTATGGAGAAAATAGGCTTGTATCATAGAATCATTATTCTTGGATCCGGCGGAATGCTAGGACATATGATTAGTAACGAATTATCAAAATATGATTTCAAGATTTTTAGGGTTACTAGATCACTTAAGCAATCTTCTGATATAATTCTAGATGTTTCTAGATTTTCTGAACTCGAAGAGTTGATCGGAAAGATAAAACCGACCCATGTAATAAACTGTGTTGGTGTATTAATTCATGATTCTGATAAGCACCCGAAACGAGCTAAAGAAATTAATACGCGACTTCCTCTTTTTCTAGAATCAATCTCGGATAAATACTCTTTCATATTAATCCATGCCAGCACAGATTGCGTATTCAGCGGCTCAGCGGGACCATACTCAGAATACTCCATAAAAGACTCGAAAGATAACTATGGAGTAAGTAAATCAATGGGTGAAGTTTTCAGCGAACGATGTCTCACCATAAGAACCTCCATCATTGGTCCTGATTTAAATCCGTTGGGTCAAGGCCTTTTTAATTGGTTCTTACAGCAAAAGGGCGAAAGTGTTAAGGGCTACACAAATGTAATTTGGGGTGGCGTTACCACCCTCGAGTTCGCGCGTTTTATTATCCGTATCATAAATAATCCGATTAGTGGTGTAATACATCTCACCAACGGGTTGCCTATTTCTAAATTTGATCTTTTATCTCTAATCAAAGAATATTGGAACAAAAATATTGAGATTATTCCAGATGCCACCGTCATATCTGACCGCTCACTTGTATCAGTGAGAAGCAAAGATTTTTTGCAAGTTCCAGATTATAGGATAATGATAAGAGATCTTCACGACTCATATGAAGAAACTAAATACTTATACGATCATTATTCTACATGAGGCGGTTTTATTTAAGAAAAGATCTATTAAACCTTGATATCAACGTAATGTCTTTTAAGAAAAGTACTAATAGCTTAATGGTAGCCAATAAGTAATGCGTGGTTATGCTGGTATTAATTAGTCTCGGGTTTAAGAATAATCTATACCCCTTTTCTTTTATCTGTTTGTTGACCGATACATGCTCGCAGATCTCTCGATTTTCAGCAGTTAGACCCACGTATTGGGTATTCTCTAATACTTTCCTTTTATATATAGCTAAGCCTCCAAAAGCAGACTCAACTTCTATCCAGCTAGCACTCTGATCTACAGTAATCATTCTTTTGTATATAGAGTGATAGTAGGCTTTCCAATGTGGGTAGTTCTGATTTATATATTGCTGATACTTTTCATGGCAATCATCTGGCGACCACTTTTCATGACGAAGCGCCCAGATATCATAATATGGACCATCCTGATTAGCAAAACAAACGTCCCAGTCATCTCTCGCCCAACAACTTTCTATACTATTTGCAGTTAGGCTACTATTCGTTCCATCGAGGTCTGTAATAACGACATACTCTACGTCTCTATATCTACTGTCCCTACCAAGTGCTTCAATGTATAAATTTCGACAATAGGCGAGTCTCGCTGTTCTCAAGGGAAAACTTTTTCTTATGGGCCCTAATGATACGAATGTGAATTCACTAATTTCAGATCTTAATCTTCCTAGTATCGAGACAGTATCATCTTCACTGTCAGATTCAACAATAAGCCACTGGATATGATTTCCCTGTCCTAGGCAGTGTTTAATTCTCTCAATATCAGACCTTAAGTTCCCGGCGCAATCCCTAGCAAGGCCAACCACCAAGTATTTTCGAGAGATAGTCATTTTTATTTCATCTTTCATTCTTATAACTTCCGAAAGAATAATTTAGATATTTGATTATCTAAATTCTCTTGATCAGTGGTGATTACTGATCATTCAATAAATTACCTATGTAGGTATAACTATAGATCCGTCAAAATCGAATAAAATTGGAACATTCAACAGTGGATGCAAATCTGCTATGATCTTAGATTTATTACCTTCCCGGGCCCATATTAAAATAAATCCACCACTACCGGCCCCAAGAATCTTCCCTCCTAGAGCTCCTGCATTGGCTGCTTTTCTATAAATATCATCAATTATGGAAGAAGTGGCTCCGGAAAATGAACGTTTTCTAAGCCACGTTTCATGGAGAAGCCTACCTAATCCATCCATATCTCCTGAACGTATTAAGGAAATACCTTCGGTTACTGAATCACGAATGAATCGTAGGCTCGCAGAAACATCTTTATCAGAGATATATCTAGACACAGACACATCGCTACTCATTCTACTGGTGGGAATATAAAAAAGAATTATGCGCTCTAACATTGCAGATTGTATTTCTCCACTAAGATTGATTTTATCAACTTTAAAACTATTAGGAGAATAAAATTGAATGTGGTTTATCCCACCATATGCTGCAGCAATCTGATCCTGGTATCCTCCATTTTCTTTGAGAATGTTTCTTTCCCAGTTGATCACACGTTTTGCAAGCTCTTCCTTCAACAGATGCCTGCCTTCCATTTTTGAAAGACAAGAAGCAAGGCCAACGCCAAAAGAAGAGCTACTGCCAATTCCACTCCTACCTGGCAAATCAGAATCATAGTGAATCTCGATATTGTTTCGATTAAAATCCTTCAATGCTACTCGAAGGAGGGGATGTTGTATTTCTTCGAACTGTTTACATGTTTCTATTTTTGAATATGCTAGCCTAATGCTGTGATCGAAGTAGGGTGGTAATTCTCGGGCTGATACGTAACAATATTTGTTTATCGTCGCGGATAGAACCTGCCCGCCATATTCATTGAAGAACTCAGGTATATCAGATCCACCGCCAAAAAAAGAAATCCTGAAAGGTGTTTTAGAAATAATCATATAAACATTAACGACTCAAGAATCGTTCTCCTGAAGATACTCTTTTTCTCCAATACTGCATGAGATCGGTCATTGTTTGATCGAATGAAATTTTGGGCTTCCATCCAGTATGAGCACTGAATTTATCTATATTTGGTACCTGAAGATCCGCATCTATTGGGCGTAAGCGAGCAGGATCTGTTTCTATACGAATAGTCTTCATGGTACTGAGAGAAATTAATTTCTGAAGCATTTCACCTACGGTACATGTATGCGTTCCACCAATATTATAATATTCCCCAGCAATTGGGTTCACGGTAACGAGTAAATGATAAGCAACTACGGCATCACGGACATCGGCAAAAGTACGAAGTGAGTCTAAGTTTCCTGTCTTAATAACCGGGGGAATCAATCCTGCTTCGATCATCGCAATTTGTTTAGCAAACGATGATTCTGCAAACACGTCTCCCCTCCTGGGTCCCGTATGGGTGAACATCCTAGTTGTTATTGCTTTCAACCCATAGGCCTCGCCATAATAACGTCCGATCAAATCTGTACCTACTTTCGATATAGCGTAAGGAGAAGCGGGGTGAAATGCAGTGTCTTCAGAAATGGGTAACTCATTCTTTGATACACGGCCAAAAACTTCAGAAGAAGAACAAACATGAATAACCGCATCGACGAGATCCGAAGAACGAATTGCTTCAAGTAAGCGAGCAGTTCCAAGAATATTGGTATTCAGCGTATCGATCGGAGAATCAAAACTAGTTTGTGGATAGCTTTGTGCCGCTAGATGGAAAATATAATTCGGAGAACTACGTTGTAAAACTTTCAGTAATGATGAATAATCGTTTAAATCTCCATAAAGAATGTTGATTCGGTCGCTCGATTCAATTCTTGGAATGAGATGTCGAATATTATCGAATGGGCTCCGCCATCTACACATTCCATAAATTTCCCAATCTGTCTTTTCTAGAAGATAATCAGCTAAATGGGAGCCAACCATCCCTGTAATGCCTGTAATAAGGGCTCTCATTTTTATGACACCATTGAAAATATAAAATACAATTTAAGGGGTTGGGTGATGTGTTTCGAACTATTTTAAGAATTCTTTAAATTTTAATAAAAGGTTATCTTCGGCTGGATCAAAAAGGAATCCTTTGATACCAGATTTTGACGCTGATTCTATATCTGATTCTTTGTCACCTACCATTATGCAACAGTTTGGATCGAGATCCCATTCATAGATAACTTTATTGATTAGACCGGGCTTGGGCTTCCGGCACTCACAGTCAATACAAAAAGGGGCGATGCCTTCAGTCGGATGATGAGGGCAATAATACCAACCATCGATATGGGCTCCTCTCGCTCGTAATTGAGTATTTATCCAGATCATAAAGGTTTTGAATTCACTCTCGGTATAGAAACCTCTAGCAATTCCCGATTGATTTGTAATAACAATCACTAGAATACCTGCATCATTAGCATATTTGATTGCATCAACAGCTCCCTCAGTCCATTCAAAACGGTCGGGAGAGTTTACATATCCTTTGTCAATATTTATCACTCCGTCTCTATCTAACATCACCGTACGCTTGCTTCTCCATATTGGAACTAATTTTTCTGCAGATAAGAGTGTTTCAGGTAATCCAATATCAATAAAAAATCCCTTATACTCCTTGCCAATGAGCCTGCCCTTGGCTGCAAGGAGTGGGTAGATATCATATTCCATCGAACATGATCCATCTGGAATAATATCAATAGTTCTCTTATGGAGTAACGCGATACCTCCACTTATTAAACCCAAACCCTTTTCTTGCTTCTCCGTAAAACTTTTTATAAGGTGACCAGAAAGAACTACTTGGCCATAATGACTTGAATCATCTACGGATCTTAAAGCTAAAATATCACTATCATTTTCAGTTCTAGAAGCAAGAGCTAAATCATCTAAGTTAATATCGAATATAGTATCGCCATTCATAAATAAGAACTTATCGGACAAGTGGGGCTTGCATAGTTTAAGAGCTCCGGCTGTACCTAAGGGTTTATTTTCTGAAACGTAAGTAATATGAACTCCAAAACCACTGCCATCCCCAAAATAGTTGATGATCACATCTGATAAGTGGCCCACTGATAAGATGATATTTTTGATGCCATATCGTTTAAGATTCCAAATCACATATTCAAGGAATGGGTGTTGGTTAATTATGTGCATGGGCTTTGGTGTTTCCATGGACACTTCACCTAATCGTGTTCCTAGTCCACCAGCTAATATAACTGCTTGGTCGATTAGCACGTTAACGCTCTCTTATATTTGATCGATTCGCACGAAACCAATCAACAGTTCTTTGGATACCTTCGCCGAGAGAAACTGTAGGCTTCCACCCCAACTGGTCCATCTTAGTTGAATTGAAGATTCGTTGCGTTTGTCCAGAAGGCTTCCCTATATCGAAGTTGATTTGGCCTTCATAACCACTTGCTTTTTTTATTTCATGGGCAAGATTATAAATAGATGTCAATCGAGTAGTACACACATTAAAAGAGCCTTGAGATCCCAAGTTGGTCAGCAGGTACATTGCTTCTACACAATCATCAATATATAAAAAGTCTCTTTTAGAACTTCCATCCCCCCATATAGTTACGTCCAAGTGCCCGTCATCAATTGCATCACAAAATCTTCTGATTAGGCCGGGTACAACATGAGAGTGCATAGGGTGATAGTTATCGAAGGGTCCATATATGTTCGCGGGAATACAGTACAAGTATTTCAGTCTATTTGACTCTGATAACGCACGAAGATGTACAAGTAATCCTCGCTTTGCGTACGCATAAGCGTCATTGGTTACCTCCGCAATGCCATCCAAGAAATCATCTTCACATAAAATTTCATTTTCTAGTCTCTTGGGGTAAGCACATCCAGTTCCCATAGCAAAGACATAACGAACATTTGTAGAACTGCACTCATTGATCACATTTGTATTGATCAAAACATTATCAGAATAGAAATCTGGCTTGTAATTAGAGTTTGCATAGATACCACCAACTTTTGCAGCAAGATGATAAACAATGGTTGGTTTAAATTCTCTGAATATCTTTTGGGTGAGTATTGGGTTTCTCAGGTCAAACTGACTTCCTATGGCTAATACTTCATGATTTTTTTTCTTCAATGCATTAGTAAGATTTACACCTATTAGGCCAGTCCCACCGGTTATGAGTATCCTATCGTCATCTAAGATCAAGCCTCGCCTCCCTCTAGCATTCATTTCTTATGAGAATAATTTTCTGGGAACAACGTTCTCTCAACTAACTCTATAAGAATATGAATAACTTTTATATGCACTTCTTGGACACGATCAGCATATCTACCTACCGGAGTACATATTTCGATAGATGCAAGAGCGGAGAGTTTGGACTTTGAATTTCCCGTCAGTGCAATGACTCCGATATTTTGACTAAGTGCGTACTCTGCCGCCTTAACGACATTGAGGCTATTACCACTTGTACTTATAGCTACTAATATATCCCCGCCTCTGGCATGTGCCTGTAGATATCTAGAAAATATATGTTCATAACCATAATCATTTCCTACACAGGTTATATGACCGGGATCTGCTATTGAAATAGCTGGAAGGCCTTTTCTATCATCACGGTATCGACCTGATAATTCTTCTGCGAAGTGTATAGAATCACACATCGAACCGCCATTTCCACAACTAAAAATTCTATTGTTTTTCTTGAATGCTTCGATAATCAGACTTCCCGATTGGGCTATCGCACAAATAGTCTCTTCATTTTTTATTAACTTATTGACTGCATCTCTTGATTCGATAAGAGCATCGAGAATTATAGTTTTTGTTTTCATTAAATCTCGTTATGTTTAAATGTTACCCTATTTGAGCCACATCATTTATCTTACTTGATAGTAGGCCACAGTCAAGGCGTTATGAAAATAAACTATAGAACAAAGAATCTATTATTTATATGAATATCTAACGTTTGGATTTTTCTCAGCGACATTAATCAATTTATGTAATTAAACCTGCGATAGATGCTGATACGAAATTAGCTAACGTCCCTGCAACCATGGCTTTTAACCCCAAACGCGCAAGATCTCCGCGTCGCTCTGGAATCAGGGCTCCAATACCTCCGAGCTGAATCGCTATAGAACTAAAATTGGCGAAACCACAAAGAGCAAACGTAGCAATCATACGACCATGCTCTGACAGTATAGTGATTGGAATTTGACCAAGATCACTAAAGGCAACGAACTCATTGATTACCATCCTTTTACCAAGTAGGCTGCCA
>Ga0222713_10003624_pt1 | contig 15918 bp, 22 predicted proteins | sample C33_649DmetaG_FD_165061 | JGI IMG/M metagenome (GOLD analysis project Ga0222713, IMG submission 165061) | Estuarine water microbial communities from San Francisco Bay, California, United States - C33_649D | ecosystem: Environmental > Aquatic > Marine > Unclassified | place: USA: California...
GTCTTTACCGAAAAGAGTTTTCATACGCGTACGTTTGTCTTTAACTTTTCTATAATACGCGGTCTTCATAGGTAAAATTCCTGCTGAACCATTACTTGATAATATATTCTTTACATCTTTCACAAATATATCTAGCTCTTCTGATGGAGACAACTCAATCATACCACCGTACTGTTGGAAATCTTTTGCACGTGTTCCCTTTTTATGAGAGATCCATGCAACCTCTTTACCTTTAGGATCTAATATATGAAAGTCGCTCTTAGGAGTTCCATCGGTTTTTTGAAAATTGGAACATTGAACTACTTTACCATTTATATCAACTTTAATAAATGGTTTATTCTCTTTAACTAACAATGCTTGTAGCTTTGCTTGAATATCAGTTAATGCTATTGACTCAGCTACTGTACCAGATCCAGCACCTTTACCGCCAAATTCTGCAGTCTTTGCAAGATCTGATATCTTGTATTCTTTATTTGTGGTACTCTTCAAACGAATCGCATTTAATAAATCATTACTACCTTGTTTTAAACCTTGAGCAATAGCTCCAAGGATAGCACTATCATTTTTAAACTTCACAACTTCACCAGAAAATAAAACGAAATCTTGGCCTTCTTCTATTTTCTTAATTAATGTTGGTCCTCTGCCTTCTCGCCCAGGTTTTAATAGTTCACTGGGTGTAAGTTTCTTATATTGATTTTGTGCCACAACCCTGCTCCATGTTACTGTTGCTCTAAATGGCAACTGACATATACAGGATCTATTTATATAAAAAAGAGGGGGCATGGAGCCCCCTTAAAGTACTACATTATGACACTACTTAACTATTCTTTACATACATCTCATATAGGGGATCTTCAAGTTCTCTCGCTTCTATCTCCCAAGGAGAATAATAATGATCTCCTTTATATGCTTTATTGTCGATGCGACCAGTAATCATCTGCCAAACATGAACCAATTCATGAGCTAAGCACTTGATAGCATGATCCAATCCTCTGTCTCCTCTGATCTCTACCATGATCTCTTTAGGTTTACCATTGGCATGATCCTCTGTGCATAGACAATAACCATCGACGTGGTCCTTCAAACCTTTGCCTCGTACAGATACTTCAATATAGACTTTACGATCCTTTGGACCTAACAACTCATTTAGAAAAAGTGAAGCTGCGCTGTACAACTCTTCGCGCTTTGCAGCGGTAAGATATCTCGATTGCTTTATATAAACCACCACACTATCCACCTTTCTTAATTATCATAATCTGGACCATAAAAACGAGGATCTGCAAGTTGCATTAAGTCTTTTTCAACATCCTCTACCATATCCAATGGGACATTCATCATTGCTGCAATAGTCAAAGGTTTATAACCTTGACGCAAGTGATCTTCAATATCCATGGCAAGTTCCTTCATGCGACTCATGCTTTTCCTTTCTTAAAGTTATTGCTAATCAAATTGGCATTACGTGCACCGATCTTCCATATAGTTCCTGTGCGATTAGGAAATGTCCGCTGTGCTGCCTTAATTTTACGTGGTTCACATACTGTAAACTTCACGCCATCAACGATGGTTACTGTGTCATTATATCTCATTATCGTACATTCGCAATATAAACATCAAAATGAGTGGCATGTTTCTGTGGCAAGTATGCATCATAAGCACTGTTATGACGACCACCATATCGTAGGTTTGCATGTACACGACGTGGTCCACGTCCCATCAAACGAACACGTAGACGACTTGGCTTTTTAGGTAATGGTTCACCACGATATTCAGCGGTACGACACGCGTATTTGTAAGACTGAGCATTATTTAAGTTGATAGCTTTCACTGTCTTCTTAACAATGTCGATCTGTTGCATGTCAGCAACTGACTGAGGATCAGCGGTAAAAACATAAGAATCTGCACGTTTAGTTTTTGACATATTAAGCTGCCTTTCTTTCTTGATCCATCATGTCGAACATGATCTTTTTCGCAATGTTGATATATTGACGTGCTTGATTTGCACGTTGTGGAGAAACCCAACCATCATCATTGAATTCTGCATCAATAACATGTTGAGCATCGCTTAACAGACCAGCTGCAAACATCATCTCTGTACCGGGGAAAGCTTGTTGCTTAACCATTTGATTTACTTCTGCTGCTGTCATACCGTATGCTTGTTTTTCCCAAGCTAATTTTTCTGTGTGTGTCATAATGTTTTCCTTTTTTCAATTTATGGATCCATTATACCCTGAAACCCGCAGTTTGTACATAGGCCCCCCTAAAAAAATTATTTGCTAATAAAATCATAGACTTGCACGGACGGCTCGTCATCTGGGAGCATTTCATACCATGAAAAACAGGACCTTTAGGGGGTCCTGTCATAAGTCTATGATTTCATTAGCTTTTTTCGAACACACCAGGAGCTCCCAGATGTGTCAATCTTTGGAGACCAATGTATCCATCAAAGGGAAGATCTTTGAGATGACCTGAGCACATCCTCGAGCTACTTCCATATGCTCCAGTTGAGTACCATGACCACTACGCAGTTCAATGAAGTGTACCCATGAACGTAATGTGCCGTTCATATACAACCTGCTGACAGTCAAACCTTCTGGTAACACTGCACGTGCTTGTTCTTTAGCGATACCATTGTTGATTGCCCAATCGTATGCGTGTTCAGCAGCAGATATAACTTCTTGTTGCTTCCACTTCCATTGTTCCATCAAGTTCTGTTCAGTAAGTGTAAGTCCACTAACCTTCACACTGTTTTGTCTATTAGTGGGATCCTGCTTTCGTGCTTCTCTAAGTACAAACGACAAGTCTTTAGTAGGATCAGCATATCGTTGACTGAATTCTTGGAAGCTGAAGCTTCTATGTCTAAGGATTTGTCTTGCGATGTCTCTTGTTGTGGTGATTTCCATGCATGCTGAGACCATTTCGAGTGGTGACCAGTGCTGGTGTTTGATGAGGTATGAGATGAGTTTTGCTGATGATTCTGTGTTAAGTTGGTTGCTTGGATTGGAGACACGGGCACAATACGCAATGAGTTCCTGCGCATCTTCGATACCCACAGATCTAAATGATTCGGTTGGTTGTGAATAGGAAACAAGTTTAATCTCCATGATAGTGATATTTCTCCGGGTCGTCGTATTTTTTAATCTCTAGTACTTCTCCGGTTGGTATTTTATTGATGCAAAAATCTGTAGCTTCATGTAAAGTCTTAAACCATTTGAATTGTACTGTAGAACCGTTTATATAATAAGTTACTTTATACATTAGTGAACCTGTACTGTTTCTTGTTTATCATTTAGTGCTGTGAAATCCATGTTTGTAACACTCACCAATAAGTCCATAAAATCATTCATAGTTTGTGTTGAAACATTTAAGTGAGTCAACCTTGCTATCATGACCGATGAGAACATGAGTGGAGATATCTTATATTCCATACAAAGCCTGTGCATGATGTCATCTACTTCATAACTAAGTTTTTCTAGATCTTCATCCTTAATCATATTTAAATGCTCCAAAATCTTTCTTACCTTCTCTATCACCAAAGGTGTTTAATGGTTTATCGTCTTCTTTGACGTGTGCTGCCTCACTAATTAGTGTCTGAGCACTTGCTTCTACATCATAAAGTTTCATTCTAGAACGATCTACTCCGACGATGAATCTTTTGTGGAACGTCGGGTCGTTGTACCTGTTCTTAAGCTGTTTAACCATAAGTTGGCCAAGTTTCTCAAGCTCTTCCGTCGAGATGACCGCAAACATAAGATCAGCTGTAGCCGGTAAACCAAAAGATTCACTTGTGTCCTCAAGACCCACATCCGTATTCGAGAAGCCCGACCTCGTTGTCTGTGTTGCTGATACGACTGGACAGTTGTTTTCGACAGCAAAGCCACGCATTTCTTCTGCGATCGATTTAATGTATGAGTAAGTATTAACCGATCCACCCAATCCACGAATCCTCGAGCTGGCGCAAATATTAAGATAGTCAACAAAGATGATATCGGGTTTAAAATTCTTTTTAAGTTTAAGTTCATTGATTAATGCTCTAAAGTGTCCGACATGAGCTGCACCAGTTGGATACTCTTTAATGATTAACTTACCAATATTCTTTTGTCCAATCTTTTGGATCTTTTGATCATATACTTGCTTTGGTAATTGCTCTAACTGGTCGATCGGGATATTCATGAGGTTTGCATCAATACGTTCAGCTATACGTTCCTCTGCCATTTCCATGGATATGTATAACACATTTTTACCTTGTACTAATGATGAACCAGCCATATGACACATGAATAAAGATTTACCAACACCCGTACCGGCTAAGATGATGTTTAACGTTTTGTTTGGAAGACCGCCTTTAGTGATCTTATTGAAGTAGTCAAGGTCGAACGGAAGCCTCGACTCAGTCCTATGATAAAAATCATAGCGCGCGTCAGAAGCGTCAATGTAGTCATGACCAACATTGGTATCAAAGCTAACAGATAGTGCTTTAGATAAGATATCGGGGATTGCATTATTAGAAAGGTCCTTGTGTTTACCATCTATGATTTGAATGGATTCCATGATAGCAAGATATATGGAACGTTCTTGACAAAACTTTTCTGTCTCATCTAATGCCCATTGAATATCAACAGGTTCAGCTTTGTATGCCTTATCAACGATATCCATCACATCGTTAGTGACATTTGGAATACGTTGTAACTCAATCTTCAATGCTGCTTCAGTTGGAACTTTATTGTATTTGTCAATAAAGTGATTTATTACTGCGAAGAGAAGTTTTTCTCCTCTTTCAAAGTATTCATCCTTTAGAAACGGTAGTGCACGTCTGGTGAATTCTTCATTCGTGCACAGTTGGTTCAGTATCAGTTGGCTTATCATTTTTTCCTAGTTTATATTTTCCAGTATCCATTGCATCTTCAATGATATGTGTTAAGATATCACCTAAGAGATTCATGAAGACTACATCTTCTTGTAATTCTTCTTGCGTCATCAACAGATCGTCTGGAATTTTAGAAATATTAAATTGAAATTTTAATTTTGCTGTATCTGTATCTTCTTTAACTTCTATGCGACCATACTTATAAATGATATCTTTATAGTCGCCTTCTTTGATCTTAACATACCAATCTTCATCACCTTTGTGTTCGACGAAGGTGTAACTATCTTTAGATATCTTCATCGCTCAACTCTTCTGCACGAGGTTCTTCAGCTCGATACATTTTACCACTACCAATTTGGTATGTGTCGGTGATATATTTTTGGAAGTCTGCGTCTTTTAATAGCGGTGTCCAGAATTCTTCAGTCAGCGTGTCTTTTTCCCGTACCTTTCCATCCAAGAACTCACCCGTGTTTCTGTCCACTTTTTGATACCACCCGTTAGAAGGTTTACCGACGAAACCACCAGCCAAAGCAATATCAAGCAACCCAGAATAACGCTGAATTCCACCTTCAAAAGAAACAGATAGAGGTATCTTAGACTTTTCTTTAACATAACGACTCTTCTCCACATTAATAATAAAGTGGTATCCCTTAATCTCTGTACCTTCTTTATCTTGTTGACGTCCTAAGATCCAAATTGTATCAGCTGAGTAGTAGATACCGGTGCCACCAGAAACTACTGCTTTCGGGAACATGCCGATTTCCATATACGTATGATTAACTGCAAGTAATGGTACATCCTTCATTGTTAAGTAAGGAGTGATCATACGGAATAAACCTTTAAGTGCTTTTGCACGTGACATATCTGCCACAGATTTTTCATTTAGTGCATCTTCCATTTCTTTCTTAGACGCTAAGTTACCTACTGAATCGATGACGATGATAACTTTTTCGCCACGTTCTAAGTTGTTTAGTTGAGATACAACATCAAACTTAAGTTGTTCTACGTCTGTAATAGGAGTATGAAGTACACGAGACTTATCGATATTAAATGAATCGAAGTATGCTTGAGGAGTGCCAAACTCTGAGTCATAGAATAACATGACCGCATCTTTATACTTATCCATGTATGCTTTAGCCATTAGTAAGCTAAATGCTGTCTTAAAGTGTTTAGATGGACCTGCTAGTACTGTCAATCCTGGTGTCAAACCACCATCAAGCTTGCCGCTTAGTGCTACGTTAATCATAGGCACCGGTGTTGTAATCATATCCTTCTCACCAAAGAATTTGGAATCTTCCAGTGGTGAAGTAAATTCAATCTTTGAATTCTTCTTTAGTTTGTCCATTAAACCCATTGCATATTACTCCTATTTGTAATCATTGTATTATTATACCACATTTGCACTTGTTTGTACACTGTTTTTAAATGCTCTGTTACGTTTTAAATCTTCCATATCATGCCACTCTCTGTAGCTATTGATGTTGTCAATATCTACAGATTGCAAGTTGCGGTTAATATGTTCATCTGATCCGACGTTGATAAAGATTGCACCAGGTTTTGCATGTTCTACAAATAAATCCCATGCTTTTGCATCGTATGCCGCTGTAGATGGAAATGGCATCGCGTGATTGGTTTTATACGCTTGTAAAAATGGCATGGTTGCTGATACAACCTTTGCATCTCCGATTTCACCTTTATGGATATTACGAGCTACTGCAACACCATGTGCCTCTGCAGATGGCCAACCTATTTGTAGTGCACGCGTCATAGTTCCTGTTGAAACTGCACACCAAATTTGTGTAGGTTCTTTGCTCAGTTGTTTGGTTATTTTATTGGCCATATTAACAAGTCCTGCTGTAACCATTGGCATATCCTTTAAACCTAGTGGAAGATACTGCGCATTGTTTTCTTTTGCCCATTTCTTCGCGTACTGATTTAAAACTGGCATTGCAGCAATACGAACGAATCTCATATCTACATGCGGATACGAAAATAATGCACCTTGATGGTCAGATACTCGTTTAGATGATGGACAAAAGAATACAACTTTCTTATTATACATCTCAGCTAACATTGAGATTGCATCCATAGCATGTCCTTGTCGAGGTGCACAATAAGTTAGTGTATTGTATTTACTTTCAGCAATAACTCTTTCGCCACCAAAAGATTTCAATCCGCCTGGTGCAAGGTCTGCTCGAAGAATGTATTTATCACCGTATTGTTCTACTACTGGATCTGCAACCTTAGAAGTAAATGTTCCCCACATTTCTTTGTAGTATTCATTTGCTTCTTGTCGATCCATCCCCATTGGGATATCTTTATTACCAGTATCTTCTGTTATGCTAAACAAGTTTGACCCCAATCATTTCGTCTATAATATTGTGGAGAGATATGAACACTCGAACTGTTTTCCATATAAGTCTTTGCATACTTCTCACCATCCATCTTGTACCACTCTTCTGGTGGCATGATGACATTCACCTTTCTTTTATTTAGTCCTTCAATAATACGATATGTAAGAGCCAAACGAGCTAGTCTAGAACCAAAGAATGGAGTTCCTTTAAAGTAACCTGTCTTTGGTAACCTACGTTCTTCGTATTCAACTGGGACTGGAGTAGTAAATGATATATCACACTTATGTTCTTTTTGAATCCTGACTGCTTGTCTTACATATTCATCTAACATGTCATCTAAGTTAAAGTTCTCATGACGAAGGATGTGATGACGAACATCGATGGATCCATAGCAAAACGTTACATTGCCAAATGGTTTTAATCCTCTAAACTCTGTAATCAATCCGCGTTTAAGTGTACCATATAGTGTCTTACCATTTTCTCTTAAAACAATATCAGTGGTACGTGAGAATGCTGGAGTATGTGAATCTCCGACAGAGATACCATCGAACTTACTTGATACTCCCAACAAGTCTTCTTGTTTAAGAGATTGTACTTTTGATAAGCGTAAAGATAATGCATCACACCACTGTTCAGTGATACCTGTATATGTAGTCGGTGCACCAATACGCTTCTTAAGTTGTTCTCCCCAATCTGGCATATCAAAGTCCAATGATACTACATTAGGATGAGCAGCAACTCTATTGATACGATCGAAGATTTCTTTAGTTGCACCGCCAAATAAGTTTAGTGTACCACCAAAGTTTACACCATGCTCAATATAAACTGTAGTTGCATTGGCAATGTTTGGTGAACATGCATTGTCGATAGCAGCATCTAACTGATCTGACCATACCTGTGACCAACCTAGAACATGAGAGTTCTTAAGTTTAGGGATATTACTAATAGGATTTGTTAAGACGTTCATGTATCTTGTTTCTAAAATATTTTCTCCACAATGCAGATCTTATGATACTTACAACTGTAAAGATTAATGTTATATGAATACTATCCCAAATTGTTGGATGCAATCCAAACCATGGAAATATAATTATTTGTATTAATAAAGATAATATGAAACCACTTCCTACATCTATAAAGCTTTCAAAAAAGTGTGTTCTCATATTTTTTTCAAGCTAAATTCTTGTGGGAAAATCCATGTATATGGAATACGTTTAGTTGGTGATTTTACTCCATGACTAATAGCTATATGCTTATAAAAGAAACACGTCTTGTCTTCTACGTTCAATAGCTTTTGTACTGTCATTGGATTGCGAGAATCGTTGGCTAATGTATTCATCTGTTCTAGCCATATTATACCATACTTATTTGTTGCTGTAAACTCCCCATTCGGACCAATCTCATATTTAACTTTGCCGTTTAAATTTGGACCCCCGAATATTTGTTGCATACCATCGAAGTGACCTGTACCACCAAATAATACAGATTCTGGATCAACGAGATGAGGATATGCAAATGCCATATAACGCGCAGTATTCTTGCATGGATATAACGGGCTTCTAAATCCTTGGTGTTCTTTGAAGTATGCTTCTAAACGTTTAGCAAACTCCATCATTGTAAATGGACGTCCCATTTTTGCAGGTTCATCTAAGATAGTATGCATATCCTCTGCAGCTTTCATCGGACCATCTATCAACCAATCTTTTACGTTCGTACCTTTAGGATAGTAGATTTGGAATAGATCATTACGTGCATGACGTTGTGTCTTAAATCGTTCGCGTGTTAAGATGATACCATCATTCATCAATGATGTGAGTGTACCCCAATGTTCATTACTAAACGAGAATACGAGCGTATAGAATAAGCGTAACTTATTATCAGTGATTGGTTGCATAACATCTACGAATGGATGTTCATGCCAATGTAAACGATGAGAGAAGATCTGATAGTCTTCTTTCAATAGTTTATCTTCGCGCTTGTCGAATGCTTGGCACCACTCAAAGAACTTTTCGAATCGTTCTTCTTGTGTCCAATCTTTCATCCAACTTTCTGTTGGTTTACCATTTTTTAATACAACTTCAGATGTGCCATCATAGGTTATATTATTATATGGTTCGTCGATGAACTGTGTTAAATCGTTTTGCATAGTTCTTTATATTGTTCTACGGTTAAACCAGCTTGTTTAATAATAGCATCATCTGATGGATGTGCTTTCATACCATTGAATGATTTCACCAATCCAAGATCTAACATTGCTTTTTGTCGGCCGAATGGATGATCTTTAATCTTACATGATGACCATACATTATCATAATCTAAGTGGTCGTAATCTGCACCAGGTCGAACATAGTTTTCAACCCAACGGATGAAGTCACAACATACGTCTTCAGCATTATATGGATATGATTTAACATCGTCATAAATTTTCTCCATAACTTTATCTAAGAACTCAATTGGTTTCATCTTCTTAGTTGGTTTAGCTAAGTAAGAAATACATTCAACTGCATTCGTTCCATAATAAAATGGAGATTCTTTATTAACATACTGAGGATACCAATCTGCAATGTCAGCAACCACTGCTGCATATTGGAAATGATATTGACGTAAACCATTGGCTACATTCCATTCTAACATGAATGAACCGATTTCACGAAGATCTCGCTTACCACCTTTTTCTAAAAACTCTGCAAGTTCTCTAGCTAATCGTGGTGCATATTCACTTAGATAGTAATCACCGCCTCGTTTGTAACTAGATCCAGCTGGTGGTTTTGGGAATGAAGGGAATTGATATCCTACAGATGTATAGAATGGTTTAGGATGTTTATTTACAATCTCAACCATTCCTTCAATCGTCTTAGCTTTATGTAGATTAAACAATAAAGTATTATGATATCCACTAGGCTTAGTAGAATAATTAATAGCAGAACCACAAACACGATGTAGAATAAAAATGTAAAGCCATTCTGCAAGCTTGAAGTCTTTGTGTTTACCAGTCCAATCTTTAGCAACTACTTCACGCTGTCTTGTAATCTTACCAGCTTCCATCTTTTTCCAATATGGATGTTCTTCTGTCCAACCATAAAAGCAATCATTGACGATCTGTGAGAAACCAGCATACTTACGTTCTACTACATCATATAGTTCTACGTGATGTAATAACTCATCATTCATATCTGATTCAGCATGAGACAACATTCCATAAGGTGCACTATCAGATACGTTGCACTTATTTTGTTGGTCTAATGCTAGATTAAAATAACGAATATACTCGTCATAGTACTTTGTTGTTTCGATACTCATTTAGGTATGCTTTCAATTTCTTTAACATTTGCTTTTCGTATTGCGGATCATTTAAGTTACGATTGCGTGGAGATGGATGGTCAATCTTATAATGATCTATTTTATATTTAGAACATACTTTAGATACAAAACCACCAAGCGCTATGACTACTTTCTTATTATACACTGCATCGTGCAATGCAAATATGTCCACATCCTTCATATCATAGCTGTTTATCTTATTAGGTATAACGTTATGAAAGTCCCATTCGGTAAGATTAACAGTGTCACACCAACGTTTTAACCTTGCAAATGTACCATTAGAAAATGGTTCGGTCTTTGTTGATGGACACTGTCCAAGAATGATGACTTCATCTGACGTAGGTACATCGATAAAGTCTTTTACTGATTTCATATTGCTTTCGCTATAACACCCGCTTCTGCAAACATTTCGACTGATTGTTCCCAGCTTTCTTTCCAATGGGGGCGGAGGTTTAAACATTCACCAGATACGATGATCTCTTTAATTCCAACTTGTATGATACCTTTAGCACACTCACTGCAGATAGGTAATCCATAAACATAAAGCTTTGCACCATCTAGTGATACACCAGAATACGTAGCATTATAGATGACATTCATCTCAGCATGAACTACATACTTATATTTAGTTTCTCTATCGTTAAGACGATCAGAAGTATCTAAGATTCCACGCGGGAAACCATTATATCCTTGAGATAGGATTTGTCCTTTATTACCTACAGCAACTGCACCAACTTGGGTGTTTGGATCTTTGGACCATTGAGCAATATCTTTTGCAAGTTGCAGATATCGTTCATCCCATTTTTGGGAAATTTCAATAGCCATTTTCGTCTGCCCACTCTTCAACTAGTTTAAAGTGCCGCTCATACACATGAAGAGAGCTAACGTTCCAGTAAAGATCACCAATATCATATACAGTATTACACTTACCATTGATTCCTTGAAGTACTTCTTGTTGTACATATCGTTGCCATGCCCAATCATTTTTATAACCAAAGATTGCATCATTAGATCTCATATAGACTGATGCGTGGAGTTTACCTTTACGGATGTAATATTGTACAACATTCGTACACATGAAGTCTGACATGCCGTTTTTATTATAATCAACATGCATGCTTGGGCGAGTATAGATCATAGTTGCACGACGTGATAGAGGAGACTTAACTAGTTCGTCGACAACTTTGCTGAATTGATAACCATTCTCTTCTGAATAGATGCACCAACCATAGTTAGAGTTAATCATACCATTCTTATCTGCAACCATTTTCCAAATCTCAGGAGTTCCACCTGGGATATCGTTAACGTTACGAGACATTGAACGATACCATTTCAATTCGCGTTCGATATAGTCTTGATTCGGTGTACCAAAGATTGCATCTTCATTTGCATTGAATGCAGCATTTACAATCTCGATAGTTGCAACACCGCTTTTATCGGTTACAAAGTTTTTGTCACGAAGTTCGTCAACCAAGATTTGACGAATATCATAGACATCTAACACAGTATACATTAGTTTGTTCCTCTGAATTTGGTTGGGATAAGTGCTTGATTTTGCGGATTTGGCTTGTTGAAGATATCACGATCAGGTTTTTGACCAGGTACTTCACCGCGCATATAAGCAACTACGAATGATGCATAGTTAATCATATCAAGTGCTGAGTCTTCGACTGATTCGTAGTTGACATTACCACCAGCTTCCATAGTTTCAAGGACTGAAACCATGCGAAGGTATTTTGCATGAATGATATCAAGGATTGAGACTACGCCTCGTGGATAATAGTCAGCTTGTTCAACACGACTAGCTGCATTATTATAATCTTGACCTTTTTTCTCTTGGATTTCTGCAGCTTCTAGCAGGATATTTGCTGATGGTCTTGAGTATGATTTTTGCATGTTATTTCCTTAACGTTGATAGGTATATTATACCATATTAATTTCTCGCTGTACATTAGATTTCAGCGGTTCTATAAGCATATTCTAAAGCCCTTTCAGCTTCAGTCTGCAATGGTCGTTTCTGATAACGACGAGACGTATCTCTATCAAGCTGCCTAATTAATTCAGCAATTTGATTAGATGTGATTGGATACTTGCGTTTGATTGCATTACATGCTATAGATGTCATGATCTTATAGATCATTGCATAACGACCTGATCCATCTACATTAGATATAGAGCTATATTCATTCACAAGTTTTTTATTGACAAAGGGACAATCTCTATATGATGTCCATTCGAAATCATAGTTTGCTTCGTTCTTTAATAGTTCTTCTCGATGAGAGATAACTTTTTTCTGTACATCTGGTGGTAATCTATCCATGAATGTTGCAACTCCTGATTGCTGTACAACAAATGGATGTTTATTCATCAAAGCAATTGGATCAATAACACTACCACTAGCATTAGTAAAGATAAAGTTATTAGCCCCAGGATAAACAGCAGGGACATAATACATTCTCGATAAGTCTTTAGTCTGTTCATCTCCGAGATTGTTGAACTCTCTGTTGAGCGCGAACCAAAAGTGTTTGATTGATTCTTTCCGCACACTAGATTTAAGTGGGAATACAAGGCGGAACTTCGGATGATCGATAGTACTACTAGAGGTAGAGTAACACACATAATAATAATTACCGTAAAGAGCATGTAGTTCATTTTGTAAATCACCTTGGAATTTATGGTCATCGATATCTAGTGCTGCCCATCCTGCCCACTCGATGACGTTATCATTGGCACGAGTCTTACCTTCGGGGAATATTGCTGGAGAAATTAATGGAGAAGCTTTAAGACCCTTCGGTGCTTTGCGTTCTCCGCGTTTTAATTTATAACCAGGAGTTTCAGCCATCTTATATAGCATGGCTTCGAATTCTTCCCAATTTTCATGATGTATTTGGCGATGCGTCTTATTATCAAAGATAGACGCAAACGCTGTCAAAGAATAATTCATAATTAATCATAGATCTTTTCAAGTAGTCCGACATTGTCAACGTGAGTTGGCGCTGTCCAACCTTGTGGCTTAATAAGATCTGGTAATCCCAATGGATTTGGTCGAGATTCTTTGATACCAACTTCTTTGTTCATGTTGGCTTTATGTACTCGATCCCATGCAGTATATGCATCCACACCAAATGCATCGAGTGTACCGATTGCAACCACGCAAAGATCGATCAAAGCATCAACTGCGTCGTCTGCATTATTGGCTGTTTTTAATTCATCCAACTCTTCTTGCAAAAAGTTTGCTCTAAATGTTAGATATGTGTCTAACTTATTTGCATCAAACTTGCTGACGACTTCTCGCACACCATATTTACTGTGCATTTCATGTATATCTTGCACCCAATCTCTACTCATATTTTACTCCTTAAAATAATATTATACCACATAATTTTCTTGCTGTACATGTTAAGCAAAGAAATCCTCGAGAGATGCTGTTTGTTCTGCTTTCCAACCGATTGCATCAAGGATTAATTTTGCTGGTTCTAAAAATGCTTTCTCGAACTGTTTATCATTATCGATATACTTATCAAGCTTAAATTCTGGTGGTAATATGTCAACAAAACCAATAACATCTTCTTTCATGGGGTTATTGGGATACAAGTAGATGTACTTAATCTTGTCACCGCCTTTGATAGGTGTGTAAGTCTTCAATCCTTGTTTTTGTAACATGTGATTATACAAGATAGCTGCTCTTGAATTTATCGGTGTACCCTTTTTGTAGATCGTGTCACGCGATTGGTATTCCTTAACCGACGAGACTCCGCGCGGGAATGCTTTTTCATGCGCAGGTAGTTGGTCAAATTTTTCTCGATAACTTTGAATAAACGTCTGAGTCTCAGCTTCCGTACCGTTGATGAGCACTTTAAACAACTCTTCAAAAGCCGTGCGACACGTGCCCGGTGTAGAGGACTTGATCGCTTCAATCCCCATGATCTTGAGTTTTGGTTTAGCATAGCGTACTCCTTCGTTATCTAGCACATTCAAGATGTACCGTTTTTTAGCAGTCCATATAGCACGATCTGCGATAGCTTCACGTTTCATGCTAAGACGTTTCTTATATGCATTCATCTTATCTGCAAGTTCATCAAAAGATTTACTTAATACAGATTCTAATGAATCAGAACACAACTTATCGAGGAAGTCGGTTATCTTTGCTTTGTCAGTTATGTTAGTTACCTTAACAACCTCGCTAAGATTAACATACACAGAATCAGTATCAATAGCGATGACATAGTCCTTTTCCTTTTGGTTCTTTAAGGCTTTATTGAGATATTCGTTTACGGCTTTCTCAGCCCATCGAATAATCATTTGACCAGATAACGTGATACCTTCTGCAATCTCCATAGTAAAGTATCGGAAGTACTTATTACCAAGTGCACCGTAAAGTGAGTTTAGTAAAATCTTAATGGATGTTTGTTGATTTTCATACCGAGCGATGTCTCGTTCAATCCTATAGATTTCTTGTTTGTTAGACTTATCAGATGCTTCTAATTCTTTTTTAGCATCAAGCATAAGTTTCTTAATCTTAACACGTTCATCATACATGTCTTCGATGATCTTAGGCATGAAACCTTGCTTTTGATTAGAGAACATCTGACCGCTGCCTGCGATACCATATTCTGTTTTCTCTGGTTGATATCCTTCGAGGATAGAATCGGGAGATACACGATGATCGTGTCGACCTTTTACGATGGTTTCAGGTGACATGTTCCACTGAACAATGATGTTTGGATATAGTGAGTTAACGTCGAACGATGCAACCCAATCATGAACGCCGCAATGTGGATCTTTAACATAACCGCCGTCGTAGGCTTCTTTAATGGATTCTTTATTTGGTGGTACTACGATATTTTGTGGTAACAGATAACGATAGATTAGACTATCCCAAATAGCAGTTGTACCGAACGTATCATTATAGTTGACACCAGCTCTGTAAGCCATCGTAAAACATAATACAATCAAACCTACTTTATCTTCCATACGATCAACAAGATCTACATCTCGAATATTATAGTCGATGAATTTTTGATGATCTGTCATATACAATGAATGTAAAGTACCATCGTATTCTAGCTTGTGTTCACCGAGAACTACATTAGCAATATGATCTAGACGATACGTTTCTTGTGGACCAAAAGTATAACCGAACTTTTTAAATAGATCCATCCAATCGAGTTGTGCTACACCGATGATGTCATACATCTGCACTTGCTTTTTCTGCATAGTGACTTGTTTTTCTTCGACTCTACCCCATGGAGATAGCTTCTTAATTGTATCTTCATGTACGATACGAGCTGCACGATTGATGATGTATGGGATATCGAAGTTACGAATATTCCAACCAGTCACAACATCTGGCATGTGAGAAGGTGTACCCCAATGGGC
>Ga0222713_10003625_pt1 | contig 15914 bp, 12 predicted proteins | sample C33_649DmetaG_FD_165061 | JGI IMG/M metagenome (GOLD analysis project Ga0222713, IMG submission 165061) | Estuarine water microbial communities from San Francisco Bay, California, United States - C33_649D | ecosystem: Environmental > Aquatic > Marine > Unclassified | place: USA: California...
CTGAGCTTTACGACCGCCTGCTCCGGGCCATGCTTCTTGTTCGCCATTCGTAGACTCCTTCTTCCAAGTTGAAAAATACAACATTCAACCTGGCACAGAAAAAGCCAGTCAGGTCAATTGCTCTGAATCTAAAGGGTAAAAATGGCCACCAAATTCTGTACCAGCTGTGGAACTTCATTGGCACCAGCCACTCGATTCTGTGCCCAGTGCGGCGCTCAAGTTTCCGAAGCCAACGCTGAACCAGCGGCCGTCACAAGCGCATCCCCCACGCTTGAGCAAGGTACGGGCAAGGTTGTGGAGCCAGATAGCTCACAATTGTCACAACAGGGGGCAACGGCATCTGAACAAGCCAACAGCGACAAAAACAATCTCATGGGCTGGGCTGCTGCTGCGGGCGTGGTGTTTTTGGTGGGCTGGGGGCTGGTTGATTACATCGGTAAAAGATCATCTAGAGAAGCGAATCCAGTGAGCGCTCCGCCGGTGGCCACCACTGCCACACCAACAGCTCCTTCTGTGGCAGCAATAAACGTAAGCCCAGCACCCGAGACAAAAAATTTTCTTTTGGGAAAATGTGTTGTGGATGAAGTCGGAGAGAAAAATAACGCCTGCTCCTCAGATAGAACGGTACAGACGATCTTCTGGTACTTTCAAACAGATAGCGCGAGTCTCTTCATATACAGCCCGAAACCAAGGGGTTTTGAAGACCCCCGAGGCCTCTGGCAAGAAAGAAAAAGGTACGATAGAAAAATTTTCTACACAGTAAGTGCGGATGGAAAAGAAATTGTTACAAAAGTGCAAGTCCCTGGTGCAGGGAACGACTGTTATCTTTTTCAAAAGTACAAAAATAAAGGTGAGCGCTATTTTGCGGAATACCCTAGCAAAATGGAGGGAAATTGTCCTGAAGACGCTAGACTTGCTAATGATATGGAAAATGATATCTATAAAACGAATCCCAGCAAAGAGATGTTTCTACATGGTAACTGGATACCTCCTTGGTGAGGCGATTCAGACTTTGCCTTAGGTATCGCCTAGAGATGAAATTACGCCTCCTTGCTTCTGCATTATTTGTATGCACTAGTTTCGGTACAACTCAGTTGCACGCCCAGCCACTTATCGCAATGTGTCAAGATCGGATAAATGAATTACGAAATATCTATATTGTTATTCTTCGTAAAATTCCAGCTATGCCACCACTTGCACAACTGAGCCTAGGAATACAGCGCTCATTAAATGAAGGCGAATCACTTAGAGACTCAGGAAATTATCAGGGTTGTATTCAGATGCTAGATCGGCAAATTGAGATAGTGCGCGGCTATGCGAAGTAGTGTGGATATTGGTGGTGAGCGTATCGCGGGGGGTGATGAATTGTAAAGTTACGGCAGACATTTGAAGATTGGAAACACATACTAAAGTTCATCGGTCGACATAAGTAAAAGCATGCGTCTCCGTGAATTCTCTCCTCTCGAACAAGACTCCGTGTTCCGCTTGCCCGCACCACCCACATACGCAGCGGCGGAACGCGGGCTCTACCAACCAGAACCCCAGCGTGTGTCTATCTCAGCGTTCGCGCCCACGCTGGCCAGTGCGCGGAGGCTGGCACTGCTCAAGCGTGCGTGGCAGCTGTGGCGGGCACGACACCGTTAGCGGCCCATGCTGCCGATGTCTTTGCCAAAGACAATGTCAGCACTAAGTTGTTGCACTAGCTCAGATGCGTGCGTGAAAAGGTTTGCTTTGCTTTAGCACACTCTGTAGCACACCGCACACTCTGGCTTTGTAACCTATTGTTTTAGTGCGTGAAAGGGCTGCCATCGGCCTTGAAAATCCTTGTGTCGGCGGTTCAATTCCGTCCCCGGCCACCACTCCATCACAGTGGAGCCACTGCGTTTCTACGCAAAGCAGCACACTGTTTGACCTTCGGCCATCCGTTCCAACGTGGCTAAGGCAAAGCTAACGGTAATCTCCAGCACCGCCCAGACCGCACCACCCCCAAGGCCAAAAGAGCAGCTTGTAACGCTGACCGGCACACCACTTCCGGAGAGATCGCCGGTTATTGGCGCAGAAAACGCGGCAGCTGCGGAATGATCCACATCCGTCCGAGACCTTGCGGCATGCCGACACGCAGCAAATCGCCGGGTTCTTTGCCGGTCTGGCTGACGGCCCGCTCCGCGTCGTCGAGGTCGCTGACGATTTGTTTGCACCGGGCGTAGAACTCGGTGCCTTCGGGGGTCATCGCCCGACGGCGGGTGGTGTGGTCGAGCAGCCGGACCGCAAGTTTTTTCTCGAGACGGGCCAGCGTGGCGCTGACCGCAGCAGCCGAAACGCCCAGCTTGCGCGCCGCGCCGCGCCGCGCCGCTCAAGGTGCCGGAGTCGACCACATTCAGAAACACCATGATGCCGTGCAGGTTTTCCAGGAAGGATTAAGGCCCGGATTGTTAACTTCAGGATTAACAGTCATTCTAGACCTCCATGGCTGTTCGGGCCATAGTGAGCCGATAAAATCAGCTCAATGCCGCAGTAAAAATGCGTCGCAAAATAAAACATCCCGCGCATTTGCAGGAGGAGATTGCCCGAATGACGATGATGCTCGACCTGGACGCCATGCGCGGCGTATTGCCGATGCGCGAGGCGATTGACCTGCTGGAGCGGGCGCTGGTCCATGAGGCTGACGGCCGGACCGTGGTGTCCCCGAAATATGTCACTGAACTCGGCACGGCATCGATGCGCATTCTCGTAGCTGCCGACCATGAGGCCGGTTATTTTGCGACCAAGGCCTACCACACCATCGATGGTGTGGGCACCCGTTATGTGGTGTCGCTGTACCGGCTGAGCGACGGTGAACTGCTGGCATTGCTGGACGGACAGTTGATTACCGACACCCGAACCGGGGCGGCCAGCGGCGTTGCCGCGCGCCGGGTGACGGTCAACGGACCTGTCCGTTTGGGCATCATCGGTTCGGGCAACCAGGCGCGAACACAATTCGAAAGTCTGGCTGCCGTTTACAAGATCCAGTCTGCCCGCGTATACAGTCCCACCCGCGGAAACCGCGAGCATTTCGCGGCTGAAATGGGCGCGCAACTGGGCATACCGGTGAGTGCTGCCGACACAGTGGAGGCGGCGGTACAGGGCTGCAATGTGGTGGTTGCCGCCAGCAATGCCCGCGGGGCAGAGCCGATACTGCGCGGCGAGTATCTCGCCGGTTGCCGTTTGTTGTGCGCGGTGGGTAACACGCGGAAACAGTTTGCCGAAGTCGACGTCCGCTGTTTTGCCGACGCGGGGCGGGTCATCGTCGATTCGTCGCATGCGCTGCACGAGGCCGGCGATCTTTGCGTAGCGATCAAGGCCGGAGCCTTGCCGGACGACAAATGGACCACGCTCGCGAAAATCGTGACGGGCGATGCGCAGGTGCCGGATACCGGAATGGTCACCTTCAAATCCGTGGGCACCGCGTTACAGGATCTTGCGCTGGCGGCGCGTTATTACGAACTGCTGGGACAAAAAGGCGATGCAAAAAAGGGCGTCAGCATGGGCAGCCTGCGGGCGCAGCCCGGTGGGCGGAGCAAGTAAGCAGTCATTCAGAGGCAGAGAAACAATGCGCGAGGGAACAGTCAATTACATGCGCGCAGTCCAACGGGGACTGGCGGCAGTCCTGTGTTTGCCGGCGCTGTATTCATCACCTACGCAGGCGCAGGCCGGCTGGCGTCCTGAAAAGGCCGTGGAGATTGTGGTGCCGACCGGAGCTGGCGGCACCAATGATGTGATGGCGCGCCTGATCCAGCAGACGCTGCAGGCGGCAAAACTGGTTAGCGTTCCCGTGCTGGTCCAGAACAAGGCCGGCGGCAACCAGAACCTCGCGCCGGTCTATATCAACCAGCACAAGGCGGACCCGCACTACCTGCTGTACTCGACGGCGACGATTTTCACCAACGAGATCGCCGGGCTTTCGAAGCAGAAATACTCGGAGCTTTCCGCGGTTGCATTGCTGCTGGTCGATTACACCGTGGTGACGGTCAGGAATGATTCCCCGATCAAAAGCATGCGTGACCTGGTGGCGCGGTTGAAAGCTGATCCTGCCGCGGTTTCATTTGGTCTGGTCAGCCGCGGCGGCCCCAATCATCTGGCCATTGCCCAGGCGATGCGCGCGGCCGGCATTGATCCGAAAACCCTGAAACTGGTCGTGTTCAAGACCAACGCCGAATCCTCGACGGCCGTCGTCGGCGGACACATTCAGGCCGTGGTGTCTTCCGTCAGCGCCGCGTTGCCACAGGTCGAGGCCGGCACGACGCGCATGCTGGGCATCGCTGCGCCGAGCCGCCAGCCCGGTAAGCTCGCCCAGGTGCCGACGATGCGCGAAGAGGGCATGAATGCCACCGGCATCCCGAACTGGCGCGGGATTCTGGGGTCAGCCGGAATCACGCCGGCGCAAGTGACTTTCTGGAGCGACGCTCTGGCAAAGGTCGTGGTAACCCCGGAATGGAAACAGCAGCTTGACCAGAACAGCGTGTCTTCCGAATTCATCCCGGGTGAAGCCTTCCGTAAATGGCTCGTTGAGGCGTACGACGACACCAGGGGCGTCATGACGGATCTCGGGCTGGTCCCCAAGTAACCGATTAATTACCAAAACGCGTTTGAACAGGAATCAACAGGGAGTTCATGTGAAAAACTTTAATCTGCACGGCGTCATGCAAGCGCCCGTCACACCGCTGAAGGACGATTTCAGCTTTGATGTGTCGGGATTTGAAAAAATGGTCGATTTCCACGTCCGTCACGGCGCACCGGCCATCGCATGGCCGCACCACAAGGCTGAATCGCTGAACCTGACCATAGCCGAGCGCAAGCTCGGCGCGGAGATCGCCGTCAAGACGGTTGCCGGTCGCGTGCCGGTATCGATTTTTGCCGGGACGCTGTCGGAGGAGGATTCGCTCGACATCGCGCGTCATGCGCAGAAGATCGGCGCCGACATGCTGCTGACCATCTCGCCATACTGCCGCCGCCCGTCGCAGGAAGAGATTTTTGATTCCATCGTGCGCATCGGCACCCATACCGACCTGCCGGTGCTGACCTACAACTCGCCGTGGCGCAACGGCGAGGGCGTTGAATTCACTGCGGAGCTCACCAAGCGGCTGATTGACCGTCTGCCGAACTATATCGGCATGAAGGACGCCAGCTTTCACAGCGAGAAGTTTCTCGAGATTTCCCGTGTTGCGCTGAAAATGCGCCCTGGGTTTTCCATCATCCAGGGCGTCGAGCACCTGCTCGCGGCTTACCCCCTGGGCGCCTGCGGTTCATTTTCGTCTTCCGGCGCCATTGCACCGAATCTGTGCAATAAGTTCTATGCTTCGCTGGTTGCGCGCGACTGGGAAACCGCAAGAGAGTGTCAGTTCAAGATTTCACGCCTGTGGCGGCTGTTCAAGGAGCAGTACCCGTCATCGCTGAAGGGCGCGATGATCATGATGGGGCGCTCGGTGGGGCCGACCCGTTCCCCGTTGCCGACCGCAACCAAGGAGCGGATCGAGTTTCTGCGCAAGCAGCTGGAGGAACTCAACATCCTCCAAACCGAGCCGCACGGCTGGTAATCCACAACCTATTCAGAGCAGAGGACTTCATGCCGACATTCAGCCCGGGACTGGTTCACACGCCGGTAACCCCTTTCAAAAAAGATCACAGCATTGATTACGACACCTATGCCAAGGTGCTCGAGTTCCATATCCGCAACGGCGCTGAAGCGCTGGCCTTGCCGATGCCGGAAGGCGAAGACATGAGCCTGACCGACCCCGAGCTGCGCAGCCTGCTGAAATTTGCGATGGAGCAGGTCAAGGGCCGCGTACCGGTGATTGCGCATGTCAGCGACGCCGGCACCAGCATCGCGATCGAGCGCGCTCTGTATGCGCAATCACTGGGTGTTGCCGCGATTGTTTCGCATCCGCCCTATTTCTGGCATCCCAAGCCGTCGATGGTGGTGGAACATCTGGTACGCATCGGCAATGCCGTGAAGCTGCCGTTTTTCATCTTCAATCCGCCGGTCGAATCGGTTGGAACAACGCTGTCGACGGAGATCGTGCTCGAGCTGATTGAAAAGCTGCCTAATCTGGTCGGCGTAGTCGATGCGGGTCTGGATTTTGTATTCATGGAAGAAATCATGTGCAATGGCCGGCCACTGCGGCCGGATCTGCAGTTGATTGCCGGCGCCGACTTCATGGTTTCTGCGGGAGCGCTGGGCGGGTCCGGCGTCTTTTCACCGCTGTCATCGGTTGCACCCAAGCTGGTCAGGGAGCTGTTCGAACTTTGCCGCAAGGGGCAATTCGTCGAAGCCCGCTCGGCGCAGGAAAACATCGGCGCGCTGAATCATGCGATCAAGGCCGCAGGCGCATCGGGGTTGCGTGACGGACTGGCCGGACTGAAGACGGTGCTGGCCAGCATGGGGCGGGATTGCGGCGTGCCGCGGCCTCCGGTGCGGTCTGCTGGTGAGATTGAGCGCGGTGATTTATTGGAGGCGATCGCCGCCATGCCTTTCCTGAAAGACGAGCCGCGGGGCTGGTGATGTCGACAGGCAGATCTGAGAATTTGTCAAAACCGGTTGCCTTGGTCACCGGCGCTTCATACGGCGTCGGTGCGGCCGCCGCCCTCTCATTGGCGCGCGAAGGTTTTGACCTCGCGATTTCCGCCACCCGCCTGTCCAATCTGGATGCAACGGCAAAAGCGTTGCAGGCGACGGGATGCCGTATCACCACCGTCGAACTCGATTTATGTTCGCAATCGAGCATTGAGGCCGCGATCGCATCCGTACTCGGGGCTTGCGGACGTCTGGACGTGCTGGTCAACAACGCCGCCGTCAATCTGCGCAAAGCTGCGCTGGATGTGACGCCGGAAGAGTGGGATGCCGTACTGCGAGCCAATACCACCGGCACTTTTTTTATCACCCAGGCTTTTGCGCGACAACGCATCAAGGCCGGGCAGCCCGGATGCGTGGTGAATGTCTCTTCAACACATGGGATTGTCGGCGCAGCCGAACGGTCGACCTATGGCGTTTCCAAGGGCGCGGTGCTGCAGATGACCCGCATGCTGGCCATTGAGTGGGCGCCGCATGGCATTCGCGTCAACGCGGTTGCGCCCGGACGGCTGGATACTGCATCGCCGTCGCGCGCGGCCAAATCGGGCGATGCCAAATACATGCAGGCCATGCTGGACCGCATTCCCCTGCACCGGCTGGCGACAGCCGAGGATGTTGCAGAAGCAGTGGCGTATCTGGCAGGTCCCCGTGGCGGATTCGTCACCGGCCATACAATCGTTATCGATGGCGGCCTGACCGCTTACTAAAATAACCCGCTTCGCATCAATCCTTCCGATTGTGCTGGTCAGGGTGGATGCACTAACGTATTGCCCTAGGAGGGGATCATGACGTATATGAATCGAGCTGTTTCCGAGCGTGGCCTGTTGTTCCTTCTCCGGATGTTGTTGCTGTCAATGTCGGGAGTGTTCGCTACCCAGGCATTTGCTGCTTATCCTGACCGGCCGATACGTTTGATCGTGCCGTCTCCGGCGGGCGGCGGAACCGATTCATCCACCCGGGCGATCACGCCGAAACTGAGTGAGATCCTCCGGCAGAACATCATTATCGACAACCGTGGCGGTGCCAGCGGCAATCTCGGGGCGGAAATGGCGGCCCAGGCGCCCGCGGACGGTTACACGCTGCTGGCGATCATCGCTTCCCACACCAGTAATCCGGCAGTGATGCGATCAGTGCCTTTCGATCTGGCTCGGGATTTCGCGCCGATTTCCCGAACCGTCACGCTGCCGAACCTGCTGGTTTCACACCCTTCGATAGCGGCAAAGGACACGCGAGAATTGATCGCGCTGCTGAAAACCAAGCCGGGGCAGGTACAGTTTGCGTCGGGCGGGATCGGATCCATACAGCACTTCGCGATGGAACTGTTTGTTTATATGGCCAAACTGAAAATGATCCATGTGCCGTACAAGGGCGTGGGGCCTGCCACCAGCGATGTGATCGCAGGCCATGTGCCGATGATTGCAGCCAATATTTTTACGGTGCTGCCCCATGTGAAATCAGGCCGTCTCCGCGCGTACGGCGTCAGTAGTACAGAACGTTCCTCGGCAGCACCGGATATTCCGACGATTGCCGAGGCCGGATTGCCCGGTTACGAGGCGGTGCAATGGTACGGATTGGTTGCTCCGGCAAAAACGCCTCCTGCCATCGTCAATCAGCTCCACACCGCAGTGGTGCAGGTGCTGAATGATCCTGAAATCCGTCAGCGTTTCCAAGGCGGCGGGGCCGATCCTTCGCCGAGCGAATCACCGGCGGCCTATGCCAAGTTGATTCGCAGCGAGCTTAAAAAATGGGCTGATGTGGCGAAAGCTGCGGGCATCAAACCGGAGTAATCACGAGCAGTGGCATGCATTCAGCCATTGGCGGACCTGGATAAGCTGCGCACCGGCTTGGCGTGGAACAGCCGCTGTGGATGCTGTTGCCGGAAGTTCCGGACTGGCGTTGGTTGCTCGAGCGGACCGATACGCCGTTGTATCCGACAGCCCGGCTGTTCCGGCAGTCGCAGCGGGGTGGCTGTATCGGCGTCATAATGCACCTGCTGCAGGAACTGCAGGCGCTGCGTTCAGGATGAAGCAATCAGCTTGATCAGTGCAGAGATGCCGCGGGCATCGAGCGTTTCCAGGCGGTCGAGTTCTGCAAGCAGCTTAGCCGCGGTTGCATCGGGAAGGGCGTAGCGCAGGCAGTCGTCGAGTTTGGCCTGATGCTCGCCATCAGCCATCGGCGCACCCCAAGACCCGCGCGGCGCCTTGCAGATGGTCTTGTGGCGGCTACCGTCCTCCAATTCGACCTCGACTTCGACATACATCGAATGGAAGTCGCCTTTGATCGCTTCGTCCTGGCGCAGCTCGAACTTGTCCAGCAGCGCGACCATGTCCGTACGGAAGCGGCGTTCGTCAGTGAAGGTGGCGATGCGTACGGTTCCGTCGAGCAGGGCGGCCGAGGTGGTGTATTGCAGGCTGAACTTGCCGTCGAGACCGGTCGCCGGCTGCGGCCGGTTCACGTACTTCATGACCGGCGACACCATGCGTACACGCCGGATATCCTTGCGGCCACCCAGCTTGCGATGCATTTCAATGCCTGCAGTGATGCCGTAATGCGTGCCGTACTGTGACGGGAACAGCTTGATAGCGAGACCGGGATCAACCACGCGGTATGGTTTGCCGAACGCCAGCAGGCGTTCGGCATCGAAGTGATTGGGATAGAAGGTTTTCACAAAACCCTTGTGTGCTTCAAACACGTCGGGATTGGCGGTGAATCCGCGCTGCGCCAGCATTGCAGCATCCAGGCCCGACGCCGCGGCATTGCCGCAGTGCGTGGCCTTGGTCATCGAGCCGACGTTGGCCAGCAGTGCGCCGGCACGTGATGCGGCGAGTCCTATGGCATTGCGCATTTGCGGAACATCCAGTTGCAGCAGTTCAGCGGCGACCACCGCACTGCCGATGACCCCGGCATAGCCCGGGGGATGAAACTTCAGTTCCTCGGGGACGTACTGGTCGCCGGCATACTGCAGCCGGCCCTGGATTTCGAGGCCCTTGGCGACGGCGGTTATCAGCTGCCGGCCGCTGAACCCGTGCAATTCGGCGAGGGCAAAGGCGACGGGCACTGTCGGGGAGACCGAATGTGTCGGCGGGCTCCACATCGGCTCGAAATCCTGCACATGCGTAGCCACTGAGTTGACATAGGCCGCCTGCACCACCGATACCTTGCGGCCGGAACCCCAGATTGATGCCTGCGGCAGTCCGCCGAGCGCCACTAGGTGTTCGGTCAGGATGGTGACGGGCGCTTCTTTGCTGCCTGCAAGGGCAACAGCGATGCCGTCCTTGATCGCCTCTTTGACGCGATCAATGCATTCATCGCCCAGCGATTCATAAGTCGTTGCATGAATGATTTCGCAGATGTCTTGAGTCAGTCCCAATTTCGTATTCCTAAATGTAATGAAGGTGCTGCATGAGGCGTGCGGTTCATTCCGATTTCAGACCCAGTTTCTGCGCCAGTTGCCGCCACTTGATGAATTCGTTTCGCGAGTAGAGGGCGAAAGCGTCCGGCGTGCTGGTCACGATGTCGAACCCGATTGCGGTCAGGCGCTTGTTCACCTCGGCACCGTTTGCCGCTTTCACCGATTCCGCATTGAGCCGGCTGATGATGGCTTTTGGCGTTTTGGCCGGGGCAATCAGTCCGAACCAGCCGACCGCTTCAAAGTCCGGGTAACCGGATTCGGCGATCGTCGGGATTTCTGGTGCAATCGGCATGCGCTGCTTGCCCGTGACGGCAATCAATTTCAGCCTGCCGGCCTTGGCATGCCCGGTTAAGGCAGACATCCCGCCGAACATGATGCCGACATGTCCGCCGACGAGATCAATGACCGCCTGCCCGCTGCCCTTATAGGCGATGTGATTGATCTTGATGCCTGCGGCCTGCTGCAGCAGTTCGGCGCTGAGGTGGCCGATGGTGCCGACACCACCGGAAGAATAATTAAGCTGGCCCGGTTTTGATTTGGCCAGGGCAATCAGCTCCCTGACCGATGACGCAGCCACCGAGGGATGTATCGCAAGCACATTGGCCGAAGCAGTCAGCTGGGTGATCGCTGAAAAATCCTTCAGCGGGTCGTAACCGACATCACCGGAGATCGCCGGATTGGTCGCCAGCGTGGCGATATACGCCAGCCCGATGGTGTAGCCGTCGGGAATCGCTCGCGCGATGATCTGTGTGCCGAGTGCGCCGTTGCCGCCGCTGCGGTTGTCGAGCACGACCTGCTGTCCCATCTGTTCGGCGAGATGCGGACCAATAACGCGGGTGATGGTGTCGGAACTGCCGCCCGGCGCGAAGGGCACAACCAGACGGATCGGGCGCGACGGGTAGCCGTCTGCCGGATTTGATTGTGCGGCCAGCGGCATTGCCGCAAGCATCAGCCATGCAGCGGCCGGCGCTGCCTGCGCAAACAGTCGTATGTTCATGCTCTCCCCCGGACTTTGGTCAATGGCCGGATTCACGGATTGGGCGCGAACCCGGTGATTCGGTTTGCTTTCTGTTTTATTTGATCGGCTCGAACGACAGCTTTGCCGGCACGCCGTTTTTATCGGCTTCTTCGACAACGTTCGCCGGCTTCATCGAGATGCGCGCAGCTTCGAATTTGAGGCTGGTGGTCATCGCCAGCGTGATCGCGTCGGCGCGGGCTTTGGCGAGATCGCTAAGCGCGGTTGGCGGCAAGGGTTGCAGCTCGACCAGTCGCTGGTGCATGGCGACGTACAGTGCACGATCACCTGCACCGCGGCCGACCAAAGCCAGTGCGGCATTGACGCGCGAGGCTTCGCGGCCAGAGGACTTTGCGTAGCCGTCTGCGAATTGTGCGACAGCATTGCCGCCGACGCGCGCCTCCAGCATGTTCTCCAGTGCGCGCTGGGACTTGGCATTGTCGAAGGCGACAGGGCCCGGATCCTCACCCGGTGCGAGTCGGGTACCTTCTCGCGCCGCGAGATCGTTGCGCACGGACCGAGCCCGCAACGCAAGGGCGTCAACGTCCTTGTGATAAGTGCCCTGAATCTGCAGCTTGAGTTGCTGCCGTTTCTGCAGCCCTTCCGCGACACGGCGCAGTTTTTCCTGCTCGGTCGGCAACAGCCTCGAGCTGCCGGGATCGAACACGATATCGCCCAGCGTTTCCGAACCGCTGCCGAACAGCGCACCCAGCGCACGGAAGGGCGCGGTGACAACACGGGTCAGCACGGTGCGGATGGCCTGCCAGACGACATGGCCGTAGCTGAATTCGGGATTGTCGATATCTCCGGCGACCGGCAGTGCCAGATCGATTTTGCCGCTGCTGTCGGTGAGCAGGGCGATGGCAAGATCCAGAGGCAGGTTGACCGCCGTCGGGCTTTCGACACGTTCGCCCAGTGTGAACTTGTCGAGCACCATCTTGTTGTCGCCGAGCAGCTTGCTGTTCTCGATTTTGTACTGCGAGTCGAGGGAGACTTTACCGGAGGCGATTTTGCGTCCGGCAAAGGTTGCCGTATACGCCGACATCGGAACCAGTTCGATATTGCGGAAGGCGACGGCGATATCGGTGAATTTTTTCGGCGCGAACGGCTGGATGCTGCCTTCGGCGCGTGCCAGTCCGTAGTCAGCGACACCGCCATCGAACTTCAGGCTGGCGCGTGAATCCGGCGATGACGACAGACCGTTGGCCGAGCCCTGGAGGTCTTTGATGAAGGTCGCAAAGGGCAAGACCAGACCGAGGTCGGCAAAATCCATGGCGCCGCTCTCAACCCGGACGCGTTCCACAGTGATTGCCATTGGAGCCGCCGCCGGCTCTGCCGGCGCAGCACTTGCCGGGGACGCAGCGGCCGGTTTGGCGGGTGTTCGTTTGAACACGTCGAAGTTGGTTGTTTTGTCCTTGTTGATGACCAGTTTCGCATAGGGCTGGGACACATCGATCTGGGCCACCGCGACCTTCTTTTCGCTCGTATCCACAACAATATTGTTTAACGCCAGCCGTTTCAGGCCGCCCAGTTTTTCTTTCGCGGGGGTCTGCACTTCAAGATCGGCAATGGCCGCGGCGCCGGTGTAACGTATAGCCGGCGGCGTTTTTTTGCCGTCAACGATGACGCGTCCGCTGGCGCCCGCTTTGCCGGAAGCCAGGGTCAGCGTGGTGTCGCGTTTGAGCACAGGATCCAGTGGCGTCAGCGCGATATTCGCCGCGTCGAATCTCATGTCGACGCTTTCACGCAGAAGATCCAGCGTGCCCTTGGCCTTGACGCTGCCGCCCTGCTTGATCTGCAGCGAGAGGTCAAAAGGATTGGTGTTTTTGGCCGGTATGGCGACTTTGGAGATAGTGGCGTTGATCTGCTCAAGGTCGTAGCTGACGGCCGGCTGGAAAGTCTGGTCGATCAGTGCCACGCCGTAGCCGACAATTTCCGCGCGATCCACGGCAATGCTGAAGCCTTCCTTGCGCAGTTCTTTGGTGTCCTGGACTTTGCGTGGAGCGAACATGGTGACCAAGTGCAGATCGCCATCGGCATCACGCCGGGCCGTCACGCGGCCGCCGGACAGTTTGGCCAAACCGGCGCGGATGGTTTTTTGCTGAAGGTTTACCATCAGACCCGTAACCTTTGCCGACTCCAGGGTTACCGGGATGTTTTTTTCGTCGACCGGGGTGACGCGAATGTTGCTGAACTTGAGATCGCCGTTGTCGACGGTCGCCTGCAAGGCATCACCCGCCGATACGGTGGCGGCGATGGTGATTTCGGTATTGGCCGCGGACATATTCAGCGGCTTGGCGCGGCTGTAATCGGTCAGTGACAGGGCCAGTGGTCCGACGCTGACTTTGGGCAGGGCGATTTCCCAAGGTGCGGCTTTCGCGCCTTCGGTCGCCTTGGGCGCTGGTGCTTCTTTGCCCGCGTCTTTCCCCGGGACCGGATTGCTGTGCACCAGCTTGGCCCAGTCCGGCACGCCGTCTTCGTCGAGAACAACATTCAGCGCGCCGTCGGCGACGCGGATGTTCTTGAACGACAGGCTGCGTTTTGCCAGATCGAAACTGCCGCCCTCAAAGGTAATGCTACTCAGTCTGGTCAGAACTACCCCGCCTTTTGCCTGGGCGATCAACAGGTCTTTGATGCCGAAGGCCAGCTCGTCGGCTTCCAATTTCATTATGCCGTCACTCAAGCCGAACTGATAACGCATGCCGAAATGAAAGCTGCCTTTGGGTTCGGCGATGATCAGGTGGTCGCGTACGAACTGCCAGGGTGTGGCCAGTTTCGCGTCTTTGAGTGAAATGGAGCCGCTGGAGTGGATCGGCGACAGGGAAAGCTTGCCCTGCCATTGTAGCTGTCCGCCGTCGGGCAGCTTTGCGCTGAGCAGGTGTTCGCCGCGATGATCGGGCAGCGTCGAGACATCCATAATTTCAAAATTGACCGGACTGACCTGGGTGCGTGCCACAGGCTTCAGGGTGTGGTCGGTGAATTTGAAAGTGCCGTCGACAATGGCAAATTTTTGTACCAGCAGCCGCGGCAGCTTGCCGTCGGATTTCTTGTCTTCCGACGCCTGTTTTTCCCGGGGGGACAGCAAGCGCGCCAGATTAAGGTTTTCACCGGCATCCAGATCGGCGTTGATCACCGGTTTCTCGATGAGGATTTCCTTGAAGGTCAGCGCCAGGCGCAGCAGGCTGCTGGTTTCAAAGTCAACGCGCAGCCTGCTGATCTGCAGCGCCGGCATGCCGTCAGGTTCGGTGATGCTCAGGCCTTGCAGTTCGACACTTAACAGCAGCGGATTGATGCTAACGTCTTCAACCGTCGCTTTCGCATTCAGGTGCTGCTCTACCAGTTTCGGCAACTGCTGGCGTACCAGCCAGGGCGCGCCTAAAAAGCCGGCCAGTGAGTAAACCAGAAAAACCGCCGCGCTGATCAACGCGGGCTTCGATGTGGCCAAGCTGCCCAGGCGCTGCAACTGCGGGGCGGTTTTGTTCATGGTTTAAGCCGGATCAGTCATTGTCGGCACGCAGGATTGCGAAGCCGGATTGCAGGGCTTTTTCGATACGCGCCTTTTCCTTTTTGATTTTTTCGTCGTCCCAGTCCCACATGCCGGCTTTGGCTTTCATGCCGGTGCGGCCCTTGTCGACCATGGCTTTCAGCGATGCCGGCGGTTTCTGTTCGGTATGCAGATGCGGGTAAAGCGCCTCGCCGACCAGATAGTTGGTGTCCCAGCCCGACATTTCCTTTTGCATCATCGGGCCGCAGGCGATGAAACGGAATCCGAATCCGTAACGCACGGCAGTATCAATGCCTTCGGCATCGGTGACACCGTCGTCGATCAGGTACAGCGCTTCACGCATCATGGCGTGCTGCAGGCGGTTGCCAACAAAACCCGGCACATCCTTCTTGACCCAGATCGGCGCCTTGTTAAGGTCTTTCAGCAGCTTCACCAGACCTTCGGCAACTTTGGCATCGGTCAGCGGCGAGCTGACGACCTCAACCAGCGGCACCAAGTGTGCTGGCATGAAAAAGTGCAGGCCGGCGACGCGCTGGGGATTTTTCAGGCCTTTGGCAATTTCACCAATCGGGAAATTCGAGGTGTTGCTGGTCAGCGGGATGTCCGGTTTCGCCAAGGCTTCGATTTCCGCGAACAGTTTCTGTTTCAGCGGCAGGTCTTCGGTCGCAGCTTCAACAACGATGCCGACATTGGCCCAAGGAATGGATTTCAGGTCTGCATAACAGGTGACTGCGGCTGAGTGTCCCGCAGGAGCGCCCAGCTTGGACAGGCCGGCGGAGAGACGGGCCGGCAGCGCATCGCGCGTTTTGGCCGAGGGGCTCATCACATGCACGGCCCAGCCGTGCGCGGCAAATACGGTGGCGATGTCGCCGCCCATGATGCCGCCGCCAATTACTACCGCGTGTTTGCTTATTGCAGACATGGAATTTCCTTGCTGGTTGTGCCGGGAGTCCGGCATGGATTTTTGGGAGCATTTGATTATATCCCCCGCTGTGCGGCGGATTGTTGCCGGGCGGCGTCGGTTGCAGCAGGAACCCGGTAACGGATTCTGGCCGTCTACGACAGCGGCGCATGCGCTGCGAAAGCGCCGTCAGGACAATGCCGTGACGGCGCTTGAATCGCTTACTTGACCAGCGTGGCGCTCCAGGACGTGGCCGGCGCATCCGGGCGCGGCCGCATCATGCCTTGCATCACCGGGCCGCTGATGCGACCGGTATAACTGGCACTGCCGATGTTGAAGCTGATCTGGTCGCCGCGCAGATTGGTGCTGGTGACGCGCCAGCTCATGCCGTCGCCGTTACGGAACACGCCGTCGAAATTCTGGAATTTCTGTTTGAGCTCGATCGAACCCGAATCCATTTTCCAGTTGCCTTCC
>Ga0222713_10003628_pt1 | contig 15894 bp, 17 predicted proteins | sample C33_649DmetaG_FD_165061 | JGI IMG/M metagenome (GOLD analysis project Ga0222713, IMG submission 165061) | Estuarine water microbial communities from San Francisco Bay, California, United States - C33_649D | ecosystem: Environmental > Aquatic > Marine > Unclassified | place: USA: California...
AACTTACCAATGATATCACCATCACCTTCAAAACCAGAAACATTTTCTACATACATTTCAATGGAATATGCTTCTTCAAATTTAGATAAAGCATCTTCACCTAAAATGGTATCTCTTGCAACAATTTTTCTTGGAAGATAAGTAACCTCTTGACCGAACACACGAAGTTGTTCAATCATTAAGTCTTCATATAGCCATCTCTCTGATCTTGTGCCATGACTGAAATATAAATTTCTTGTAGGCATAATGTTATCCTATCATATAGTTGACAGGTGTTTCGTATGCCAGTTGAATCTGTTCTTCTATTTTGTTTATTTCATCATTTGCTTGTGTATAGATAACTTCACCATTGAGTGTTGTACCACCTAACATTTGCACTTGATTAAACTTAATTAAGTTGGCGCCCCATTGTCTTTTAAACAATTGTGTGACATATTTCTTTAAAAGAATATCATTATAGATATCTGTATAAACAGTTGGATCTAGTTTACGATAACATTTAATTAATACATATTCACCGGCATTAATATCATTTTCCCAATCCATATCAATGTATAAACGATTTTGGTGTTGATTAAAACGAATAGGTTTTTCACCAACTAATACATGATCTAAGAAATCTAAATGTGTTCTTGTCATCTGATAGTGAATTACACTTGTTGATGAGAAATCATATAAGTCATTTAATCTTAATTGATATCTAACATCAAACATATTCAGATTTGATTTATCGGTGAATGGAAAAACTTCTAAAATAGAAACAACACTATCCGGTACAGGAATATAATTTGTACCTTCTTTCCAAGTTGCTGAAACTGTACTGTCTGCTGTGTCTGTTACGACTGTTGTTGTATTTGCTCTTGCTCTGGCTATATCTGCGGCTGTGATTTGATATTTGAGATACATCTTCTCAATACCATCATAATGATACTGAGCGAAAAACTGTAATCCTTCATCGATTCTGTCTTCTAACTGGTCATCTTCTACATTGATTTCAATGACTGGTTTTCCAAGAGCTCGTAAAGCATATTGTTTTAATGTTTCTCTTGTATTCGGGTTTGCCATAATTATAGTCCTTTAAAACTATTTATACTATCCTAAAGCGACTGCTTGTGCGATAGCAAATGCAGCTGAAGCACCTGCTGAAGTCTGTGTCGATCCATCACTAAATGTTATACCACTTGAACTGACTGTTAATGAACCTGTGATTGTAGGTGAAGCAATCGTTTTATTTGTCAAAGTATCTGTACTTGAAGCAGTTATGTAAGAACCTAAATCACTAATTTGAGATTCAGTAATTGACAATGCAGCTTGATGTTGAGTAACAGAACTTTGAGTTATATTTGCATTTGGAACATTTGCCCATGTGACAGCAGCTGATAAATCGTTTGTTTCTGTAAATGAAGTTAAATAACCACTATCATTAGTCCATTGTGATATATTACCAGACTTATTTGTTAAGGTGTCTGTACTTGAAGCAGTAATATAACTTGCACCATTTGTTAACTGATTATTATTAGTAGGAATATCACTTGTTAATGCTACTGTGCCTGTGCTTGTAGGTAGTGTCAAAGTGCCTGTATTACTAATAGTAGAAATAATCGGAGATGTTAAAGTTTTGTTTGTAAGTGTTTCCGTGCCAGCCAATGTAGCAAAAGAACCATCACTTAAAGCAGTATTAAATTGTGCTGTTGTTCCTGTTAATGTGTTACTTGATAAATTAATTGTTTTATTAGTTAAGGTATCAGTTGTATCTTTTAAAACAATAGTACCAGTTGCATCAGGTAAACTAATTGTTCTATCTGCTGTAGGATCAACAACTCCTAAAACTGTTTCGTAGGCATCAGCAGTTGAACCTTCAAATGTAAATGAATTTGTAATCTCTATGGTTGTTGAGTTTACAGTAGTTGTGGTTCCATTGACTGTAAGATTTCCACCTACTGTTAAATTACTTGTTATTGAAACACTATCTGGTAATCCAATAGTCACTGTGTTTGAAGTAACTGCTGTTTCTATTTCATTAGATGTTCCTGAAATAGTAAGTGTTTCACCAAGAGATGCACCATCACTTCCAGAATCACCTGCAAAAGTAATAGATGAATTTGTTAAACTTGAATTTCCAATATTTGATAAAGTGTTTGATGAACCACTAATTGTTTTGTTTGTAAGTGTTTCAGTTCCTGCCAGTGTAGTAAATGAACCATCTGATAATGCGGTATTAAATTCAGCAGTAGTACCTGTTATAGTATTATTTGCAAGGTCAATAGATTTATTTGTTAAAGTATCAGTTGATGTTTCGGTGACAACATTTGAATCTAAGTTAATAGTTACAGTATTAGAGGTTACTGCTGTTGTAATATTAGTTCCACCTGCAATGGTTAAAGTTTCACCAAGAACAGCACTATCACTTCCTGAATCACCAGCAAAGGTAATAGAATTTGCTGACAGATAAGTTGAGATATCAATTGTATCACCAGATTGAAATTCAGCAAGACCTGTAACTGTACTAGATGTAAAGGTTGCTTTGACTGGTATTCTATTTGCCATTATGCGGTTCCTACTACAAGTGTTTCAACTGCTGTTCCATTACTTGTTGTAAAAGGTATATATAAGTTTGTCAAAATCTCTCCTATCGTTCCTGATGTTTGTAGTTCTATATTCGAACTTGAACCATCCGATTTCAAAAAAGGAATAGCTGCACTATTAGGAGTTCCGATTGTTATCGTATCTGTTGATGCGTTTGTTGTAATTGCAACAAGACCAGAATTACTTAATGTTAAAGTATCGGTTGTTGAATCAGCTACAACATTACTTTGACCAGATACGGCGATAGTCGTAAATGAGTTAGAAGAAGTACCTCCGCCTATTTCTTTTACACTACCTGAATCGTTAATGTAAAGTTTTTGGGCAGAGGTGTCAATTGCAACTTCACCATTAACTATATCACTAGTCGTAGGTGTAGTTGTACCTCTTTTTAACTTAATGACTGTCGCCATACTATAAATCTCCTAGCGACTATTTAGAATGAGCCGCCATCAATAGTTGTTACTGTTACTGCACCTGAAGTCACTGTAAAGTTATCAGAACTGAATGATGCAATACCTTTATTTGATGTTGTTGCATCTTCACCTGAAATAGTGATTGTGTTTGATGTAACTATTGTGTCAATACCTTCACCAGATACGACATTCAATGTTTCACCTAGAGCAGCACTATCAGAACCAGAATCACCAGCAAATGTAATTGTACTATTTGTTAATGATGAGTTTCCGATATTTGTAATCGTTGAATTTGAACCGTCAATGTTTGCAACAAGTTCAGCAACAGTGATTGCAATATTACCAGTTGCTGTAGCAGTGGCAGATGTTGTACCTACTGTAAACTTATCAGCAGATTCATCCCACATAATAATTGCATTATCGCCTGTTGAACCTCTTTCGATAATAATACCTGTATCGTTAGCGTTTGAAGTCGCACCTGAGTTTAATTCAAGTAAGTTATCTGAAATTGTTGTATTTGTTGTTGCAACGGTTGTTGTAGTTCCATTAACTGTTAAGTTACCTGTGATTGTGGCATTTCTACTAACTGTTAAGTCTTGTCCAATTGTAACATCACTTGGTAATCCAATTGTGATTGTGTCAGTTGTTGCAACTGTTTCAATTTCATTGGCTGTACCTGCAATTGTTAAAGTACCACCAAGTGATACGGCATCAGAGCCAGAACCACCTGCAAAGGTAATACTTGAATTTGAAAGTTTGTCGTTTGAAATTGAACCTGCAAGATGCACATTGTCAACTGATCCGTCAACAATATGTTCTGAATCAATCGAATCGTCTGCAATCTTTGTTCCGTCAACAGCATCAGCAGCTAATTGTGTAGTATCAACACCACCGTTTGCAATGTTTATTGTAACTGTGTTTGAAGTTCCAACTGAACTTAATCCAGTACCACCTGCAATCGTTAATGTTTCACCAAGAGCTGCACTATCAGAACCAGAATCACCAGCAAAGGTAATACTTGAATTTGAAAGTTTGTCGTTTGCAATTGAACCAGCAAGTTGTGTATTTGATACACCACCTGTTGCAATACTTACAGCACCAGAAGATACTGAGAAGTCACTTGAACTAAATGATGCAATACCTTTTGATGAAGTAGTAGCGTCATCACCATTGATTGTAATAGTGTTTGTTGATGCAACGGTTGAGATACCTGTACCACCTGCAATTGTAAGTGTTTCAGAATCTAAGTCAATAGATTGTGTTGTACCAGAATCAGCTGCAATATCGAGGTCTTCCGCTGTGATCTTAGTATCGACATAATCTTTAACAGCAGCACTTGTAGGAATTGTTGTATCATTATCGTTAGATGCAATTCCTTCACCTTCGGTAACAAGTGTTCCTGCCTTGATGTTGTCAACTTCTAAGTTAGTAATTGTTGTAGTATCTGCATCAATAGAACCTAGATTGATTGTAAGTGTATTAGAGGTTGCGGTTGTAGAGATGCTTGTACCACCTGCAATTGTGTAAGTTTCACCAAGTGATGCACTGTCACTTCCTGAATCACCTGCGAAAGTAATAGATGAATTAGAAAGTTTTGAATTTGCAATTGAACCAGCAAGTTGATCGTTAGATACACCGCCAGTTTTAATTGTAACATCACCAGAACTTACTGCAAAGTCGGCAGTATTAAATGATGCAATACCTTTGTTAGATGATGTTGCATCTTCAGCTGTAATTGTTACTGTGTTTGAAGATACAGATGTATCGATACCTTCACCACCTGTGAATGTTAATGTTTCACCAGTTGTAAATGAATCTGTTCCTGTATCAGCAGAAAGATCAAATGAACCAGATGGTATGGAAGCAAAAGATAAATTTCCTGAACCGTCTGTCTTTAAGAAATGGTTTGCTGATCCGTCTGAACCTGGTAATGTAAATGTTACACTAGATGTTACATTGTTTGGTGCTTTTAAACCTACAAAGTCAGTACCGTTATCTGTACCTTCATTGAATTTAATTGTACCACCAATTGATGTTGAATTTCCTATGAATAGTTCGTCAATTGCTTTGTTTGAATCAACAAGAATTGCTGAACTAGCTGTTAATGTTCCTTGAACGTGATCTAATTGGTCAACGAAGTATTGACCACCGATGACTGTAATATTATTAGCATCACCGTTGACATCAACGCCTCCTTCACCTATGAATAGTCTATCCCCTAGATTGCCTTGGGATCCTGTGCCGTATGTGTATGCTAATTCTCCAAGCGCTAATGTTGCTGGGGCACTAGTACCAGACGACCTCTTTATCTGAATAATAGTTGACATTTATTTAAACTCCTTAAAATGCACCTGCGTTAAGTTTTAGTGTTCCGGTATCTGTTTCGAGTTCCGTTCTCACTACAAATTTTCTATCACTAGCTCTGTACTGCAATAATGCACCGTCTTGAGCATTGTTGGCATCGACATCACCTAATGATCGTAGTAAAAAGTCAGAATTATTTAATGCTGTTTGTTGAGCTGGCACAGTAACAGATACCCGTTGTGGTCGATTACTGTTATTTGAATTGATTTTTGCTGTAATAGCCATTCTAACCTCTAATTAATACATAGAATATTTATAAGAAAATTAGTTTGAAACGAATGATTATTTTGTAACTTGTGGAGAAATAGTCACTAATCCTTCGATAACACGAGTGACGGTGATACCTGAAGTGACTTCGACATCATAGACATATCGACCTTCTTCTAAAGTACCTGTCTGAGTTGCGGTCAATGAAAGATTGATTTGACCAGCAGTTGAAGGATCTGCAACAGAGGCAGTAAAATCAGTCTTTGTTGAAGAAGAATAAGACTTACGAATCTGAGCTGCAACACTATATCCTGTTAAATCAAACGCACTTCCGTCATCATTTGTTACAAGAACAGATGTGCTGAAAGTTGAACCTTGATCAACATAGAGATTTGCAATTGCAGCCATGAAACTATTTATCTTCTTCTGGTTGTTTTTTTACAATATCAGATTTGATTTTGTCTTTGTAGTATTGTGTTAGAACATCTATCTTTTCTAATTCAATGATTATCTTTCTGCGTGAGGTGAGAATCTCATTGAGGGCATATACCCAATTCTTTTGTTGTTCAGATAAATCTTCTTCTTTGTATTCTATATCGTCAATAACTATCATCGTATATTCTCCTTTGTATTATATATTATCGTGCTGTGGCAGGTAATCCATTAGATCCTACAACAGGGAACTCGGCAAATGCCATGTAGATATATGTAGAACCTCCACCATTCATTTCAGTTCCACTATTTCTAAGTTTAAAACCATTGGAAAGAATATCAAATCCTCTTGTATCTTCAGCAGCACTGCTATCTGCAAAAAGAGAATCATCGGTATCATTATAACCCGGTCGTTTGGTATCCTTCATGTTCCAAGGACCAATAGCATTAGTTCTTTTAGTCATAACAAAAGCAGGTCTAAACCCAGTGTAGACATAAGTTCCGTTAGTGCTTCCATTTCCTGTATAGCTACCGAATTTGGAGTATCCTTTTATTTCTGCGAAACAATAAGCCAACATATTATCACCACTTCCATTAATAGCATTATCTGCTGATGTACTTCCACCTACTTTAATTGTGGTTGTAGTTGGATTAGCATTACAAAATGAAGTGTTGTTAGTACCTACTGCATTAGTAGAATTTAAAAGTAAATATTTTCCGTCACCAATACTTCCTGCTCCTTGATGACCTACCCACCAACTCTCATTATCACTTCTATTTTTTATAATAACAACTTCTGGAGCAACACCTAGACCATGACCAACAGTAGCACTTGCAGTTGCATTTCCTGTCCAAGTCACAACGCTAAATCCTGCAGTAGTATTGGCTTGAACTGTTGAGGTAATACTTCCGTCAGTGTTAGATGAGGTAGTACCACCATTGGCTTTCCAATGCCACGAAGCATAAGTTGTTCCTGATTGACCTGAATTGTCTTTATTACCTGTGGTAAATCCGTCACTATCAAAACTATCTAAACCTTCGGTTTCTGTACTTTCAGATGCAGTTGAATTTGTTACTAAGGGTTTTTGAACACCCCTAGAACTATCGTATAAAGTATGTGAATGAGGTTGTGACCTTGCTTTAGTCCATACCCAATCAGGTTGAAATCCAACACCTGTTATTGATTGACCACCACTTCCTATTGCAGTTCCGTCACCTGTATATAAAACAGTATTAAAAAAATCAGAAGGTTGAAAACTAATATATGCCATATCTTAACCGAACTCCTTTATATTTTTTGTACATAATGCATAGTACCCGGATGGCACAGAATATTCAAATAATCCATATCCATTTGCATCAGAATTTGCTGTTGATACAGCAGTTGTTCCAAAATAGCCATTACCGAAATTTATTTGATGAGCATAACCCGTGCTACCGCTTCCATTCACACTAGCCACAACATAAAAATCATCATAACGATTGAAAGAGTAGGCGGTAGCATTACTAAAATCTGATTGGTCAAATCCTCCCCCTAATCCGTCATTCCAATTTCCATTTTTTCCAATATAAATTTGATTATTATCCATATCAATTGCGTACATCATAATATCGTTAGTAGAAATTCCTCCTCCTAAACTTCCATTATTAGTACCATTTTGATATATATTAGGATTGCTTGCATAAATTCCTGTTGTATAATTTTTAGTAAATAAATCAGTTCCTGCTTGATATAAACCTTGAGGAACAATACCTACCCAAGCGTTATTAACACTAGTGTGTTTTAATTCAAAATACCATTTTCCTGAATCCATTCCCAAATTGCAATTTGAAGATCCACCACTTGCGCTAGATGAAAATGTTGTGTTGCCATTAGATAAACTTGCAACACCGTCTTTGTCTAAAGAATTCCAAGTAGCAAAAACATTACTTGGTGTATCTTGTGTCTGTGTTAAATTACCACCAGCCACTGTAAAAGTATTTCCATTTCCTGAACTGTCTGTTCCCATTGAACCAGATGATGCAAACTTTAAAAAGAATCCGTTTGTTCCATAAGTGACACTTGGTGATAGTTTAGGTTTCCATATACCTGTTGTAGAATCTGTTTCACCAAAAGCGGATGATTGATAAGCAGTACCATCACAAAAATGAATGTGTGCCATGTCCCCATTAAAGTAAGCTGTTCCACTAGAATATTGACGACCTATTGCATGGCCCACTGTATTATTCCAAGCATATGAACCAGACAAAGATGAGATGTTATTAGTAGCAAAAGAAGTTATCTGTTCACCATTAACATACAATTTAGCCCTATCCGCCGCTGTTGCGTTTGTAGTATCAAACTCTAAAACAAGGTGATACCAAGCAGAAGGGTCTCTAAGTCTTAAATTAGTTACAAAAAAAGTTGTAGCGTCTGTTCCAAGTGTTAATTGATCATTAGTTGTTATACTAAATCTAATATCATCACCAGAACCAGCTCCCGCATTCCAAATTGTATTATAGACACCTTCAGAAATTCCTGATCTTTTAATCCACACTGAAAAAGTCCATGTTTGTCTATTACTAGCACTTCCGGGAGTTCTTGTTAAATATGTACTAGCCATTAGTTAAACTGACCTCCCTCAGTGATTGATACACCAACAGTAATACTGAATGAACGACTTGCAGTTTGTGATTCAGCATCGGTAACTGTAATGGTAAAACTATATGTAGTATCTCCTGTATCACTTCCTGCTTCAGTGCCTGAAATGGTTGCTGTATTACTTGATTGTGATAATGATAAACCTGTTGGTAAACTTCCTGATGTAATTGAATAAGTAATATTACTATCTGAACTGGCAGAAACTGTAAAACTTCCTGATTGTCCTTGATCGACTGTACCTAAAGAACCAGCAGACGTACTGAATGTTGGGTTACTTGAATAAGTCAATGTCGAAGATGACTGTGCCGCTAAACCTGTTGGATTTTGTACACGCACTTTATAGATACCGGAACCACCTCCTGAAGGTAAAGCAGCTGTTAGACTTGTTGAACTTGTATAAGTGACAGTCGTTGCAGTTGTAATTGAACCGGTTGATGTATTAATGATTTCGACAATCGGAATGGACTCAAAGTTTGTTCCTGTGATTGTAATATTACCACCTGTATCATCATCTATTTCAGTGGGTGTGAAACTTGTAATTGTGGGTTGTGTTGCACTTAAACCAGATATCTTTGATATAGCAATATTTGCACTTGCATTAATATCTGCGTTGACGATTGTTCCTTCGGCGATATTTGCAGTTGTTACTGCGTTATCAGCTATTGCTCTGGAGGGTATTGTGTTTAATGCCATATTACTATTTATAACCTTTATCTTGCTGTAGTAGGGACTCCGTCACTGGAAACAAAGGGAGATTCGGCAAATGCCATGTAGATATATGTGCCACCTGATGCGTTCATATTTCCCTCTGTGTTTCTTTGTTTAAATCCATTAGATAAAATATCAGTTGCTTCAGCACCATCGTTTGTACCTTCAGCATCACTTGAATTTGGTTTGAGATAAGTTCCAACAGTATTAAATCCACCACTAGAACTTCTTTTTGTATCTTTTAAATACCATTGTCCTACAGTATCAGTTCTTTTAGTTAAAATAAAAGCAGGTTTAAAGCCAGTATAAACGAATGTTCCGTCTGTGCTTCCGTTTCCTGTATAGCTACCGAATTTGGAATAACCTTTTATTTCTGCGAAACAGTAGGCAAGTTGATTCTTACCACTTTCATTAACACTAGCAGATGTTCCAACACTAAATACAGAACTTGTTGGTGTTGTATTTTGCCAAGCAGTTGATGCTGTTGTAGCTGCTTGGGTTGAACTTAAAGGAATATATTTAGTATTACCAATTCCTTCGTGATAAACCAACCAATCGTGACCAAGAGTATTATTTCTTTGTTTACAAATTATCATTTTAGGAGCAACACCTAATCCGTGTCCAACAGTAGCATTAGCACCTGTTCCTGTATAAGTCACAATACTAAATCCTGCGGTTGTGTTGGCTTGAACTGTTGAGGTAATACTTCCGTCAGTGTTAGATGAGGTAGTTCCACCATTGGCTTTCCATTGCCAAGCAACTAAAGAATCACCACTCCAATTGACTGCACCACTTGTTCCAACAGTAAATCCATTAGATGTTGCAGTTTTAACTAAAACTGTCGTTGCACCACTTTCGGTTTGAGTACCATTTGATGTTAAATATCCTGCAGTTGTTAATCCTCGTGATGTGTCTTGCCATATATTATTGTATGCTTGTGTTCTATTTTTAACCCAAATCAAATCAGGTTGTAAATCTGAATTCCCACCATTAGTAACCTGTTTATTATCTAATCCGTCACCTGTATATAAAACAGTATTAAAATATTGAGTTGGATCGTTAATTGTTGTATATGCCATGTCTATTCCTATCCGTATGTTGCCAAATTCTTAGAGTTTAATGCATAGTAACCTGTGGGTACTTCATACTCAAAATTTCCGTATCCGTTAGCGTCTGAGTTGCCAGATGCGATTGAGAATGAAGGATTACCAAAATTCCATTGGAAAATTCCTGCATCAGGAGTACTAGAAGAATAGTCATCTGAAAAGAAACAATATGCTTCAGATGTATTAGCTAAAGACTGAACGCTTCCAATCTGAGTACCATCTACATAAAATGTCACTTGATTATCATCTTTATTCAAAGCAACACCAATAATATGGTTATTACCTGACCAACTTACTGCTTCAAAAGTTCCACCTTCTGTACCTTGTTGATAAATATAATTGTAATCTAATACAATCCCTTCATTATCATTAAAGTACATATAGTCCGCTCTTCTAACACCCGCTCTCCATTTTTGAGTTCCGTTAGGGTTTTTTACTTCTGCATACCATTTACCACTAGATACTGCCTGTGTTGAAAATCCTTTTGATATAGTTCCTGCAGTTCCTGTGTGAATTAAATTACCAGAACTTAAAACTCCAGATGTAAATGTCGCTAATGAATTTAAAGTAGCATAGTTTAAATGAGGTGTGTCTTGCATTTGATCAGTAGCCGCTAAATTATTTGCAGTGAAATTGTTTCCGTTTCCTGATGTATCAGCGCCCAAACTACCACTACTATCGAACTCTAAAACAAAACCGTTTGTGCCGTATGAACCTGAATATTTCTTTGGTACCCAAACACCGTTAGAGTTTGTTTCACCAAAAGATGAAGGGGTTAATGCAGAGCCATCAATAAAGTGTGTTTCTGCTATGTATCCGTCAAACCAAGAATTAGAATCTTTTGCATATCTACCAAAATTATGAGCAGTAGCAGTATTAAATAAATATGCAGTATTTTGAGAAGGTGAATTTGTCCTAGTAACAGATGCTTCTTCACCATTAACATATAAAGTTATTCTGTCATTTGCTGTTGCTTGAGTAGTGTCAAATTTTACAAGTAGATGATACCAAGCACTTGGATCACGCAATACAGCATTTGTTCTTACACCCCATTGAACTGCGTAAGAAGAATTTGCATAAGTAATCTCAAAATAATCACCTGTTGCACTAAAAGCGCCATTACCGAATGCTATGTTTATAGAATAATTACTTCCATCATAACAAGATAAAATACTATCATATCCTGAGGCAGTTGATGCATTAGTACATCTTTTTACCCAAGTAGAAAGTGTCCAAGTATATGTACTATCACCACTACCTGAGGGTGTCCAAACCATATAAGGACTATCATTATCATTAAACATTACACTATTACCAATATTGTAATCAGCGACTGTTAATGAAAATGCCTTATCAGTTGTTTGACTTTCATTATCAGTTGCACGAATCGTAAAATTGTATGCTGTATCAGCAGAAACAGTAGGTGCTGTTCCTGTCAATGCACCCACCGTAGAATCTCCACTGAGTGTCACACCCGAAGGCAAACTACCTGATTGTAAACTATAACTTGAAACCGCTGTACTATCATCATCATAAGCTAATAACTGAATATTGACAGTATCACCTTCTTCGACAGAACCAAGAGATGCACTGGTCACCCAATTCGGTGCAGCTGAATTAATAATAGTAGTAGATGAGATAACACTTAAACCTGTTGGATTTTCGACAGTGACTTTATAGATACCGATTGTTTGACTAGCAGGAAAGACAGCAATTATTGTTGTTGAACTTGTATAAGTGACTGTCGCTGATGTAATACGAGCACCAGTTGTTGTATTTACAAACTGTACAATGGGAATGGATTCAAAGTTTGTTCCTGTGATTGTGACATTTGAAGAAACATCAGGATCTTTTTGACTGATTGATAGTGAAGAAATTGTTGGTTGAGTACCAGCAATTAGTGTCTTACTTAAAGAAATACCAGCAGAGGCACTGATTTTATTATTAGTAATAGCACCATCTGTAATTTTTGCTGATGTGATAGCATCATCTTTTAAACTACCTGCAATAAGTTTACTGATTGCCATTATGAAACTCCGTATAATTTAATTGTGCCATCATCAATATTACCACTAGAATATTTAAATTGAAAAGCATTAATTGCTGATGTAGTATTGAAATAACCTGCAGTAAATATATCTACTGATATATCTCCGTCATTATAACAATTCATTCTACTCATAAAATGCTTAATATAAGTTGAACTACTAGGATTATAAATTTTTAAAATACCTGCAACACATTCATCACTTGCACCACCGCCGTCATCAGCAATAGACTGAAATGCGGTTCCTTGTGATTGGTGGTGTGTAGAAACATAATTTAAACCTTGACCCCAATCGGCCTCAGGATGATACGCATTAAAACCAGTTGATGTAATTGTTAAGTTGTAATTACTTCCGCCGTCTGTACTACCTTGAAACCCAAATTCTGCTCCACCTGTTTGTGGATTAACATCTGTAAATACAAACCAATACTCATCATAGGTGCTATCTATTCCTGTGGTAAATGAAACAGATGCTGAACTAGAAGGTGTAGCGGTTGATAATAACTTTAAGTTAATACCACCAATTGATGTAATACTATTTAAGGAAGCATTATTAATAGCACCTGAACCGAGTACACCACTCGCACCAATATTATTTGTAAATGTTCTTGTAATTGTTCCCATTATGATTTCTTTACTCCAAATAATTTGATTGTGCCGGCGTCTATGTTGCCTGTAGCAAATTTAAAATCAATAGCATTGATTGCTGATGTTGTGTTAAAATAACCAGCAACATAAGTATTTTGTTGAAATCCACCATTACCTGAATCATAACCTACCATCCCATTTGTTGATAAAAAATGCTTAACATAAGTTGTTGAACTAGGACTATATAACCACAATTCTCCTGAACAATTCTCGTCAGCAACAGCACCACCTTGATATCCTAAAGTTTGATATGTTGTTTCGCCGGACAGACCGTCCTCGGCATCTGCACTTCTTGATTGTAATGCTGAACCTGCATTATTTTCAAAATGATATGCTCTAAAATTTGTAGATACAACGGCAACACCATATGAACTTCCACCATTCGTTGAAGCTTGAAATGACCATTGAGCATCAGTTGAATTAGATGGATGAACAGCAATATATCTAAAACAATAAGTATCATATGTTGAATCAATACCAGATGTAAAACTTAATGAACTACTAGCACTTGCTGTCTGTGTACTTAACAAAACTAAATCACCAACATCAGCACCAGAAGGTAAAGAAGTGACAGCACTTACACTGGTATTACTGATACCAGATGAAGCAACAACACCTCCTGTTGTAATATTATTTGCTAATGCTCTTGTTATTGTTCCCATTATTTTAATCCATACATAGCTATTGTTCCAGCATCTATGGTTCCTGCTGAAAATTGAAATTTAACAGCATTAATTGCTGATGTAGTATTGAAATAACCTGCTGAAAATGTTTGATTAGATTCATTAGTATAACTCCCATGTATTATAGCCATGCGTGACATAAAATGTTTAACATAAGTTGTTGATGAGGGGTTATATAATTGTAATATACCACTATTTGATTCGTCATCAGCATATCCACTACCACCAATAGTAGGACCAGCTGTTGTTTGTGCTTCATCATTACCAGAATCATATGCTAAAGAAGTAGAACTATTTGCTTCATTATGAGAGGCAGCAAAAAAAGTAGATGTCACTGTTGTATTATATGAACTTCCACCATTAGTTGAGGCATAAAAATCAAAATTAGGTCCAATATTACTTGGGTGACAATTGTTAAAAACAAACCAATAAACATCATATGTTGAATCTATACCAGATGTAAAACTAATAGAAGCACTAGCACTTGCTGTTTGTGTTGAAATCAACACTAAATCACTCTTAGCAGCTGTAGGTAAATCAGTCACACTTGACAATGAACTATTATTAATCGCACCAGACAAAAAGGTGCCGTCTGTGTTCAGTAGATTTGCGAAACTTCTTGTTCTTGCTCCCATAGTTCTATTTATTTCACTCCAAACATTTGTATTGTGCCGGCATCCATATTATTAAATCTTTGTGAAAATCTAAAACCATTAATTGCTGATGTTGTATTGAAATAACCTGCACCAAGACCATGAACTGCAAAATCATCTTGGTCATAACCTAAAGCATTAAAAGTAAAATGTTTTACATAAGTCGTTGATGAAGGATTATATAGTTTTAAAATACCACAACAAGATTGGTCGTTATCCGTACCTGTTCCATAAATATTAAAAGTATGTTCTGATGTACTTTGTGCTAAATCACTACCTGTTTGATAACTTAATGAAGTATAAGCATCATTTTCACTATGATATGCTACAAAATAACTTGAAGTGATAGTAACACCATAAGAACTACCACCATTTGTAGATGCTTGAAAAGATACATAATTTGTTCCTTCAGAACTAGGGTGAATGTTATTAAGAATAAACCAATATTCATCATAGGTACTATCTATTCCTGTGGTAAATTCTATTGAAGAATCACCTGCTGCTGTCTGTTCACTTAATAATATTAAAGAACCACCTAGTGATAAATCTGTAATATTATTTAAAGATGAATTGTTTACAGCACTGGAAGTAATAACTCCACTGGTTGTAAAACTGTTAGCGATATTTCTAGTTGCCTGTCCCATTAACTTGTTGATACTCCGTATAAACTTATTGTTCCGTCATCTATTGTTCCTGTATTAAATTTAAAATCAATAGCATCAATACCGGATGTAGTATTAAAATAACCCCCTATTCTTTCATTTAATGACATAGGTTGAGGGTGCATATTATTAGTAGTAGCCATAAAATGTTTTACATAAGTCGTTGATGAAGGATTGTATAGCCATAATTCACCTACCATATTAGAATCATTATCATTATGATTTCTATTAGATAAATTTTGATAACTTGTAGATTGTGCTAAATCATCATTAACATCATAACTAAAAGCCGTTGCATCAGCTTCACTGTGATATGCCCAAAAGGCAGTTGATGTAATGGCAACTCCATATGAACTACCTGTGTTGATACTACCTTGAAATTGAAATAAAGCATTAGCACCTGTTGCACTTGAATGAATATTCTTAAACACAAACTTATATACTTTATAGGTACTATCTAAAACAACACCATTACTTCCATTAACAAAAGATAAAGAACTACTAGAAGATGCTGTTTGTGTACTCAATAAAGTCATTTTTCCAGCATTAGCACTAGAAGGTAATGCTGTGATGCCACTTAAACTCGCATTGTTTATACCAGCAGCCTTTAACTTTCCTGTTGAATCAAAGTTATTTGCTAGTGATGTAATTCTTGTTCCCATTATGCTATTCCGTATAAAGCAAATATTCCGTCATCTATATTTCCTGATGACATTTGAAATCTTACAGCATTAATTGCACTTG
>Ga0222713_10003629_pt1 | contig 15889 bp, 14 predicted proteins | sample C33_649DmetaG_FD_165061 | JGI IMG/M metagenome (GOLD analysis project Ga0222713, IMG submission 165061) | Estuarine water microbial communities from San Francisco Bay, California, United States - C33_649D | ecosystem: Environmental > Aquatic > Marine > Unclassified | place: USA: California...
CCATCGCCCTGCTGGTCACCTTCTACGGCCTGGGCAGCTGGTTCAACGACCTGAAAGCCGGGCGTGACGAGTCCAGCGGGCCGATGATCTTCTTCGTCGGCGCGCTGCTGATCGCCTACATGATGTTCGGCTGGTTCGGCGCCGTGGTGAAGGAAAGCCGCGCCGGGCTGTACAGCGCACAGATGGACCGCTCGTTCCGCTGGGGCATGAGCTGGTTCATCTTCTCGGAGGTGATGTTCTTCCTCGCCTTCTTCGGCGCGCTGTTCTACATCCGCTACTGGGCCGGCCCCTGGCTGGCCGGCGAAGGCGACAAGGGCATCAGCAACATGCTCTGGCCCGGCTTCGAATACACCTGGCCGCTGCTCAACACCCCAGATCCCAAGCTCTATCCGGCACCGGAAGGCACCATCAGTGCCTGGGGCCTGCCGCTGATCAACACCATCCTGCTGGTCAGCTCCAGCTTCACCCTGACCTGGGCGCACCACGCGCTGCGCAAGAACAATCGCCAGCACCTGAAGATCGGCCTGGCGCTGACCGTGCTGCTCGGCGCCGCGTTCCTGGTCCTGCAGATCGAGGAGTACGTGCATGCCTACACCGAACTGGGGCTGACCCTGGGCTCGGGCATCTATGGCGCAACCTTCTTCATGCTTACGGGCTTTCACGGTGCCCACGTGACCATGGGCGCGATCATCCTCACGGTGATGCTGGTGCGCATCCTGCGCGGGCATTTCAGCCCGGAACAGCACTTCGGCTTCGAGGCGGCGGCCTGGTACTGGCACTTCGTCGACGTGGTGTGGATCGCGCTGTTCGTCTTCGTCTATGTGATCTAGCGAATCAGAAACCAAAGGGGCGCAGCTGCCCCGTATAGAAACCCCAGCCGATCAGCGCAACGGTCAGTGCGCTGAGGCTGACCCGGATGAACAGGGCCGTGATCACGCGGGAGGTGCGGCCCTCGTCCCTGACCAGGAAGAACAACCCACTGAACAGACTGACCAGCGTGGCCACTAACAACAGAACGATCGCCGCCTTGAGCATGAGCGATTCCACGACAGGGGTATTGGGGGTGGAGTATAGCCAGCCGTATCGACACATCAGGCTGCCGGGCATGAGCGGCTTCAGGCCGGGGCTGCTGCCTACCCTGCTGGTGCTGGCCATGCTGCCGGTACTGGTCTGGCTGGGCTTCTGGCAGCTGGAGCGCGGCGAACAGAAGCGCGATCTGCTGGCACGCCAGGAGGCGAGGCAGCAAGCTGCGCCGCTGTCACCGGAGCAGATCGAAAGCAGCGCCCAGCCGGCCTTTTCCCGCGTGCATCTGCAGGGTCGTTTCGATGCCGAGCACAGCTTCCTGCTCGACAGCCGCACCCGTGACGGCCAGGTTGGCGTAGAGCTGCTGCAGCCCTTTCATGACGAGCTCAGCGACCGTTGGGTAATGGTCAACCGCGGCTGGATTCCCTGGCCCGATCGCCGCGTGCCGCCGGCCTTCGACACACCAGCGCAGTCTTTGAAGCTCGCTGCCTGGGTCTACGTACCGCCAGGAAAGCCGTTCATCTTCAGCCACCGCACGGCCGAGGGCTGGCCGCGCCTGATCAACCACGTCGACATCGAGGCGATGTGGCAGCAGGCCGGCCGCGAAGGCGTGATCCATGAATTGCGTCTGGAGCCCGGCCCCAGCGCCTACCGCGCCGATTGGGCGATCACCAGCATGCGCCCGTCGCAGCATCTGGGCTACGCCGTGCAGTGGTTTGCCATGGCTGCCGCCCTGCTGGCGCTGTTCATCTACTTCGGCGTGCATCAGGCACGGGAGAAGCACAGTGACAACGATGAATCCAACCCTTGCCGGCCGTGAGCCGAAGCGCGGTCGTGGCCGGCTGCAACTGCTGCTGATAATCGCCGTGGTACTCGGCCCGATGCTGCTGGCGTCGGCGATGTATCGCTTCGGCTTCTGGGTGCCGCAGACCCGCAGCTACGACGGCGTGCTGATCGCCAACGGCCAGGACCGCGCAGCCATCGGCGTGACTGCAGCCGACTCCGAACGGCGCTGGCAGCTGCTGGTCACCGCCCCGCAGGGCTGCGAAACGCAGTGCCAGCAACTGGTCTACCTGGCCCGCCAGATCAATATCGGCCTGGCTCGCGAAGCCGCCCGCGCCAGCCACGCCCTGGCCAGCGCCACCGCTCTGGACGAGGCCTACGAGCAACGCCTGCGTCGCGAGTATCCGCAATTGCAACGCCATGGCCTCGACGCCGGCGTGTATGCCCGCAACCCCGAAGCACCGGCCACGCCGCAGCTTTGGATCGTCGATCCGCACGGCAACCTAGTACTGCGATACGACGCCGAAGCCGACGGCAAGGCAATCCTTGATGACCTGAAATACCTGCTGAAGATCTCGCAGATCGGCTGACGCACTCTGCCGCTTCGCTGGGGTCCCAAACTGGCCGCCCAAGGAGAAACCGATGGCCAAACCCGGATACCGCCTCGCCCTGATCGCCACGCTGCTGGCGGTGGTGGTCGTGCTGCTCGGTGCCTATACGCGGTTGACCCACGCCGGCCTCGGCTGCCCTGACTGGCCAGGCTGCTACGGTTTTCTCGCCGTGCCCATGAGCGAGCACAAGCAGAACCTCGCCGCGCTGCGCTTTCCCGAGACGCCACTGGAAGTGACCAAGGGCTGGAACGAGATGATCCATCGCTATTTCGCCGGCGCGCTGGGGCTGGTGATTCTCGCCATGGCGGCGCAGGCGATACGCCGTCGCGGCCAACCCGGGCAGCCGGTGAAGTTGCCGCTGCTACTGCTCGCGGTGGTCATCGCCCAGGCGATCTTCGGCATGTGGACAGTGACCCTGCAGCTCTGGCCGCAGGTGGTTACCGCGCACCTGCTCGGCGGCTTCACCACCCTCAGCCTGCTGTTTCTGCTGTGCCTGCGGCTGTCCGGTGCACTTGCTCCCTTGCCGGCCGTAGACGGTCGTCTGCGCAAATTCGCCGGCATCGCCATGCTCGCAGTGATCGTCCAGATCGCGCTCGGCGGCTGGGTCAGCAGCAACTATGCGGCCGTCGCCTGCACCGACTTCCCCACCTGCCATGGCGAATGGTGGCCGCGGATGGACTTCGCCAACGCCTTCAACCTGACCCACCACGACATCGGCCCGAATTACCTCGGCGGCCTGCTCTATGGCGAGGCGCGCACGGCCATCCACCTTACCCACCGCATCGGCGCGCTGTGCGTGACGCTGGTGTTGCTCTTGCTCGCTGCCATGCTCATGCGCCGCGGCCTCGGCCGGCTGGCCGGGCTGCTCATCGCCGCGCTGGCGCTGCAGGTCGGGCTGGGCATCAGCAACGTGCTGCTCAACCTGCCGCTGACGGTCGCCGTAGCGCACAACGGCGGCGGTGCCGCGCTGCTGCTGGTGCTGGTGCTGGTTAATTACCGGCTGCGCCAGCCTGCACATGCCGCCCGGCAAACCGAGCCAGCATCGATTTCGAACACGACGGGGCAGCTCGATCTGCCCCGCGCATGACCACAAGGAGAACCCCCATGGCGACTCTACTCAGCGAACGCAGCGCCCAGGCCAGCTGGCGCGACTACCTGGAGCTGACCAAGCCGAAGGTGGTGCTGCTGATGCTCATCACCTCGCTGGTGGGCATGTTCCTCGCCACCCGCGCCGGCGTGCCCTGGACGGTGCTGCTGTTCGGCAATCTGGGCATCGCCCTGTGTGCCGGTGGCGCGGCGGCGGTGAACCATGTGGTGGACCGGCAGATCGATTCGGTGATGGCCCGCACCCACAAGCGACCCCTGGCCGAAGGCCGGGTCTCGCCAGCGGCGGCACTGACCTTCGCCTTCGCTCTCGGCGTCAGCGGGCTGGCCCTGCTGCTGACCTTCACCAATGCCCTCGCCGCCTGGCTGACCCTGGCCTCGCTGATCGGCTACGCGGTGATCTATACCGGCTTTCTCAAACGCGCCACGCCGCAGAACATCGTCATCGGCGGACTCGCCGGCGCCGCACCGCCACTGCTCGGCTGGGTCGCGGTGACCGGCCAGGTCACCGCCGAACCGCTGCTGCTGGTGCTGATCATCTTCGCCTGGACGCCGCCGCACTTCTGGGCGCTGGCGATTCACCGCAAGGACGAGTACGCCAAGGTCAACGTGCCGATGCTGCCGGTGACCCACGGCGTGCACTACACCAAGGTGCATATCCTGCTCTACACGGTGATGCTGCTGGCGGTAAGCTTCATGCCGTTCGCCATTCACATGAGCGGCCCGCTGTACCTCGCCGCCGCAGCGTTGCTGGGTGCACGCTTCCTCTACTGGACGATCGCGCTGTACCGCGACAGCCAGCCACATGCGGCAATCAAGACCTTCAAATTCAGCATCTGGTACCTGTTCGCGCTGTTCATCGCGCTGCTGGTTGATCATTATCTGCTACTCGATTTCTAGATAGTCGCCCAAAGGACATCCATGACCCGCATCCAGAAAACCGTCTTCATTCTCGTGGCGCTGATCGCGCTGGTCGTCGGGCTGACGGTTTCCAAGGTGCTCAACAGCCAGCGCCAGCTCGACCCCACGCAGTTGCTGGATGCCGGCATCGTCGTGCTGCCGCAGAGCCGCACGGTGCCGTCGCTGAGCCTGACGGACCAGAACGGCGAAGCGGTAAAACTGAACGAACTGGACGGGCAGTGGACGCTGCTGTTCTTCGGCTACACCTTCTGCCCGGACATCTGCCCCACTACCCTGGCCGAACTGCGCCAACTCAACGGCATGCTGCCGGACGCCGTGCGCGACCAGCTGCGCATCATCCTCGTCAGCGTCGATCCGAACCGCGACACGCCGGAAAAACTCAAGGAATACCTCGGCTACTTCAACGCCGGTTTCCAGGGCCTGACCGGCCCGCTGGACGATATCCAGACCCTGGCCAACGGCGTCGGCATTCCCTTCATACCCGGCGATTCCAGCAAGGAAAACTATACCGTTGACCACAGCGGCAACCTGGTCCTGATCGGCCCGGATGGTCGGCAGCAGGGCTTTATCCGCTCGCCTTTGCGGGTGCAGAAACTGGCCGAGCAGTTGCCTGAGCTGGTCAAGCAGGCGGAGTGAGGAAAGCGAGCCTGTTGGCGTTCGCGGTGTACGGACCATAGCTGGCGCTGGGCCTGGAAGCCCGCCCGCTCTCCCTAGCCCTCTCCCAAAGGGGCGAGGGGACTGGTCGATGATGGCGCACGCTCTGGCGAATCAACACCCGGCCCAGAGGCGGCACGCTTCGGACGTCAGCACGGCGCAGCAACCATCTTTGGCTGCACAATCATCAAACACTGCCGTAATACTCACATACCTCTGCGATCCAACCCCCTCGCCCCTCCGGGGAGACGGCTGGGGCGCCCAGCATAGGGTCGAGGGGACGCTTCACCTCATGACCATCATGGCTCTCCGGCCGAACTTACCGACGCCGCGCTTCCCCTGCGAGGTTCACGCAGCACCGCGCTGATGCGTGCTCGTCGCTTGCGCCACCAGATCACCACACCGGTGGCCGACAACACCGCGATCGCCACGCCCAGCACGGCGATGAGGATGCGCCCTGGTAGGCCGAGGATGCGCCCGCCATGGATAGCCGGCTGCAGCAGATGGAACTGCTGCCCCAGCGTGCCCTGGCCGGGAATCTCCTGCCCCAGCAGACGACCGTCGGTGCCATGGAAGAACAGCCAGGCGTTGCCCTGGTTGCTGTCGTGCTCGCCGAAGCCGGCGCCGTAGAAGTTGTATTCGAAGCTGTAGTACAGCTCGGTGATTGCCTCGCTCAGGCCGAGCTCGGCGGCGTGCTGCATGGCGTAGTCGTACGCCTGATGGAAGTCGTAAGCGGTGGTGCCCAACTGCTCAGCCGGCATCCGCCCGCGGGCCTCGTAGACGCTCGGCTCAACGGGCGAGAACAGCGATACCACCGGCTTGAACACCTGCTCCGGCAGGTTCATCGCCACGCTGCTGACCGCCACCGGCGTGAGCAGCAGCCACAGCCACAGGCCGCCTGCGCGGTGTACGTCGTGGTTCATGCGCTGGCGCTTGATCTTCCAGGACGTCCACCACTTGGAAAAGAACGGCCGGCCACGAGGAAAGGTCAGCACCAGCGAGACGAAGCAATCGATCACCCAGGCGATCGCCACGATACCCATCAACCACAGCCCCCAGTTGCCCGGCAGCGACAGGTTGTAGTGAAACTCGAGGATGAAGGGCACGAAGTTCTTGCGCGAGAAGCAGCATTCGCCCCAGTAGCGCGTGCCCACCGGGTCGCCGCTCACCGCATCGACGTACTGCACCACCGGGCGCTCGCCATACGGCTTGCCAGTCGCCGGATCGTTACGCGGCACCAGCGCCATCAAAGCGGCGTGACCGGGCTCACTGGGAAACTCCATGTACCAGACCTGCATACGCGGGTTGGCCTGCTCGACGCGTTCCACCAACGTTCCCGGCGCCAGCACCGGTCCCTCACTGGTGGTGTGGTAGAACTCCGGGTTGAGCCATTCGTCCAGCTCGTGATGGAAGGCCAGGATGCTGCCGGTAATGCCGGCGAGAAACAGGAAGATCGCCGTGGCCAGGCCGATGTAGCGGTGCAGGAGCACGAGAATGGAACGCATCGTCGGTTGTCCGTCTTTCAGAAAGCACAAAGCCGCCGGCCTTTGGGGGCCGGCGGCTGTTATCGGTCAGAATTCGTAGCTGACCGTGGCGGTGACATTGCGCTCCTCACCCATATAGCAGTAGTTCAGGCTGCTGCCGCAGGCCGCGACGTACCTTTTGTCGGTGAGATTGTTGGCATTCAAGCGTACCTCTGCCCCAGGCAGCCCCACGTTGGCGAGGTCATAGCCGATGGCCGCGTCGAAGAGCGTGTAGGACGGAATACGCTGCGTGTTCTCGGCATCAGCCCAGCTCTTGCCGACATAGCGAATGCCCGCACCGGTGCTCAGCCCCGCCAGGCGATCGACGAAACGGTAGTCCGCCCAGAGCGAGGCCATGTGGCGCACGGATTGGGTCGGGGTGTTGCCCTTGTTATCCAGAGTGCTGTCCACCGCACTGAACACCGACTTCGAGTATTCGATATCAGTGAAGGTGTAGCTGCCTAGCAAGCGCAAGCTTTCCGTCACCTGAAGACGTGCTTCGAGTTCCAGGCCCTGGGAGCGGACAGCCCCGACCGGACGGAAGAAGTTCTCATCGGGCAGTTTGGAGGCGAGGTTCTCCTGCTCGATATGAAACAGCGAAGCGGTGTACAGGTCATCGTGTCCCACCGGCTGATACTTGATGCCCAGCTCCCACTGGGTGCCTTCGGTGGGTTCGAGCGGATTGCCACTGGCGTCGGCGGTCGAGTTCGGGTTGAACGACTGCGAATAGCTGAGATACGGCGCCACACCGTTGTCGAACAGATACAGCACGCCGGCGCGAGAGGTCAGCTGCCTGGAATCCTTACCGGACGACGTCCCCGTGGCCGCCGTTTCCACCTCGGTTTCGACCCAGTCCTGGCGCACGCCCAGGGACAAGCGCCAGCGGTCGAGTTCGATCAGGTCCTGCATGTACAGGCCCGTCTGCTCCAGCCGGCGGGTCTGGACGAAGGGCGCGCCGGGCGTCACCGGTGCGCCGTACACCGGGTCGAAGGCATCGAGGTTGGCCGCAGCCGCGCCGTAATAGGCCACATTCGATTTTCCGCGCTGGTAGTCGATCCCGGTGATCAGGGTGTGGCGAGCTGCACCGGTGTCGAATTCGGCCTGCAGCATGTTGTCGATGATCCACGAATGCAGGCGCTCATCCGCACCGGTATACGCGCGTGCCAGTTCCGAGGAATTCCCGTTCCATCCCATGCCATAGACCTGCTCGGACTCCACTTCCGAGTCCAGGTAGCGGAAGTTCTGGCGCATCGACCACGTATCGTCGAAGCGGTGCTCGAACTGGTAACCGAGCATCTGCTGGGTGCGCTCGAATTTTTCGTGATCGGGGTCCCCCTCGAAGAAGCCATCGGGGAGATAGCGTCCATTGCGCCGGTACAGGGTGCCTTCGGCAGGCAGGCCTCCGTGATAACCGCTTTCCGGGTCGTGCTGCAGATAGGCCTGCAAGGTAAGCGCGGTATCGGCAGAAAAGTCGATACGCAGGGAGGGCGCCACGGCGTAGCGTTGCGACTCGACATGGTCGTATTGGGTATCACCTTTTTCGGCCAGGCCGACCAGCCGGTAGGACAACATACCGTCATCGTCCAGCGGCCCGCCCAGATCAACGCCGATGCTTTTCTGCGCATTGCTGCCTAAGGTCGCCTGTACCTGGCGATACGCCTTGGCGGTGGGCTGCTTGCTGGTCATGGCCACCAGGCCGCCAGGCAGGCTGCGTCCGTAGAGCACGGACGACGGGCCTTTCAATACGTCGATACGCTCCAGGAAATAGGGGTCGATCTGCATGGTGCTGTAGGTGCCGGCATCCCCCATGACTTTGAGGCCGTCTAGGTAGAGGTTATCCACCGAGCCATCGTTAAAACCGCGCATGGCCACGTAATCGTAGCGGCTCGTTGCGCCGTAGGGGCTGCTCATCACACCGGGTGTATAGCGCAGCGCCTGAGCGACCGTCAGCGAGCCCTGATCATCCATCTGCTGGCGTGTAACTACAGAAACCGACTGTGACGTTTCCAGCAACGGCATGCTCGTCTTGGTCGCCACGCTGCTGTGGGTCGCGTTGTAGCCTTCCATCGAACCCAGCGCGTTGCCCAAGGCGAAACCTTCGACGGTCATCGGTTGCAGTTCGACGGCATCGGTCTGCGCGCTACGGCGCGCTAGCGAGTAGTTGCCCTGGCTGTCGCGGACGGCCTGCAGGCCGCTACCCTGCAGCAACGCAGCGAAACCGTCGTCAACGCCGTACTGCCCTTGGAGGCCGTTGCTGTCCAGGCCCTGCAGCAGGCTGCCATCCACCGAGAGCAGCACACCTGCTTCACCGGCGAAACGGCTCAGTGCGCTGGAGAGCGGGCCGGCGGGAATGTCGTAGCTGCGCACCACCTGCTGGGTAGCAGACTGCGCCATGGCAGCGCCAGGCACGACGCTGGCCAGCGGCAGGCACAGCAGCGCGGCACGAATGCCGAGCGCCAAGGCGCGGGAGCGATTGGGAATGAACGGCAAGGCGGTCGAGCGCATGGGTGTTCCTGTTCGAGTGACGGATTTAGCCCTATGCCCAACCAGATCGAAGAAAGGGAACTGCAGATGCGAATATTTTTTATTCGTGTCCGCAGCGAACTACACGCCACCCCGTGCCGCGGCAGGTTCGAGGCTGACCCACCAGGCCATGCGCCGCTCGATGCGCACCGGCAGCGTCGCCGCCAGCGCATCCAGCACACGCTCGGTGTCACCGAGGGGAAAGGCGCCGACCACGCGCAGATCGGCGATACGCGGATCGCAGCCGAGATAGCCGTGTCGATAGCGCGACAGTTCGACGAGGAAATCCTCCAGCCGCTGGTTGTCGGCCAGTAATACGCCGCTCGCCCAGGCCTGATGTTCGGCGCGGGCCGCTGACAAGGGGGCGATGTATCGGCGACTGAAATCGGTCTGCTGCCCGGCCGCCACACGGGTGATGCCTAAGCCGTCCAGCTGGATATCCACAACGCCGGCGAACACGCTCAGCCGGGTATGGCCATCTTCCTGGCGCAGCGAGAAACGCGCGGCCTGCTCGCTGCGCACGCGACCTTCACGACTGGTCAGCAGCAACGGCCGCCCGCCTTGGCTGGGCGAGGCATCGACCAGCAGCTCACCGTGGTAAAGCGCCAGCCTGCGCGCGGTCGCGTCATCGGCAATATCCACCGCGGTATCGGTGTTCAGCCAGAGCTGCGAGCCATCAGCCAGGCGCAGATCGCGCACCTCACCAACCGCGGTCCGCTCATCGGCCGTCCACTGTCGCCAGGGCAGCGATCCGCCGGCCAGGCTCAGTGCCGCGCCGCCACAAAGCACGGACAGCACCTTCAGTGCCTGGCGACGGTTCGATTGGCGGCTGTGCAACATCGCGCCGGCAGTGCGCCCGACGGCATCGTCGGCCAGCGGCTGGAACTGGCCACTGATGCGTTCGACCTTGGCCCACGCGCGGGCATGTTCCGGCTGTTCCAGCCACGCGCTCCAGGCCTGGCGCTCGCCAGCGCTGGCCGCACCGGACTGCAACACGGCAAACCACTTCGCCGCTTCCTGCAGCACGCGGTAATCGATGCCCATCAGTCCTCCGCCACCAGCAGCAGGCAATGCAACATGGCCTGAGCCATGTACTTCTTCACCATCCGCTCGGAAACGCCGAGTTCGATGGCGATTGCGGCGTAGGTCATGCCCTGCAGCTGCGACATGAGAAAGGCGCTGCGCACCTTCGCCGGCAGCTGGGCCAGCATGGCGTCGACCTGCAGCAAGGTTTCGACGATCAACGCCTGGGATTCCGGCGATGGCGCCACGGGCTCGGGTTGCAGTGCCAGCGCATCAAGATAGGCCTGCTCGATCTGTCGGCGCCGCCAATGGTTGATCAACAGGCCCTTGGCGATGGTATGCAGGTAGGCTCTGGGTTCGCGGATGGCGCCCATGTCCTGATCCTTGGTCATCACCCGCACGAAGGTGTCCTGCGCGAGGTCGGCGGCCCGCTGATTACAGCCCAGCTGGCGCCGCAGCCAGCCGTTAAGCCAGCCGTGATGCTCGGCATAGAGCCGATGCAGCATCTGCTGTCGAACCATACCTTCAGTTGCCATGCGGCCTCCCATGAGCGCTGCAAGCGTTAATGCTAACGCTTCTCAACAGCATAAATCCATCGGCAATCGCTGTGTCGCGTTCTTTTGTCGACCGACGTCCGTTCGAGCACGGTGCAGAAAAAAGCTCGACTAGGCTGAAGGAACAACCCATCTCCGGAGGCACGCTCATGACTCAACTGCCACGTCTGGCCGCTTTCGCGCTTCTCTCCCTGACACTGCTGCCAGCCCATGCGCAGATTCTGCCGGGCCTCTGGGAATTCAGCAGCGGCGATATACAGGTGGACGGCCAACAGATGCCCGGCATGGACGCGATGCTGGCGCAGATGGAGAACCTGCCCCCCGACCAGCGCCGGATGATGGAGGAGATGCTGGCCGCGCAGGGCGTGAAACTCGGCGGCAAGGGCGTGCAGATCTGTCTAAGCAAGGCCCAGGTTGAGTCCGATGAGCTGCCCTTTCAGGATGACCCGGCCTGTACCCAGGAGATCACCGAGCGTGGCGACAAGCTGTGGAAATTCAGGTTCGAGTGCCCGGATGCCCAAGGTCAGGGCGAGACGCGCTTCATCAGCAACAAGGAATTCGTCAGCACCGTGGAAAGCCAATACCGCCAGGGCACCGAGACTGGAACGTCACGAATCGAATCCCACGCGCGCTGGATAGCGGACGATTGCGGCGCATTGAAACCGGCTCGTTAGAAGGCAACCGCGGAAATCAGCAGAGGTTCCACGTGAAACCCCTATGGCTGCTGGGCTGGCGTCAGTTCTTCTCCCAGCGGCCCTGGTTGTTCTGTTCGCAGGCGGGCTGGAGAAAGCGCGCATCACTGGCGATGCCGTAATAGTGGATGTCCTGCCGGTACGGCATGTTCGACACCTGCGCGTTGCGGCAGACACCGAAGGCACCGTCCGGGCACTGATCGACGAACTCGACTTCGACCTCGTGATCCTTCAACTGCGGCTGACAGAAGCCGGTGCGGAACAGCTCTGCGGGGATATTGATGTTCGCCTGGCACAGCTTCACTGCCACGCGGTCGTCGTGGCTGTTAATGACGCACGCTTCAGCCATCACGTCGGCAGCGACGAGCAGGCCGCACAGGGCTGTCAGCAAGAACGGTAGCCGCACGATTTCACCTCCCCGAGAACCGCCGGTGACTTTAGCATGAGCCACCGGCCCCTTTCAGACCCAGCGCAAAATGCGCAACATGGCCGCCATGCTCGAACATATCCCGACCCATGTCATCGGCGGCCCGCTTGGCGCCGGCAAAACCAGCCTGATCCGCCACCTGCTCGATCAGAAGCCCGCCGACGAACGCTGGGCCGTATTGATCAACGAGTTCGGCCAGATCGGCCTGGACGCCGCGTTGCTTAAGACCGAAGCAGACGGTATCAGTCTGGCGGAGATCCCCGGCGGCTGCCTGTGCTGCGTCAACGGCGTGCCGTTCCAGGTTGGCCTGGCGCGCCTGCTGCGCCAGGCGAAACCAGACCGCTTGCTGATCGAGCCCTCCGGCCTGGGTCACCCGGCGGAACTGCTGCGTCAGCTCGGCCAGTCGCCATGGCAGAGCGTGCTGAGCATCCAGCCGAGCGTGCTCGTGCTGGATGCCGCCGCCCTCAGCCGCGGCGAAGCCCTGCCCGACAGCCAGCGGCAGGCCCTGACGCAAGCCGGACTGCTGTTGATGAACAAGAGCGAACTACTGGACGCATCCGCCCGAACACGACTGGCCGAGCAACTGCCCGAGCAAACGCTTTACTGGACCACGCAAGGCCAGTTGCCCCTGGAACGGCTTCCCGGTATCGGCGCACGCGCCAGTGAATCAGCACGCGCGACCACCCTGCCCAGCGGGTCGGCGACGCTGGCGCAGGTTTGGCTCGATCCGCGCCAGCCGATCTGCCAGGTTCAGGTGACAGCGGAGTACTGGAGCATCGGCTGGCGCTGGCACCCGAGCCAGCGTTTCGATCTCGACCAGCTCTCGCAATGGCTGGCGCGCTGGCCCTGGCGTCGCGCCAAACTGGTGGTCCACGGCCGCAGCGGCTGGCAGTCAGCCAATGCACTGGATGGTCAGGTGCTGGTCTTCAGGAGCAGCGAGTGGCGGCGGGATTCGAGGATAGAGCTGATCTTCAGCGAACCGCAGTCGCAGGCGGAATTGCAACAGGGCATGACGGCGTGTCGTATCGACGACTGACCCGTCAATCGCGGGGGCGGCGCCAGTCGTCCAGCTGGATCACCCGCCCCGGCTCGTCGGCGGGCTGGAACGGGTGTGCCGCCAGCTCGATACGGCCGACCTGGGCACCGAACATGACGATGGTACCGGGGTGCCGCTGCTCACCGGTGACCGTGAACTCGAACCCGTAGATGCGGGCAAGCCGGCGCTGGCCGCGTGCATCCGGCAACAGGGTCAGCTTGCGAAACGCCACATTACCGTCGAGCAGTTCCACATCGAGCTTCTGACAATGTCGCCGCACTGCCTGCAGGGCACGCTCGCGAATGCCATGGGAATGCCAGAGCCAGGCGGCCGCGGCTGCCAGCAACATGAACAGGAAGAGATTGCTAAGAGTCAGCATGAAGTAAGGCAAAGTGACCGGCGGGTACACAGCTTAGCAGGCCGCCACGGCGGGGCCGTGTGGACAGCGTCGTACATCCGCTTCAGCTTTCCAGCCAGACGTCGCGCGCCCAGTGCCAGACCGTCTCCCAGGTTTCTTCGGTGAGTTCACCGTCGTCGCCGTCCCACAGGGTGACTTCACCTTCCAGGTCGACCACATAGTAGTCACGCCCGTCCTGGCAGATCGGAATCAGATCGCGCGGCACGCCGGCATCCCAGGCATTGGCGGCGACTTCCGGCAGGTAGGTGTGCGATTGCGGATCGGTGGCGGTGACCGGCTCCAGGCGCCCGTAGATCACATCGCTGACCTGAAGCAGGAACTCGCGCAGGCCGAACGGGAGGTTGATCAACAGCTGTTCCTCGATCTCCACCAAGAGATCGTCGTCGGGCAGTTCCAGCGGTACCGGCACCGGCTCGTTGAGCTCGCGCAGCTGTTCGATGACTTCTTCCACATCCACCTCCTGTCGTATGCCCCCCAGGCAAGGCCCCGTTTATACAGCCCGCCGGATTGGCGAGCCAGTTCTGTCGCGTTAAAGTGCATGGCTTAGCGAAACGCTCGGTTAATACATTCACGGCGACTTGCCCGTTTCAATACGCACAATTGCAGAAATTAGGTAGCAATTTGCATTGGTGCCTGCCAAACACATCTGGTCCGCTCGGACCTGAACAAGGACACGCAATGACCACTACCGAAGCCCAGGAGTTGCTCCAGGCCATCGATCGATGCGCCGACGAACCAATCCATATCCCCGGTAGCATCCAGCCCCATGGTTTCCTGCTGGTGGTCAGCGAGCCCGAGCTACGTGTGCAGCAGGCCAGTGAAAACGTTCAGCACTGGCTCGGAATCGACGCCCGCTCGCTGGTCGGCCAGCCTCTGTCGAACCTGCTACCCACCGCACGCATCGAAGCCGGTCTCACGGCACTGAGCGAAGACGACCACAATCCCTTCCACCTGAGCGATGTGAGCATCGGTCTCACCGGTGTCCCCGGCCAGGCGTTCGCCCTGCTCGGCCATCGCCATCGCGGCCAGCTGATCCTCGAATTCGAACGCGCGGAAACCTCCGGCCAGGCCTATGACACCCTCTACCCGCTGATGCGCACCTTCGTCGCCCAGCTACAGGACAGCCGCGAGCTGGAAGCGCTCTGCCAACTGGCGGTTCGGGAGGTCAAGCGCATCACCGGCTTCGGTCGCGTCAAGGCCTATCGCTTCGATGCCGAAGACAATGGCGTAGTGCTGGCAGAGGTCGCCGACCCCGGCTATCCAAGCTATCTCGGGCTGTGCTTCCCGGCTGCCGACATCCCGCAGCAGGCGCGCCGGCTGTATCGTGAAAACCTGATCCGGGTGATTCAGGACGCCAACTATCAACCCTCGCCCCTGGTGCCGGCGCTCAACCCGATCTCCGGCGCGCCGCTCGACCTGAGCTTCGCCGCACTGCGCAGCGTTTCCCCGGTGCATCTGCAGTACATGCGCAACATGGGCACGCTGGCGTCGATGTCGATCTCCATCGTCATTCGCGACCGCCTCTGGGGGCTGATCTCCTGCCATGATGCCGAACCGCGTGCGGTCAGCTACCAGACCCGCACCGCCTGCGAGCTGCTCGGACGCATCCTTTCGCTGCAAATCGAGGCGCGGGAAAGCGAGATCGTTGCTCAGCGCAAGCTGGAACTGCGTCACCAGATCGTCCACCTGCTCGCGGCGATGGCCGATCGCGACAGCGTGGTCGAGGGTTTCCGCCACTTCCCCGAGGTGGTGCTGGGGTTCGCCGGTGCCGATGGCGCGGCGATCATTTCCGCCGACAAGTGCGAAACCGTCGGCGACACACCGGACCATGAACAGATCCTGCAGCTGGCGCGGTGGCTGGGCGAACGGCGCGACGAACTGGTCTTCCACAGTGACTGCATCAGCCGCGACATTCCCGACATGCCGGCGCTCGGCGAGCACTGTGCCGGGGTCATGGCCATCTCCATCTCGCGCCTGCACGCGCACTATCTGATCTGGTTTCGCCACGAGCAGATCAAGACCGTCAACTGGGCCGGTCAGCCGGAAAAACAGATCGACCGTCAGAGTGGTGCGCTCACTCCGCGACACAGCTTCGAACAATGGCAGGAAACCCTGCGCGGCTATGCACAGCCCTGGGATCAGGTGGTGATCGAGGGCGCGCTGGAACTGCGCAATGCGGTGCTCGGGATTGTCTTGCGCAAAGCCGAGGAGATGGCCCAGCTGGCCGGCGAGTTGCGCGCCAGCAACAAGGAGCTGGAGGCCTTCTCCTACAGCGTTTCCCACGACCTGCGCGCTCCGCTGCGGCATATCGCCGGCTACACCGAGCTGCTCAGCGAGATGGAGAGCAAGCAACTGAGCGAACGTGGGATGCGCTTTCTCGACAACATCGCCGACGCCGCACGCTTCGCCGGCACGCTGGTGGACAACCTGCTGAGCTTCTCGCAGATGGGCCGTTCGGCGTTGCGCCTGTCGGATGTCGACCTCGGTGCATTGGTCGCCTCGATTCGCGAGGAGCTGGCGCCTGACTGCGAAGGTCGCCAGATCGAATGGCACCTGCTGCCGATGCCGATCGTAGTCGCCGATGCCGCCTTCATTCA
>Ga0222713_10003634_pt1 | contig 15877 bp, 22 predicted proteins | sample C33_649DmetaG_FD_165061 | JGI IMG/M metagenome (GOLD analysis project Ga0222713, IMG submission 165061) | Estuarine water microbial communities from San Francisco Bay, California, United States - C33_649D | ecosystem: Environmental > Aquatic > Marine > Unclassified | place: USA: California...
GTGATATAGAACAAGGAAAAAAAACTAATTTTCAAACAGGTCCAATACTTAAGATACTTAATTTGTTAGGTCCTGTAAAAATAGGAATAGTTAGTTAAGATTGTTACACATCATAAAGTAAAACTATTCACTCATGGTGTTTCACTCCGTTCCACACATTCGTTCATACTCTTACTTTATTCTGTTTATAGTCCACTAACAACTATAAACCAATCGGATATTCATTCGTATATATACGGATAAATGCGTATATGATTTGATTAAGTGTGGGGAATATATTATCATTAACACTATGGATAAAGAACTGTATTCAAACATAGAGGATTTAATTATTAGATGGAATATAGATGGTTACAAAACAGCAGGTCATCTTACAAGACAGATTATGGAATTAATAGGTGATACACTAAACATATATAAGACATTAGAAGATAATGGTGTATACATTCATTACGCTCCTGAACATTACACCGATGGTTCAAACCTAAGTTTCTCTATAGAGTTTACTAAGTATAAAACTCAAACAGGATGGTACAATGATGACCATGAGTTTGGTAATGTATATGATACTAAGGTTAAGTCAATCAAACTTGCACAATGGTACTTAGAAGACCCTAAGAGGATAGAACTTATAGATGGTAGTATAGGTGACCGTGAGTATATAAATTATCTAACTGAGTTATGTGACTTCTTAGATAATTTATCGTAACCCCCATTACGGTAATGGACATTACGGAAAAGTAATTCCCCCACCAATAATGGTCCCCATCATATGAGATGACATGTAATGGTTGGATACTATGGTCCATGTAAGATATGTTTATATGTAAATGCTCGTATTAACCTTCGGTTTGTTATTTTATGTGTAAATACATATAGTTTTGTAGACCATTGTGAGGGGGTGTTCTAACAGGGACCAATTAGGTTCATCATAACATAACCCACAGGGTTAAGAGTCCTTTGTTTAATGTCCCACTTAATCCCACAGTATATATTAACCATTGAAGTGTCATAGTATAATGGGTCATATAAGGGACAATTAATGGTCCATTTGTGTCTTATATAACAACTTATACGTTGAAGGGGATTAACAAAAGGTCAAAAGACTACGTCTCACCCGCCTAGTGTTTAGAGCACCTATTATTTGCTGGAAAATACACATAGTAAAAAAACCCTTAATATTACTATCAGGAGAGGGGATTTTTTAACACTATTGTTCCTTACGCTATCAGGAAGGGGAATTGTTAAGACAATATTACGTAAGGGTGGGGAAAAGTGGGAGAACAATAAACCTTCAAAGGGATTGTGTCGTAGCGAAAGCGTGACTGACATTTTGACAATTCCAAATATTTCAATGAAAAGTTATCAACATATTTCCCCCTCACCATATAGTTATCCACATATGACATGGTGTCAGGTGGATAAATTGTGGGTATGATAACCCCACATTAATGTACCTTCACTGCGTTCGGAACAAGTTCCCCACTTTCTCCCACCGTATATTAGTCCCTACGTTTCATCCCCTTTTCTTGGGCCATCATGTCAACAAGGGTTATCATGTCAGGTGAGGGGGTATATGTAAACCCCAAGTTAGAGAGTGACTCTTCAACCATATACATTTCCCTTTCGGTAGGGGAACCCCAAAAGTTATCATTACATACATAGAGGTCACCATATAGTTCAGCAGCTATATCACTCAGGATATCCCTCATTAATAACAAATCATCATACATAGACACAAAGATACAACAGGGAAGGGGATTAACAAAATATAAAATAAATTTTGTGGTATCATATATTATCCGTACCTTTGTATTGTAGGAAATCGGGTAGAGGACTACGGGCGGGGAATACATTACCTGAAGGAATCAGAGGTAGCTCGCCCCCACCATGGTAAGGGGTATTGTAACTCCCTTATATAATATATAAGGCAGGTTCCCTTAGAACACCCCACGAAACAATCTGTCCCCCGCCCGTAGCTGAACTGAATCATTACTACAATACAAAGATAATCATTATGGTTGACATAAACAAATCCCCCTACCATACTGTTAAAAATAATTCATAAACAAATAAAGTTATTAACATGACACTCCACTATGTGTCGGTCTTCGACACTATGACACCCCCCTTTATAACCCATTAGAGGAGGGGTATCCTAAAAAACCTCTGAAATGGGGAGGGACCCCGTCAAAATGGACCATAAACCCCCCTATTACCCCCTATGGGTGGGGGTCCCCCCTCCCGTATCCCCCCTTATATAGGGGTTGTGGATAAAAAAAGGGGGGACAATCCCGTGAAAGAAATTTTGGGAAAAATTTTTTGGGAAGTTGGGGTCCCGTTAGAACACCCCCACACTATGTGGGATAATTTCCCGTTAGGGAATATATTATATGGATGGGGAACATATGGTAATAAAAATTACCGTTCGGGAACATGACCCCCCTTCTTATGAAGGTACCCTATATGTGAAAAAAAAATTTTTGGAAAATTTTCAGGAAATGTCTATCTTTGTGATATGGACATGAACTATTTTAAATTTCTTAATGGGGTTGGGGAAACCATAGGGGTTTGTAAGGTTGGGGTAGGTAGTAAGAATGAGATGAATATTATCAATACCCTTTTGGACAAAGGGTATAAAATTGTGAAGATAATGGAACAGGAGTATGATGATTACGATGAAGGGGATGAGATTACCTTGTCAAATACATAAACCCCTTCAATGTGAAAGGTTTTTATTTTAGATGACAATATGTGAAAAATTAACTATTTTTGTAAAATGGAGATTTCAACGTCAATTAAAAGAAGGGTATCAAATATTGATACTTATTTGACCTCTCATTTAATGTATCACCCATTCTATCTTGTTTCGCAACACAGGGAAGAATATTTGAATACAATATCTCGTCAGATATCTGAATGGTATATTCAAACGTATGATAGGGATATGTTAATACATGATGATTATTATAAAAAGGTTAATGAGTTAATTCCAATTATGAAATATATGTTCAGGACCAAAATTGTATTACATTGGGAAAAGATGAATGATATGAAAGTAGGTGAGTTTTCTTAAATTATATTTGATACCGGAAACTGTTTCTATTCCCCAACCCCTTTTTTATTTCAAATATTCTTTGTATATTTGTGGCATGGAAACAATAGGATATGTTTTAAGTTTTATCTTTGTAATCTTTATGACCTTAGGGTTATTTGGAGCATTTGATAAAGATAGGGACAATCCGTTTATAAATAAAAAATAGTCAGGTGGCGGAATGGTAGACGCTACCCAGATAACAGCCGAAAGGTGGGGATTAATCAGAATAGTTATTCTGCAAAGCACTAACGAAACAGATTAATTACAGGTTCGATTCCTGTCCTGACTACAAAAATTATAAACCCCTTGTTCATTTGAATTAAAATTATTATCTTTGTACTATGAAAAATATTCTTATCTTATTCTCCGTTTTATTTATTGTTTCTTGTACTCCCCCATCTCCAGCTGAGGTGGAGCAGAGTTGGAAAAAGAGGGTTCATGAGTTGCAAGACAAATCTGATAAACTTGAAGATAGTGTTGAGCAACACATCAAATTATGCGATTCTCTTACACAAGAGGTTAGTGATTATAGAACCAAGAAAGAGATTTATAGTAAGGGTAAAACCCCCGTGTATATTGTAACCCTTCATTTTCAGGAACATAAGATGGAGGTATCATGGGACCGAATCAGTTTTGATTTTGAGGTTCCTGTTGATGAGTATTTTTATAATGAGTGTAAGGTGGGTGAACAGATTGGTTCAGGTCGTAGAACCATGAAGTTGTTACACTCAGGTGATATTACAATTTCAGGTAAACGAATTGATTATAGATAATATGAACGACCAAAATATTAATGAAAAAGATGTTAAACATCTTCAGTGGCTCTATGATAGAATGGTAAATGTTCATGGTGAGAACAAAGACTATGACTACATGATTAAGTTTAAGGAAATTATTGAACAATTAAAAAAATAAAACTATGAAAAAAATATTTGTATTATTATTGGTAGTAGGTTTTTTAACAGGATGTTATAAAGACCCACAATCAAAAGAAACCATAGGAAAAGGTTTTGAGGTAGAATTATTATTTGAGAAGGATGGTGTTAAGGTTTATAGATTTTTTGATGGTCATTATCATTACTTCACATCTAAAGGTGAAACCATGTCCACCATATCTGATGGTAAATCCAGTAGGGATGAAAACATAGACTAAAATATAAAAGTAATGGTATTTATCCATTATGAAAAGTTCTAACGCAAGTTATTCTAAAAGCAGAAAAATGGGTAAGAAGTTTAACCTTAGAATTAAACAGAACAATCAGGTTCTGAACAAGGCTAAAGAATCTAACAAGTAATTTTTTAACCCCCTTCTTATGTTGGGGGTTTTTTTTTATTCTATGATATATTTATAGTGAAAATAATATTCTATGAAAAAAATTATAAGACTAACGGAATCCGATTTATATCGTATTGTAAAACGAACTATCTCAGAATTAGAAGAACCAGAACCAGTGTTTACTGACAAGAATGATACTATTAGGGCATCATTTTTATTTGCCGAAGGGGAAACTAGTTTTGATTCATCAACAACACAAGTAGTTAAAGATTTTATTAAAAATTACATAAAAAGTTCAATACCAACAATTCAAAAATTTCATAATAGTGATAAATTCAATTTACCACAATTAGTTACTTTTTATGTTGGTACTTCATCCACAGGTAATTTCAGAAGAAATAAAGAAATTGCAGAAAAAAGAATGAAATATCTTACAAATATTTATTTGGATGCTATGAATGAACTTGGTGTTAGAGAAGACGTTGCTTATAAGTTATTAACCAGAAGTAACAAAACATATACACCTTCCAAAATAGATAGAGATTTTTACGACCCAACAAAAGTTAAACCTGATGATGCAGAAAGAATTTGTTTTATAGAGATTAACCCAATTGAAACTATGGGTTTGGATTATGATATGATTGGTAAAGTTCAGGGAAAATTAATCGATGCCAGTTCAATAATTAATACTTTTCTTATAGATAATGTTGATGAAGAAAGTATCGTAGATGCTATAATGAGATTACAAACATATTCTGATATCAAAGATTTGAATACTGCTTTGATGAACGCAAGAAAAGGTTCATTAGAAAGTTTCTTAAATGACCAATTATCTGATGACTCTAGCGAGAAATCTAAGATTGTAAGACATTTAAATAAATGTGCAAAAAGAAGTGGTAAAGGTGAAATTGCAAAATTGGTAGGTTATGATATGTCAATAATCCTTGAAAATAAAACTGTAAGAAGAATTTCTGAGTCTGATTTGGTACGTATTGTAAATAGAGTTATTAAAAACTAAAATAAATAATTAACTAAGTCTAAAACCCCCTTCTTATGTTGGGGGTTTTTTATTTGAAAACTTTTTTATATCTTTTTATTATGATACAGGAAAATGAAACATTGAGTGTTAGGGTTGATGTAACTTATGCTAACGGTAAGTTTAACTTTAGCTTGTTTACCGGAAAAGAAATACAACCTGAGATGTTAAGAGCCATGTTGGTTGGTGGTGTTGCCCTTACCATTAAAGCTGAGGACGGTCCTGAAAAACAAGGTCAAGCAATGAGGGAGGTTATTGATTACCTAAATAATGAATTTGTATCCATAGATTCGTTTATGGATGCAAAGTATACAAATCCTGAAGATTGATATCTATCTGATGCCGGAAACCGTCTAAAATTCCCCCTACCCCCTTTTTTATTTTGATTATATTTATATAATATGAAAAAAGTTGTAAAATTAACAGAATCTGATTTAATTAAAATGGTGAAGAATATCGTAAATGAACACGGAATGTTTAATGAACCATCTAAAATGGAAATTATGGCAAAAAAAGTAATCCCAAATATTAATATTGTTAATAATTCCGTTGTATTGGATGGTAAAATGGTTTTTTATTCAGATTCACAACAATGTGTTGACGCATTTCTTTATGGAATGATTATTGCCAAAGCAAAAAAATATTAATTAAATGGTGCCGGCAACCGTCTCGGAACCCCCTTTCTTTCTGATGCCGGAAATTTTCGTCCGTCGGACTTCGTCCGATTTATAACTTCCTAATATTATGGGTGATTATATGTCCATCCTAAAAAACGGGTCCATTTGTATATTTATAACTAATGAAGATTATTATTACGGAATCTCAGTATAAAAAATTAATGGAGAATGAAGAACAGGAAGTTCTTCATATTCCTTCATTAAAATATTTTAATGAAGATTGGGATTTTTTGCAGGAGTTTTTGGAATCTGAAGGAAATCCACCATATTCTTTAGGTGGAAACTTGGATTTAGTTGGTCTAAAAGTTGAATCTCTTGGAAACCTTGTTTCAGTGGAACATGATTTATATGCTTATAATACACCACTTAAATCACTTGGTAGTCTAACTTCAGTTGGTGGTTTAATGGATTTAAGTAATACTCAAATTGAATCCCTTGGAAACTTATCTTTTGTTGGTGGTCGTTTGGATTTGAAAGGTACTCCACTCTTTACTAAATATTCATCCCCACGTTCAATGGAAAGGATGGAAGACCTAATAAGACGAAAGGTTTATGTCCAAGGAAACATTTTATATTATTAATATATGAAGATTATCATAACTGAAGCTCAACACAATAAATTACAAATGAAACAATGGCTCTTAAGGAGACAAAATTTGTTTATGTTTGAATTTGATGTTGCACTTAGACAAATTAGCCCTTATAATCATGATGATGTTGAAAGTTATATTGACATGATGATACATTACACTATGGACGGACTTCATCCACAATATTATTTAATTGATAATTTTAATTATGATTTATTGTATGAGGTTATCCTTGATATCTGTTATGTTGATTTAACTGAAAAATATTATTCGGAAATTAAAAATTGCCGATAAGACAAATGTTTATTTACAAACATTTTTATACTTTTAAATTTAAAAATAAAAAACAAATGAAAAATTTATTATTAATGATTGTTGCTGTCACCATGTTATTTGGATGTGGCACAAAAACTGAGGAAGTAAAAGAAGCAAAACTTGAAAAAGTATTACAGATTCACCAGGGGTCTTTCGCATTCTGTGGTGCATCAGGAGCGGTTCCAACAGGAAGAAAAATAATTGTACAAGGTGTTGAGTATAATGAAGGTTGTGCAATTTGTCCTGTATTAAGTGGACCATCAATTTCCAACTTGGCAATGAAAGGTCTTAGTGGTTCTTGGGGTGAGTTTAGTATTGAGAAAAATTTCCAAACTCCTGATGGAACTGATAAAACTGTTTGGTCATTATTCTGGTATTACGATACAACAACCAAAGTACCACAATTCAACCCGTCAACAAAACAATGGGAATATATGACTCCTAACAATAGAGCATTCTTGGTGAATACTGACCAACCAAATACAAGTGAAAGTAATATGTTTGCAATGCCAGGTACCATCATTGATACATTGGATAATGGAATCGTATTGGCAAAATGTTATGGTCCACTTAACGAAGCGGCAATTCCATTACGTGAGGCGTTTCCTGTGAAGTCAGGTATGACATCAGTAACGGCAGCTAAGGAAAATGCGCCCTACCCTGTTGGGACACCAATTCCACCACACGGTAGTTATCTGAAAAAATAATTAATAAATTAAAACCCCCTTCTTATGTTGGGGGTTTTTTATTTTAAATAAATTATATTATCTTTGTATTTATGGATATGGAACAAATTAATGAAAAAAGTTTATCACGAATTTATGGTCATATTCTAAATCATGATTGTGCCATTATCACTGCCTTTAGAGCTCAGATGACAAATTGTTTGAATGGTGATGAAGGTTCAGAAGATAGAGTAAATTTATTTCAGAATAAAGAACGTAACCGCGAGTTGGCATCAGCATTGATGTTGTTGGGATACGACATTACAAAAGTAAAAGGTACCTACATTGAAAATTATTTAGAAGATAGCTCAATTGAAGTTAAAGAGGATTCTTGGTTTGTTGTTAACTCTAAGGATGATTCTAATTTTATATCCACCATTGTTAAGTTGGGTGGAATGTATTGTCAGGATTCAGTAGCAATTTTAGAAAAGGGTGGAAAAAATTCATATTTGATTGGAACAAACAATAGTGAGTTTCCCGGTTATGGTGAAAAAATAACTTTTGGTAACTTAACATTTGGAAACCAAAATCAATTTATGACAAAGGTTGGTAATCGTCCTTTTGTTATGGAATCGTTTGAAACCTCACAAATAAATAGCAAAAGGGTTATCTTAAGATACGGTAAACCTATTGTTGAAATGTTGAAAATTAAATAACATTGACCATCCTGTGTGAGGGTTTTTTGTCAGTATAACTATTTATAGACAATGTCTAAAAGAATCCTAAGTGAAAAATTCAAAGTTGCACCTGATGAATATGTGAAACTATTCAAAAATGATAATTTTGAATTAGTTGTACCGTTAACATTTGAAGCCAGTAAAAAATATGGTGCTAACGCTAAATGGTGTACAACATCTAAATGTGACGATACCATGTTTAATAAACATAATCAAATGGGTTCATTGGCATATCTGATAGTTAAAAATCCTGAAATTTCACAAAGATTGGGTAATACCAAATATGGTTTATTTATTAATAAACCAAATGAAAATTACTTGGGTGGTAAATTTCCAGCACCTACAGGAATAATGATGTATGGTGATAATAATAGTATTTTATCACAATCCCAAGTTGAAAATGAATTTGATAAATTAGATTTACTATCCGATTATTATAAGATGATGAGAAGTTTTCTTGATTACAGTCAAGATAAATTTTCAAAGGAATCTGTTAACGAGGATATTGCAATTGCATTACGTAGAAGATTAAATTTTGATGAATTTATTACAGAGGTAGATTTCATTATTGAACATGAAATTACACCATGTGGTTTTGAAGACTCACAAGATTTTATTGAGACCGTTTGTGATTACATGAAAGATAGTGTAAGTGAAAACTTTTCTTATGACTTAACCCCAAAAGAAAAAGATGAATTATATTTTCGTTTTGTTGATATATTTGGTGAATACCTTTTAAATAACTATAGAAAAAATTGTAGTAAAAAAGTAAGAACTGAGTCTGTGAGAAAAATTATTATTACCGAATCACAGTTTGAACAAATTATACCATCATCAGTAAGAAGAAGGTTGTCAGAAATATCCGATGTCTTGTATGAGATGTTATATAATACTAGTATCGGTAAGGAAGCCGAAGAATACCCCGAAGATGATTATGTTGATTACGTAATTGAAATATTATTACCTGAGGTGATTTCAGACATTGATTGGTCAGATGTTTCCGAGTATGAGGGAATATTAAAAAAATTGGTTGGTAATGATATTAGAATATTTTGGGGAAATAAACAACCTGAAGATTTAAATGAATCAGAAGATGAGGGTATTGATAGAGAAAGTTTATATGTGATAATGGATGATATTGTTGATTTAACCTATGGTGGTTTTAATATAACTGAAAAAGAGGATTATGTTACAATATATAGAAAAGGCCAGATGTTGAGTGATAATAGTAAAATTGTCCATAGAAATAAATGGGGTATGTTATGGTTAAAAGATATTAACTTTGTTAAACATCTAACAAATTATTTTTCATTTGATACACAAAAAGAACGTGAAGATTTGGTAATGGACTATCTAAGAGATAGATACGGTGTCAATGTGAGACAGGTTGAAGACGTTTCAAAATATGTCAATTATTAACAGTAAAGATTTATTCTTTTATTCCCCTACTTATAACACCATTCACAATAAATTCAGTATTGTCTGAGTAATCAATTAATTTTGTTTCTTTAATACCACTCTCAATAACCTCATCCACATATTTGGTATGTGGTTTTGTAGGTTCTCCTTTTCTATAATAATAATTACCCCAATCTCTGTTACCATCTTGTGCAGGTAATGGTTGAACTTCTTTTATTCCATCACGAATTACATCTGTAACATCAGGGATTCTTTTTTCTTCAGTTATTACAGGCTCAAAATTCATTGGGTTATAAATCATTTTGTATGCGGGTTTTACTTCTTTGACACCATTTTTAATCACGCCATCAACTCTACCTTTATTGTGATAAACATCATCATGGGTTTCTTTAATTCCATTTTGAATAACATCTTCTACAACACAAGAACCATCAATTTGTAATGAGCTGTTTGTCAGTTTTACACCATGTTCAATTACGTCCTCAACCTCATTATTTTGTTTTGGAGATTCAATTTGATGAACTATCTTACCTTTCATTTCTATTGAACCCAAATAACCACCACCTTTAGTTTCTTTAACGCCTTCAGAAATAATCCTATCAACTTTAGTTTCATCAAATAACATACCACCTTCAGTGCGTTTTATTCCACGTTCAATCACATCATCAACTGAATTGTATTGGGCCCAACCTGCCTCAGTATGTTTAACTCCATTCTCAATAACATCATCAATTAGTTTAGGAATATTCACGGTGTTATTTGATTCCATCCATTCAAGAGTTGATAAAAGGTCACCATCGGCACCAGGTGATTTGGTTTCTTTAATCCCATTTTGAATGATATCATCAAATCTCTCATCACCATCTAACCAATCACCATATTCGGTGTGTTTAACCCCATTTTCAATGGTCCTAAACATATCATAATGTTGATTAAAACCACCTTTCTTGGTTTCTTTAATACCATTTTCAATTACCTTTTCCGATTTATGGTTTTGTTTGAAGTAATTACGGTAACTGTCATCTGTTTTGACTTCCTTTATCCCATTTTCAAGAGTATCTTCAACGACTCTTATATCACGATTAAGCCGATTTTTAGTATCTTTCACCCCATTTTCAATGGTGTCTTCAACGGCATTGTTGGCACGATACATATTAAAATCGGTTTTCTTTACCCCATTTTTAATGGCGTCTTCAACATATTTGTTTTTATGATGTGTGGTGTCTATGGTGTGTTTCACCCCATTTTGAATGGTGTCTTCAACAGAATGAATCCTTTTCAAAGCGCACACCGTGGTGTGTTTCACCCCATTTTGAATGGTATTTTCAACTAACAACGGCCTTTCATCAAGCAAATTTCCGGTGTGTTTTACCCCATTTTTAATGGTGTCTTCAACAGACCTTAAATTACTATATTCAACCCAATGAATTTCTTTCACACCGTTTTGAATGGTGTCTTCAATAGAATCATTAATTAAAAGGTCACAACCTGAATGAGTTTCTTTCACCCCATTTTGAATGGTGTCTTCAATATCTCGGATTTTTTGTATGGTGGGTTGAACCATTGTAATTTTCTGAACACGTAAATTCTTGGTGTCTTTAACCCCATTTTGAATGATATCATCAAATCTCTCATCACCATCTAACCAATCACCATATTCGGTGTGCTTAACCCCATTTTCAATCGCATCTTCAACATCGTCATCATCATTACTCCACATTGTATGTCTTACCCCATTTTCAATGGTGTTTTCAACGTCAGTCCAAGAAGCGGCATTAGATGGTTTTGATTCCTTTACCCCATTTTCAATGGCATCTTCAGCATCGGTATTCATTGAGTCCCCGTTTCTTCGGGTGTGTTTCACCCCATTTTGAATTGTACCAACAACTTCCCTTAGACAATGGTGGTCATAATGAAGAGTTTCTTTCACCCCATTTTCAATGGTATGTTCAACAACGGGAACAACACCCATTTGCCGGTAAATGGTCTCTTTCACCCCATTTTGAATGGTTTCTTCAACTCCCGACATAAACTTTGTAAACGTTGGTGAGGTATTTTTTACCCCATTTATAATGGCATCTTCAACGGTGCGGCTGGTTGGAAAAAAGCACGGTTTGGCGTAGTTCGCCCCATTTATAATGGTATCTTCAACCCATTTGGTTATATAGTGTTGATTTTCAACAACATCCAATGACAAATATTTTAAAACGTCTTTGAAAAAATTATAATTATACCATAAAGTACCATCTTTGGTTAATTCAATTACCCATTTTTTATCGTCAGTAAAAATCAACCATGTACTATTATTGTGAATGTATTTATCAACACCATCACAATTATATTCAATTAGTTCCCGTATAATCTCGTAGTTTGAATCCATAGAACAAAGATAAAAAATCTTTTTTATATATTCAAACTTTTTCGTATCTTTGTATTGTTATGGCGGACCAAGAGTTAGTATATGATTTTATAAACAGGTTTAGTGACTCTAACATGTTTTCAGATAATATCAAATTTGATTATCAATTATCATTTAGTGAAAGATTTGTATCAATTTATTGTTATGTGAAATTTAATTACGAAAAAATAATTACTAGTAATAATTTTATTAGTTCACAAGATATTAGAGACCATATCTATAAGATTGCGAAAAATATTAAAAACTACGGTTTTTTAAATGATAATGAAAGTGTGTTCGCAAGAGTATTTTTTGAATCTAATGATGAAGAAATTTGGAATAAAAAAGTTCTTGAAAAAATAATAAAACCACGTATTCGTGAAATTGGTGATGGCTCTATTCATGGCATTTCATTTAAACGAGCCACTGATAATTTATATCCAAGTATTAAAATTATTTTTAAAACTTCTTCAAGACATAATACTCGTAGATATGTTGTAACCAGTAATATTAGAGAAATGCTTACTAAAGAATTTAATTTACACCCAAGTATTGGTGTTTATTATTAATTTAAAATTTATCTTTTCGATACGGTAGGTATTTATTATTAATGAAATTAATCATCACAGAATCTCAATATAATAAAATACTCAAGGAATCTGAGTGTCTAAATGACGTTGGTGAAATGATTACTGAGTTCATTAATGATAATTTTGGTGAATATAACACTTATTATAATAACACATTTGATGAAATAACATTAGATGTATCTATAGAATATCATGTTGAAAAAAGTGTTGTTTGGGAGTCTAATTGGGGTTCTTCAAAATATGAGGGTACCGTTTATATTATTGTTGATAGATTATTGGTAGGTTTAAAAGATGTAGATACATGGGAAAGAATGTATGGATATGATGATATCCCTGATTATACTTGGGATGGTTTTAAAGAAATAATTTGGGAACAGGTAAGAAAATATTTTGAAGCGGATATTGATTTTGATATTGAGTTTAACAAAAAAAATATAAATGAATCAGTTTTAAATGAATCAATATTACCTGAAGGAATGTTAGATTTATTATTTGATGTTGTTGAGGACTATAAGGATAGTTGTGACTTCTTTGAAGACTCATTGGAGTACGTTGAATCAATAATTGATTACACAATATCAAGAGCTGTGTCACAGGAAATAATTGAACCGACATCTGATGAGTACATAGATAGTTTATATGAAGCATTATTTAACAAATATAGTGAAACCTTGATGGGTGAATACGAAGCAATTTGTGAAAATAATGATTAAACATATACTTTTAAATTAAAAAAATTACATTTATAATATGACAAACGAACAAAAAGCCCAAAGATACTCTTATTTGATGTCACAATTTGACGTTTTAAGAAACAAAATTGCAGATATTAAGTTAACACAAGTAAATCTTACTGAACAACAAGAAAAAGAAATTAGAGTACTTCAGTCAAGACAACAAATGATTATGAGAGATATTAATCAGTTAATGAGTTAATCTTTCATAATATAGTCAAAATCTACATTTAGACCATATTTGTAACACAATTCACTTAATTCATTTCCAAAATCTTCAAAAATATACTCAGGTACATCATAGTAATCAACGTCTTCAATCAGAACTTTATTATTTTTATTCAAAATATTTAGTTTTTCTATTGTTAGATAGACTGTACCTTTATATTCGGTACTCAATACATTGTCATCATCGTAAGATTCTTCTTTCCATAGACGAGTGCGTTCTTTATTTACACTGTATTCTATATAAATTTTATGGTATTCATCTGAATCCATACTTAAATAAACTGTATTTGGACTGTAAACACTATGGTCAGGAATTAAAAACGTTAATAATTCAATTAAAATGTTATTATCATCAGAATTTTCATTAGTATTTTCTGATAACAAAGTTCGTATTCGTGATAAATCACCAATTATATCCACAATTTTTTTATTAAGATTTTATATTTCTTGGTCTTGACTCCAACATTCGCATTTCAAACGTCATTGGGTCTTTGTTAACCAATTTAATAGGGTTTGGCTTCGCCAAAGAATATAGTTTTGATAATCGTTTCATCATTTTTTCACTTACAAATTTAAACTTTTTCTCTTGAAATTCAAAATATTTCAAAGGATTATTTTTAAATCGTAATATTTCAGTTTCATAAGCATCTAAGAATTTTTGTTTTTCTTCTGACACACCGAATAATGTCTCAAAGAAATTATTCTTTAATATTCTTAAAGCTCTCATTAAAATGTTTTTTGATAATTCAAAATAAAGAACATTAAAAAATATTTCAATTTTCTTATCAATGTCTACAGGAACATCATAAGTTGAATTTTTAGATATAAAATTATCAATATCTTCAGGTTTTTCTTTTAATGCTGATATCATACCATTAACACTAAAATCATTAATTTTTTTAAGTGTTTGATATGTTCTATTACTTGAAATAAAATTTAAAAAATCTTCTCTTGTAATATTTCCTTGTTGCATTAATGAATATATTTCAGACGGTCTAACTAAGTTTTCAATGGTTGTTATAAAATATAAGAAATAAATAAATTCATCAACTTCATGAATACCTGTTCGTATACTTGAATATGCTGAATATGACGCTCTGTCTTTAAGTTTTTCAGTTGGTTTTTTGTAAGCGTCGTAAGCATGTTTTAACTCGTGTGCTAATGATGACATTATCATTTCTTTATTATCAATCAAAAGTTTAATAACATCTTTATTGGTTATTTCAGGTATTGATGTTGGAATTACTAGTGTTATTGAAAGAGTTATGGTTTTATTTACAACATTTACTAAATCAAATAAATCATTCAATTGTGACTCACTTTGATGACCCAAACCCATAATTAAAATACCTGAACGTGACGGGTTTTCCGATTCATCATATTCAACAAACTCAAATTCAACTTTAACATTTTCAAAATCTTTAAAATCAGAAAAAGAATATTTTCCATCTTTGTTTTTAAAAACTAAATTAAAATTAGAATTTCCCGTAATACTTCTTCTTTTTAATCTTGATATTAAATCGGTATATAGAACTTTTGCAGAATCAGCAATTCCGCTTGGTACACCAACTTCTTCTTTAAGTATTCTTTTTATTAAGTCACGCATAATATATCAATAAATATAAGTCAACCCCGTTTAATTTGTAATCAGAGTTATTATGACGGATATAATTGAGTAAAATATTCCGTAAGATAAAAACATTTTTATCTCCCCACCAAATGTAACAACAGGTGTTTTTTTCATTGTTAACAACCTGTATAAACAAAAAGACCAACACAATGATATGAATTCAAACATAACACAAAGATACTTATATTTATATAAAAAACAAATCATGAAATCAATTAGAGAATCAATTAGAAAACATATTACCTTAATGGAGGATACACACAAGCCGGAGTTAACACTTTATAAAGCGATAAACAAATACTTTAAGGAATTTGGACATGAACGTGGTATGTTGGTTTTAGAAAAAATATTAATGGACATCTCAAAAAAACACGGACCATCACATGTTAGTGATAAGAGTTTCCCACCAGTACCTGTTGGTGATGTTACAATTCATGAAATGATGAATGAAGAAGAAGATAGTGTTGAAAAAATTGGAGATTCTT
>Ga0222713_10003635_pt1 | contig 15877 bp, 16 predicted proteins | sample C33_649DmetaG_FD_165061 | JGI IMG/M metagenome (GOLD analysis project Ga0222713, IMG submission 165061) | Estuarine water microbial communities from San Francisco Bay, California, United States - C33_649D | ecosystem: Environmental > Aquatic > Marine > Unclassified | place: USA: California...
CATTCAATTTGCTGACAGCAGACTGATTATTAAGCATCCTGAACTATTTGACAAGGTGTCTTCTCAGACGTTTTTCTCCCTTCTTACACTTGACCAATGCGAATAATAGGTGGACGTTTAAAAGGTCTTCGATTAAATCCTCCTTCTAATTTACCTGTCAGACCTACCACAGACCAAGCAAAAGAAGCGCTGTTCAATATTCTTTACAATCAGTTTAATTTTGAGAATTTAAAGGTATTGGATCTTTTTAGCGGAACTGGAAATATTTCCTTAGAATTTGCATCACGTGGTGTTCCTGAAATATGTTCAGTAGACCGTGATTTTGGCTGTATCAATTACCTACGTTCACTAATCAAACAATACGAACTCAATACCATTAAGCCTGTTAAAGCAGATGTATTTAAATATCTGGAATTAGAAACAGACAAATTTGATCTGATTTTTGCTGATCCTCCCTATGACCTTCCTCAACTTAACATGATCGCAGCAAAAGTATTAGACCGCAATCTGCTACAGCCGGAGGGCTATTTGATCATAGAGCATCCAAGTTTGAAAAAATTAGATAATCACCCACTTTTTCTTGAGCAAAGAAAATATGGATCTTCGTCATTCAGCTTCTTTGGAAAAAATGCACTATAAATTGAAACAAGGTGTCATCATTTATAGTTAACTTTATTTTAAAGATTTAGATCAGTGCAAAATCTCAAATTGAATTATTTTAGCCCAAACAAACATTATTTATTAAAAGGGAATCACAACCAAATTATAAACAAATGAAAATCGCTCTTTTCCCTGGATCATTTGACCCGGTTACCAAAGCTCATGTTGACATATTAAAACGCTCTTTGCCTTTATTTGATAAGGTTATTATTGGAATAGGCTTAAACAGCACTAAGGCCGCCTATCTGACCCTAGAAAAAAGAAAAGAAATGCTAAGGGCTGTTTTTGCTAACGAGCCCAAAGTTGAGGTACAGACTTACGAGGGGCTAACCGTTGAGTTCTGTAAAAAGATCCAATCAAATTATATGATCAGAGGTATAAGGACAGTTTCAGATTTTGAATATGAAAAAGCGATTGCACAAATGAATCATGCGCTTGAACCAGAAATTGAAAGTATTTTTATAGTAAGCAAACCAGGATATTCATCCATAAGCTCTACCATTGTACGTGATATTATGAGAAACAATGGCGACGTGAAGCAGTTTATTCCTAAAGAAGCATTTGATCTACTTTGATTCCCTATCCAATTACGTTGATCAAATCTCTGATTAAAGGATACGTATTTTGTCGAACCAGCATTAAATTTCCTGCCGAAAGCCAACGGGCATCAGTAATTCCTTCTTCAAGCTGTGGTACAAGCTTTTTTTGTTTAATAGCTCTCATCCAATACCAAGCCGTTTTTTTGATGACCATGGCTCCATTCATCTCATATATATGGTAGGTATTGCAGACCTTATCTCTGCAGCTGTCAATCCTAATACCACATTCTTCTTGCACTTCACGAACAGCAGCTACTCTTGAATTCTCACCCTTTTCTATTTTTCCCTTCGGAAGATCCCATTTCCCATTCCTAAAAATAAACAGATACTTGTTTGCTTCATTACTAACTATCCCGCCGGCAGCTTTGATTAAAATCATGGAGCGCTTAATGTGGTTAAAAACAGATTTAAAATCTTTGGTTAAAAGAAGAAAAGTTTTAGGGCTTTGATGGTTACTGATGAGCTTATAGAAGCTAAAAAAATCAAAATCTGAGACTTTAAGTTCCTGATAATCTTCTATTTTTGGAGGAAGTGATTCAGTCAGGATTAAAATTACTTCGTTGATATAAATTTTATAAATTTGAGCCATGACTAATAAGAGTGAAATTGAACAGAAAGTAGCCGAATTCCTGCTACAAATTAAAGCAATTAAATTGCAACCCAACAATCCTTTTACTTGGGCCTCGGGTTGGAAATCTCCAATTTACTGCGATAACCGCATTACACTATCCCACCCGGGAATACGTACTTATATTCGCCAAAAACTTTCTGCCTTAATTCAAGAAGAATTTGGATCGGCTTCAGTTGTTGCAGGTGTAGCTACTGCAGGTATCCCCCAAGGTGTTTTAGTTGCCCAAGAATTAGGTTTACCCTTTATTTATGTTCGTGCCAAAGCCAAAGAACATGGTAGAGGTAATTTGATTGAAGGAGAATTTTCGCCAGGCCAGCGTGTAGTTGTTGTTGAAGATCTTATTTCAACCGGAAAAAGCAGTTTACAGGCCGTTCAGGCTTTAAGAGAAGCGGGTTGTGAAATTGCCGGGCTTGTAGGAATATTTAATTATGGATTTGATGCAGCAGATGAAAATTTCAAAAATGCAAAATGCCGGTTCTTGACGCTATCTAATTACAATGCTTTAATTGAATTTGCTGCTGAACATCATTTTGTTTCTACTGATGATATCAAAATATTAAGAAAATGGCGCGAAGACCCAGAAGCCTGGGGAAATACCATCGAATCTTAAATTAACACGATGACCATTATAGAAAGTACGGTATCAATTAACAAGCCCGTAAATGAGGTTTTTGAGTTTTTGTCTGACTTGAATAACCATCAACAGCTGATGCCTGAAACTATTTACAATTGGTCATCTACAAAAGATGAAGTTAGGTTTACTATCCAGAATATGGCCAAATTAGCTTTAAAGGTTTCATCCATCACCAAAGACAAAGAAATTAGTGTAAAACCTATTGAAGAAGCACCATTTGAACTTGAACTAAAATGGAACTTAGCTGATGATGGAGAAGGCAATACTCAAGCAACACATACCATTTCAGCTGATTTGAATATGATGATGAAAATGATTGTTTCAGCCCCTCTTCAAAAACTTGTTGATCATGAAGCCCAGGCTTTGAAAACTATACTTTCTACATAGAAATAATTCTGCTCTTAACTTTTAATAGTACTATATTAAAAAACTCCCGCTTATCTTGCTGAGCAATTTTTAGGGATTTTAAATAACCCGATCCATCCCAGAATTACCTTGTACAGACCGACAAAATATCAGGCTAAATTATTGCATATCAGACAATTAGTCAGAGTAAAATAAAATTAACAGACATAAATACAGTTCGTTTACACATCCTGATTTATGGCAATTAATTTGAGTCTAGTTAAGCACTATGAATCTAAATAACTTCACCATCAAAGCACAGGAGGCTGTACAAAAAGCTTCCGAAATAGCGAGCGGCAATCAGCAGCAAGCTATTGAAACTGCACACCTTCTGAAAGGACTGTTAAGTGTTGATGAAAATGTGATCAGCTACCTATTTAAAAAGCTCAATATCAATAGCAATAGAATTACAGAAGTAATTGATGCTCAGATACAGAGCTTCCCAAAAGTGAGTGGAAGTGAAATCTATCTTTCATCAGGTGCAAACGCTGCCCTACAGAAAGGAATGACCTATTTAAAAGAATTTAAAGATGAATTTGTTTCTGTTGAGCACCTACTATTAGGCCTTTTAAGCACTGGCGACAAAGTAAGCGCAATCTTGAAAGATGCCGGCATGAACGAGGTAGACCTAAAAAAAGCAATTTTGGAATTACGAGGAAATTCAAGGGTTACTGATCAGAATGCTGAAGCTAGCTATAATGCGCTGAATAAATATGCCCGAAATTTGAATGAATATGCAGAATCAGGCAAATTAGACCCGGTTATTGGACGCGATGAAGAAATAAGAAGGGTAATTCAGATTCTTTCGCGCAGAACAAAAAATAATCCCATATTGATTGGCGAACCTGGTGTAGGTAAAACTGCAATTGCTGAGGGTATTGCTTTTAGAGTAATTCAGGGTGATGTTCCTGAAAATTTAAAAACTAAAACTGTTTATTCTCTTGATATGGGTGCTCTGATTGCAGGAGCAAAATATAAAGGTGAATTTGAGGAACGTTTAAAGGCAGTTATTAAAGAAGTTACCTCAAGTGACGGCGAAATAATTCTTTTCATAGATGAGATACATACTCTTGTAGGTGCAGGCGGTGGAGAGGGAGCCATGGATGCTGCCAATATTCTTAAACCTGCTCTGGCACGTGGCGAACTTCGTGCTATAGGTGCTACCACATTGAATGAATACCAGAAGTACTTTGAAAAAGATAAGGCTCTTGAACGTCGTTTTCAAAAAATAATCGTAGATGAGCCCAATACTCAGGATGCAATTTCTATCCTTAGGGGTTTAAAAGAACGTTATGAAACACACCATAAAGTAAGAATCAGAGATGAAGCGATCATTGCAGCAGTAGAATTATCACAACGCTATATTTCTGATCGTTTTCTTCCTGATAAAGCGATTGATTTAATGGATGAAGCGGCCTCAAAACTTAGGTTAGAGATGGATTCAGTACCAGAAGTTGTAGATGAACTGAATCGGAAAATCATGCAGCTAGAGATTGAAAGAGAAGCGATAAAAAGAGAAAACGATGAAAAGAAAGTAAAAGAACTTTCTGAAGATATTGCTAATCTATCGAACGAACGTGATTCTTTAAGAGCTCGCTGGAAAGCAGAAAAAGACCTCGTTGATGCCATTAACAATCAAGGAGAGCAAATTGAAAGCTATAAACTGGAGGCTGATCAGGCTGAGCGTGCAGGCGATTATGGTAAAGTTGCCGAATTAAGATATGGAAAGATCAAAGAAGCACAAGATCAGGTTGAAAAATTAAAAGCACAATTATCTGAAACACAGCTCGACAACCGGATGCTGAAAGAGGAAGTAACGGCCGAAGACATTGCAGGAGTAGTTTCACGATGGACAGGAGTGCCTGTTACTAAAATGATACAGAGCGAACGCGAGAAACTTCTATACATGGAGACTGAACTTCACAAGCGTGTTGCAGGACAGGAGGAAGCAATTGAAGCTATTTCTGATGCAATAAGACGTTCGCGTGCAGGCTTGCAAGATAAACGCAAACCTATCGGCTCATTCATATTCCTTGGAACTACTGGCGTAGGTAAAACTGAACTTGCTAAGGCACTGGCAGAATATCTATTTAATGATGAACATGCCATGATCCGGATTGATATGAGTGAATATCAGGAACGCCATGCAGTATCAAGACTGATTGGTGCGCCGCCGGGATACGTTGGTTATGATGAAGGAGGACAGCTTACTGAAGCAGTGCGAAGAAAGCCCTACTCCGTAATTTTACTCGATGAGATCGAAAAAGCACATCCAGATGTATTCAATATTTTACTACAGGTTTTGGATGATGGACGATTAACCGACAACAAAGGCCGACTGGTTGATTTTAAGAATACGATCATTATCATGACCTCTAATATTGGCTCGCACCTTATTCAAGACAATTTTAAAGACTTAACTGATCTGAATAGAGACCATGTGGTTGCCAAAACTAAAGGTGAATTGTTTGAACTGTTGAAGCAAACCATACGTCCTGAATTTTTAAACAGGATCGATGAATTAATCATGTTCACTCCATTAAACCGCGACGAACTTAGGGATATTGTATCACTTCAATTTAAAGGTGTACAAACAACTCTTGCTGAAATGGGAATAGAGATTGAGGCCAGTGAAGAAGCATTAGATTGGTTGTCTCAATTAGGATATGATCCGCAATTTGGTGCTCGCCCCTTGAAACGGGTTATCCAAAAACGAATCTTGAATGAGTTGTCAAAAGAAATCCTTTCAGGAAAAATTGACAAGGATAGCAAAATCAAACTGGATGTATTCGATAATCAGTTTGTATTTTTAAATAACGAGAAAATAGAAGATCAAACTCTGAATTAAATCAAAAAAGGCAACTAACAAAAAATCCCTGCTGATGATATCAACAGGGATTCTTTATTTTAGGATGTAATCTTATTATACTAGATAAATTAAGCAAGTCTTACGTTTACTGCACTAAGGCCTTTCTTGCCTTCTTCAACTTCAAACTCAACTTTATCATTTTGTCTTATATCCTGCTTTAGTCCACTTACGTGAACGAAAATTTCTTTTCCATCCTCTTGGGTAATAAATCCGAATCCTTTAGACTCGTTGAAGAATTTTACTGTACCGGTTTCCATTAATTAATAGTTTAGTTGTTAATTAGTTTTGTGTTACTGCAATTTAGTGAAATAAATTGGAATAAATAAACATATAAATTTCAAAAATAATTAAAGAAAAAATTTAATTGAACAATAAAGGGGATCAGGCTTGTTTTTTAAGATACCAAACAGTCAGCAAGTTAGCTCTGATATTTATGTTCTTTCAAACATTTATTTACGATATCAACTAATGTTTTCTCGTTTTCATATAACTCATTCAACAATTTGAATTGATTTTTAGTTCGGTCGAGGTTTTGTTCTGCATAAGCAATTGGGTAATAAATATTCCCATTAAGATAATCGGTTAAAAATCTGATTGCCTGCATATAAATCAGGTATTTTCCCGAAAAAAGTATCAGTTCTTTTTCAACCGGACTTAATATCGCACCCATTTCATGCAAATACCCATTTACAATTGCCTCGAAGTATTCTATGCGTATAGTGATCTTGCTAATATCAGGTTCGTTTTCAGAATAAGCGCAAAGGTAGGTTCGCATCATATCACCCAAATCGGATATAAATTTACCAGCCATTAAGGTGTCAAGATCAATTACGCAGATTCCCTTCATGCTATCTTTATCAAATAACATATTGCTGATCTTGGTATCATGGTGCATTGCCCTATCCGGAAACTCGGTTGAATTCTTAAATGAATTGAAATACTCAAGAATAAAACGGTAATGAAGTGCTATACCGATTTCATTGGCTGCCTTTTGTTTTATTTCTTCTGAGGCTAATTCCAATGCATCGGTAAACTGCTTATAACGTAAGCCCAGATCATGGAAACCAGGAATAGTTTCATTTAATTGTGATGCATCAAAGGCAGATAGAAGCTTATTAAGCCTCCCAAATTGCAAGGCAGCCTCATAGGCCTGCCTTGGATCACTTAAGGTATCAAAGGATATCGAATTATTTATAAATTTTGTTAAACGCCAGTAAACCCCTTCTACAACTGCCATTTCATCACCTTTTACAGTTGGAATAGCTTTTACGAATAAATATTCAGGATAATGCTCTCCCAAAAAATCTGCTACCAGCTTCACATTTTTAGCAATGATATCAGGCTTTCTAAAAACATTGATATTTATACTTTGTAAAATAAACTGCTCGCCAGTATTATTTTGAGTAAGCAAAAAGGTTGAATTGATATGGCCAGTTCCAAATGATTTCAATACAACCTCAGCTGGTTTAAATCCATATTCACTTAAAACCGTTTCATTAATTTCTACTTCCATTTCTATTAAAAGCAATTCATAAATCTAAAAAACAAAGTTCAGATTATTTTAGCACTAAAGTTCTATACTTAGCGTAAAAGTAAACTGACGAAAAAATTGTTAATGCAAGCCCTACAAGCGAAAGCCAAATTACGCTATTGGAGAAGAAGGTTACCCAATTCAACTGAACTTTAAAAATTTCCTTGCAGAGCATCACACCAACACTCCCTACATAACCAAAAGAGTCGGCCAGATAAATTAAAAATCCAACATTACCCGTATGCTTAAAAGCTGCTATTAAACGGTCAAAAAACACTGAATTAAAGGGTATATAGACCATATACAATCCTAAACCTACAAGTGTCATCCACCATATAGGAGGCATATTTTGATTGATAAAAAGATAGGAAGAAAATCCTGCAATAATAAATCCCAATCCGATAAAAAAATGTGAAAGCATCAAGGCTTTAAAACTATCCTTTATCAGGACCATACTTCCAATAAGCAGGAGGATAATAATCGTTATCGGGGTCTCTGTTGTTGCAAAAAGTTCAGGTTTATCAAAGAACCCCATTTCCTTCCACATTTCAGCACTGAAATTATCCCGCATATCTCTAAAAATAGTTGCAAAAGCATATATCAGGATACAAGCAACTAAACCAGGAAGGAAAATCCGAATAAAATTTTTCCGGTCTTGCGCAAGCATTGGAACCCGAGCCGTACGGTATGCAATATCCTTATCATCGGGAGATGGAATTTTTTCTATTAAATAAACAAAAAGTAATAGCGGAGCGGCAAAAACCAATCCTGTATAAAACGGAACCCAAAATTCTGTAATGTCAAAATTCAACATCAGCCAGGCACCTACGGTTTTTACAAAGCCTGAAGCAAAAATAAAACTCACTGCAAGTGTGGCTCCAATAAAATCAGTACTGCGCCTACCTTCCACATAAGAAAACACCACACCCCAAAGCATCCCTAAAGGAAAACCATTGATAAATAGAAAAATGATATTATAGGGTGCTGGTACAAGTGCAAAAAATAACCAACTTAACCAGGCAATAACAGTCAAAAGCATGATAATTTGCCCTCTTCCATGGCGCTTTAGCTCAGATATATATTTAATGCCATAAAATTTGGCAAGCATATATCCTAACATCTGGCAGATGACCAGAATTGTTTTATAGCTATATCCAGCTACGGTAATGCCGTCAAAAGTTGCCACTGTGAATGATTTTCTGAATCCAAAAACCATAGTATAGGTAAGAAATACAGTCACAGCAGCGTATAAGCCAATCTGAAGTGATGTTCCTTTAAAATACTTTGGTGTGAAAAAGCCCATAAAATCAGGATTTAGACTTTAATTTGTTTGGAAGGTAATAAAACCTTTTTCAATGCAAAAATATCAATGGAAAATTGAAATTAAATTGATGATGATAAAACAAAACTAAACGACTTTTACACGCTAAAATACTCAACTATAGAATTAATACTTATCTTCATTAAGGGATTCTAAACATAAAACAAATGAAAGCTCAAGCATTATTTATCATCTTATTTACCTGTTGCCTAAGCCTATTAAATGCACAAGAAAAACCTCTTCAAATTATTATGATAGGTGCACATCCTGATGACTGTGACATTAAAAGTGGAGGTACTGCAGCTCTTTTTATTGCCATGGGGCACCACGTTAAATTCCTTTCGGTAACCAATGGCGATGCAGGGCATATGAATGAAGGTGGCGGAATGCTGGCCAAAAGAAGGCTTGAAGAAACCAAAGAAGTTGCAAGACGATTAGGAGTAAGCTATGAAGTGCTCGACAATCATGATGGAGAACTATTGCCAACTCTGGCCATCCGATTTGAAATTATACGTAGAATAAGAGAATGGAATGCAGATATAGTGATTGCCCCAAGACCCAATGACTACCATCCTGACCATCGATACACAGGTGTTTTAGTTCAGGATGCTGCATTTATGGTTGGAGTACCCAATGTTGCATCTGATACTCCCCCTTTGCGTAAAAATCCTGTATTTCTTTATTTTCAGGATAATTTCAAAAAACCTAATCCGTTTCAGCCCGACATTGCAGTTGACATTACTTCAGTTATTGATAAAAAAATATATGGTCTTGATGCCCATAAATCACAATTTTATGAGTGGCTACCTTGGATTGGCGGAAATCTGCAGAAAGCACCTATTGACCCTGCAGAAAGAATAGTATGGCTAAAAAAACAAAGAACAGGATCAATCTCGGCAGAAGTTAAAGCTAGCCTTCAAAAATGGTATGGCGCAGAAAAAGCAGAACAAGTTAACTACACTGAAGCGTTTGAAATATGCGAATATGGTAGCCGACCTAGCGAAGCGGATATCAAAAGGCTTTTTCCAATGTTAGGAAAATAGCATAAAATAAGACTATTCGGGTTTAGGGCCTCGTTTATAAATGATCAGACCATTTAAAAAATTTCGTAGAATCTGATCACCACAAGGCTTAAAATTTTCATGTTCTTTATTGCGGAAAATAGCTCCCAATTCAGCTTTAGTAATTGAAAAATCTACTAATTTTAGAATGTCTACAATTTCCTGATCGTTTAGCTTAAGGGCTACACGAAGCTTTTTCATGATGTCGTTATTGCTCATAATTTTACCGGGAGATTTCTATTTTAATTTTTTTGTTTTTTATTTTTTCGTTTTTTAGAAGTTTTACAAGGTTGGCGATTTTTTTACGGCTCACACCAGCATAAGAAGCATAATCCTGAACTTCGATCAAACCTAATTCATCCTTTTCTAGTTTCCCTTTTTTCATTAACAGGCCAACAATATCAATCTTATTGATCTTATCTTTTCGACCGGCTCCTAAATAAAGGGTTGCCCAAGAGGTGTTCTCTGGAACAATATCTTTTTCGGATAAAACTTCAATCACCGTTTTATCTTTTAAAAATGAAGGCTTTTCATCTTCAGTAAGAATAACATAGGCCGTTCCACTTGAATGCATTCTGGCAGTACGCCCATTTCTATGCAAAAAAGCCTCTTCATTATGGGGTAGCTGATAGTGAACAACAAATTCAATTTCTGGAATATCCAAGCCACGCGAAGCAAGATCTGTAGTGATCAAAAACCGATAACTTCCATTTCTGAATTTCAATAAAGCCTTTTCACGATCTTCTTGTTCCATGCCGCCATGAAAAACCCCATGATCAAGGCCCATATTCCATAATAAAGCACTTATACGGTCAACTGCTTCACGATGGTTACAGAAAACCAACGTAGATCGGTTTCCAATTTTACAGATCAATGAAAATAAAGCTTCCAATTTATCGGCTGCATCAGAAAACACAGATTTGATGACTAGATCAGGCAAGCTATTGGAATCGCTAAGAAAGTTTACTTCAGCCGACTTGCCTAAACCGGTAAAAGAAGGTATCTCTGTCATTTTTGTTGCAGAGGTAAGAATTCTACGTCCTACGTTTTTCAAACGACTGATAATAAAGGCCATATCTTCTTCAAAACCAAATTCCAGGGCCTTATCAAACTCATCGAGGACGATGGTATGAATAGCATTCGGATTAAAATTCTCGTGTCGAATATGGTAGGCAATTCGGCCGGGTGTACCAATTAAAACAGCTGGCGCCTCAATTAAATTATTCCTTTCTGTTTTTACCGGATGTCCTCCATAAAAACAATTGACCTTGAACCCAGTACCCATGGCTTTAAAAACCTGTTCAATTTGCAGTGCTAATTCTCTTGAAGGAACTAAAATCATGGCCTGAATGCCTGTTTTAGCATCATCTAACCTGCTTAATACCGGTATTAAAAAAGCAATTGTTTTGCCAGAGCCAGTAGGCGACAAAATTACAGTATCGGTATTGCTAGCAGAATTGATCGCAACACGCTGCATCTCATTGAGTGATGCAATCTTTAAATTCTTTAATACCTTCTCTATCATTTAGCCATTTAAATCGCAAAGGTAATGCAATTATTAGCAATCGATTTATTCGTGCCAATCAATAATAAATTAATTCAATCTACGGTTTGGGATGATTCAATTTTCCTTATTTTCGTGAATCTTATTCTATGAAATCGATTTTTTTACCATTCTATGAAGACAAAAATTATCCTACCCCTTTTAATGATTACCACAATTTACCTGAGTTCATGTCAGCAAAATTCGTCAACCCAAGCATCCGAAAGTACAGATAGCACTTCTGTAGAACAATTGAACAGGGGTACTACTGAAAGTAACGATGAGGAGAAACAGACTAACACTTCAGGAAAAATAGCCAGCGCTGCCCAGATTCTGGCTCGCCCCCAGGTACCAATTCTTTGTTACCACCAGGTAAGAAACTGGACAGCATCTGATGGCAAAATGGGTAAAGATTATATCGTGCCCATTGCCGAATTTAAATCGCAAATGAAAATGCTTGCAGATAGTGGTTATCAGACCATTTTACCTGACCAATTATATAGCTATTTAGCCTATGGAACTAAATTGCCTAAAAAGCCGATCATGCTTACTTTTGATGACACCAAACTTGACCAATATACTGTAGCTATTCCTGAAATGAAAAAATATGGTTTTAAGGCTGTCTTTTATATCATGACCGTTTCATTAGGGAAGCCAAATTACATGAGCAAAGCACAGGTTAAAGAATTATCTGAAGCAGGGCATGTTATTGGTTCTCATACCTATGACCATCAAAATGTTAAAAAATACCAGGGTGATGATTGGATTACTCAGATTGAAAAACCAACCAAAACGCTAAAAGAGATCACGGGTAAAGATGTCAAGTATTTTGCATACCCATTTGGTTTGTGGAACAAAGAAGCAATTCCTGAATTAAAGAAACGAGGATTTACCTCAGCATTTATTCTTGCAGAAAAGAGGGATGAAAACGATCCACTGTTTACTATCCGAAGAATCATTGCAAGTGGCTATTGGAATACCAAAACACTTCATAATAGCATTGTAAAAAGTTTTTAAATCTTGGCCTCAAATAAATTATCCTGAGTTAAACCATTATATTAGTTAACAAATAAAAATAACATGAAAAAAATAGTACTATTAACCCTTATCGCAGGTTTATTCACTACGTTTAATGCATCTGCTCAGCAAGATAAAAGCAAAAGAGCAAGTCCGCCGGCAATAGTATCCCAAACTTTAGGATCTGGTGCCCAAATTTCAATTGACTATAGTCGACCTTCCATAAAAGGCAGATCTATGAATGAACTTGCTCCAGCCGGAAAAGTTTGGCGAACCGGCGCCAATGAAGCAACAGTATTTGAAACAAGTAAAGATGTAAGTATTGATGGTCAAAAACTTTTAGCTGGAAAATATAGCATCTATTCTATTCCAGGCGAAAAAGAATGGACTATTATTTTTAACAAAACCTGGAAGCAATGGGGAACTGTTTATAAAGAAAGTGAAGATGCTTTACGCATAAGTGTAAAACCTGGTAAATCGAAGCAATTTGCTGAGATGCTGACCTTTGAAATTGCCAAGAATGGAAAAGTTTCACTAATGTGGGCAGAAACTCAAATTGATTTTAAAGTGCAATAAAAATTATAACTATATTGAAGGGCCTAAGTTTATAAACTTAGGCCCTTTTTTATGTCTTTAATTTCCTGCACCTACTATGAAAATTATTCATTTGCTTTTTTTTCTTCTCCTAACATTTTCCTTCTTTTCTTCATGTAAATCAGATTCTTCTAAATCTGAAACTAGCAATATTGATTATTTATACACCGATTTCAAACCTGACGAATTGTATCCTGCAAGACAGGTAGAGCTACAAATTAAATCGTCTGGTTCAACTATGTATGGCTTTGCCTATACAGCGAATGGACAGGGGCCACACCCTACCATAGTACTTCTTCATGGTTTACCGGGCAATGAACGAAATCTAGACATTGCACAAAATATGCGACGGGCAGGTTTTAATGTGATTTATTTCAATTACCGTGGTACCTGGGGCAGCAAAGGTGAGTTTAAATTCAGAAACACGATCGAAGATGCGGCTGCTGTGGTAAACTACCTGACTGACAGCTTGAACAGAGAAACCCTAAAAGTTGATACCGAAAAAATTGCTTTTATTGGCCATAGCATGGGAGCAGGTATTGCCTTAATTTCAGGATTAAAAGATCCTAGAATAAAAGGAGTTTTTGCCATTTCAGTTTTTAACCCCTACACACTTTTGCAAGGCAAAAATGCAGAAGGAAATTTAATTGGCCTCAAGGAATATCTATTGACTCTTGGAATGCAAAACTGCGATCCCAATCAATTTCTAAATGACATTTTAGATGATATCGATCAATATAATATCGAGAAGATGATCGCAATTTCAAAGAAACCGATAATGGTAATAGATGAGCATATGAATAATTCCACCTTTACCAAGTATAATAAAAGTAAAACTTTTCAATATAAAATCTGGAATACTGATCACGCCTTTTCAAACAGACGAATTGCATTGACTAAAGAGATTGTTAATTGGATGAACAAAAATGTTGTTCAGAAAAAACTGAAGGTAAAAGATTGAACTTCTTTATAAGAATTAAAAAATAGATTCTATTATAAATGGCTTACCATTGAAATCAAATTCATATCCAATTTTCTGTCTCATTAATTTCAACCCGATTGGTGAAATGGCAGAAATCGCGAAATAATTTATTCCATCTACCTGTATCTGACCCCTACTTATACTGATATAAAACTTACCAAGATTAGTTATTACCAAGCTTCCGGAATGAACTATTTCTGAAACCTGATGATTTTCGATCTGCTCAAGAGCAAGCCTCATTTTTTTTGCTTCTTCTAACTGTTTCCTGTTCCTGTCAATTTCCTGCTGCATCATTTCCCTACCGGTTTCGAACTTATCCCCTGCACTACTCTTGGTATCGTCATTCGCCGAAGATCGGGCATCTTCAATAGCAAGTTGAGCCGTATTTATACATTCCTCTACATAGTTTAGGCAATGTTTAAATAATTCTTCTTTGATCCTATTCATTTGTACAAAGAAGCATATTATTTAAATAACTGCACAGTGTTGAACATGCTTTGTGAATAAAAAAAAATGATTCCATCCCCAATCGTTGAGAGGATAATTCCAATTATAAATGAAATGTGAACGATCTCAAAGCAGAACTATGAAAAAATTAGATCAAAATCATAATAACCTAGACCAATAAATAAAGTCAAAACATGGGTGATTAATACCATGAAAACGTAAATTAACGGACAAGAAGGCCGTTTAAATTTCATATACCACTGAAAATCCGTACCTTTGCACTTTATCAAACATTCATGATTACAGTATCAAATCTTTCTTTACGTTACGGCAAGCGAACTCTTTTTGAAGAAGTAAACTTGAAATTCACTCCTGGAAATTGCTATGGCATTATCGGAGCAAATGGAGCCGGAAAATCTACCTTTCTTAAAATACTATCTAAAGAGATTGACCCCTCAAGTGGCTCTGTTTCATTTACTCCTGGTGAAAGAATGGCGGTTTTAACTCAAAATCACTATGCTTTTGATGAATTTACTGTGATTGAAACGGTAATGATAGGACATAAAGAATTGTATAGCATCATGAAAGAAAAGGATGCGCTATATGCAAAAGACGATTTTTCAGAGAAGGATGGCGAACGCGCAGGTGAATTAGAAAATATTTTTGCAGAAATGGATGGATGGAATGCTGAAAATAACGCAGCAACCATGCTTAGTAATTTGGGAATTAAAGAAGAATTTCATTATAATTTACTTAAAGATCTGGATGGCAACCAAAAAGTGAGAGTTTTATTAGCTCAAGCTTTATTTGGTAAACCAGATATTCTATTGCTCGATGAGCCTACCAACGATTTAGATATTCAAACTATAGCCTGGCTTGAAGATTTTCTTGCATCCTATGAGGGAATCATTCTCGTAGTTTCGCACGATAGGCACTTTTTAGATACAGTTTGTACCCATGTGGTGGATATTGATTTCAGTAAAATGAATATCTATACCGGAAATTATACGTTCTGGTATGAATCCAGTCAGCTTGCGCTTAAACAACGCTCTGATCAGAATAAAAAGACAGAAGAAAGAGTCAAGGAACTACAGGAATTTATTCGTCGATTTAGTGCTAACGCATCTAAGTCTAAGCAAGCAACTAGTCGTAAAAAGGCATTAGATAAAATTAATATCGATGAGATTAAACCATCCAATCGTAAATATCCAGGAATCATCTTTAATCATCAGGGTAGAGAAGCAGGTGATCAAATTCTTCAAATAGAAAATTTAAAGAAAGAATTAAATGGTGAGATATTATTTTCTGGCATTAATCTAATGGTTAATAAAGGAGATAAAATAGCCATTCTCTCAGAAAATAGTTTAGCTACATCTGCATTCTATGATATTCTTAGTGGCAGAGATTCTGACTATAAAGGTTCATATAAATGGGGCGTAACTATAAATATTGCAGATATCCCTAATGACAATTCAAACTATTTTACAACCAAAAATACAAACCTAATTGATTGGTTACGGGAGTACTCAGAAGGAGATAAGGACGAACAATTTATCAGAGGTTTTTTAGGCCGAATGTTATTT
>Ga0222713_10003638_pt1 | contig 15865 bp, 14 predicted proteins | sample C33_649DmetaG_FD_165061 | JGI IMG/M metagenome (GOLD analysis project Ga0222713, IMG submission 165061) | Estuarine water microbial communities from San Francisco Bay, California, United States - C33_649D | ecosystem: Environmental > Aquatic > Marine > Unclassified | place: USA: California...
CTCTTTCAGCACGGTGATAATTTGCGATTCACTAAATTTTTTCTTTTTCATCTTAAGTCTCCTGGTCAGTAATTTACCAAAAAACTCTATCTCTTTCCTGGGGAATTATAAGGGAGGGTTACCATGCTAATATACACGCGAAAAATGAGGTGGAAGATAGTGTTTTTACGATTTCCGCTAAAAAAGGTTATCTAGAAATTATTCACTATTTTGTTCATGATAAAAAAATAGATATATCGACCATTAAAGATGATAATAATAATACATTGCTACATTTAGCTGCCAAAAATAATAAAACCGTTTTAGCGGGATATTTAACAGGATATTTAATAAGTAAAGGAGCCGATATAGAAGCTAAAAACAACGATGGAGAAACGCCTTTTGAAATTGCCATCGAAAATAAAGAAAAATGGTTAGCTGAATTTTTGATAAAAAAGAAAGTGCAACTTGAACAAAAATCTTCATGCAAAATCTTAACTTCAGAAAAACCAGAGAATTTAGGTAGTTATGTTTTAAAAAAAGGTAAAGATTCAAAAAAACAGCATAGCAAACGTCGAAGTAACGGTCCTCATTTTTCAAAGAAAGAATTCAATGAATTGCTGGCCTCTTTGCCAACGAATACAACAGGATCGGGATTTTTTAGAAATAATTCTGCTGAGGCAGGTGTGTATGCGCTTAATGCCGATGCTAATAGTACGGTAGCTAATAATTTGCTTACTAACTATCAGTTAGGTTTTAATCCCTAATTTTTAAATTTTAAGTACAGCTATGAGCCAAGTAAATTTACTCCTTATCTTATAGCTGTTTTCTTTGAAAATTTAAAAAACTTGAGTGACTTTTTAGGCCATTGTATGATCAATATCCCGATTAAAATAGCGATGACACCTAAGCCCTCTGTCCACTGTGGATGATGGTGAAAAAAAATAAAATCCCAAAGTATCGCCATAATAGGAACGACATACATCACTGCACTTGCACGCACAGCATCCCATTCACGAATTAAGTAATAGTAAATGATCCAGGCTAATGCGGTTGAGAATAAACCCATGTAAATGCTTGCGATCCATAGGATAGGTGTGTGTAACAAGAGTGTGCTGCTAGGCCATTGTTTAAAGATCAAAAAGATCAACGTCAGAAACACAAGGCTAGCCCAATGTTGATGATAAATATTAGCATAAAAATCTAATTGTGTTTGACCGGATAGCATACGTTGATTTAATAGATTTCCTATGGAATAGCTAATCGCCATTAATAAGAGAGATACCGTCCCTTTTAAAGCGGAATAGGAAGCATTAAAACTTAATAATGGCCAGAAAATAATACAAATGCCAAGTAAGCCCGTAAACAGACCGATGCATTTTAAGAAAGAAAAATTTCTGGTTTTGGGAGAAGCTAAACTAAAAATTAATGTAAAAATGGGTACTGTTCCATTTAAAATACCGGCTAAACCGGATGAGATATATTGTTCACCATAAAATAAAAAGAAAAAAGGGAGTCCTTGTGAAAAGAGACCCATTAGCCATATTCGCCAACGCAATGAAAAGGGAACTGCTAATTTTTTTTTAAGAAAACCAAAGATAAGTATAATAAAGACTAAGGCCAAACTAACTCGTAATGCCGCTCCAAAGAAAGGAGGCACATGAAGTACCACCGCTTTAATTGCAACAAACGAACCACTCCAAAAAGTAGCAAGTAAAAAAAACAGTAGATAATTTATTTTTTTATTCATTGTGATTAAGGCATTAAATCAATTGGGGTCGACGATAAGTGAATCACATGGTTGTAAACCACGGGGTAATTTATGGCCACGTTGGCCTCTTTTTCCAATATAGGCGGCTAAGTCAGAACCTTTCAAAGTAAATTGTTTTTTACCGGAGATCAAAGTCAATTTAGCGTTCTTTGAAGACAAAATAGTGAGCTTATTGATGAACTCTTCATGTTGTTCGTGTTTTTTGGGAGGGATTTGCATCATTTTGTTTCCTTTCCCGCGTGCTAAAACCGGTAATTCTTGTGCTGAAATGAGTAATAAGTACCCAGTGTTAGTAATCAGTGCAATATAGTTAGACTCAATAGAGTCAATTTTAACAAGAGGTAACACTTGAGCATGAGGAGAAAGCTTTAATAACGCCTTTCCATTCCGGTTTTTAGTATAAAGTTCAGACAATTGTGTAATAAAACCATAACCTGCATCACTGCTGACTAATACCGATTGCTCAGCATCGCCCGCTATCATGGTTTCAAAATGAGCGCCTGGCGGAGGATTAAAACGACTTGTTAAAGGCTCCCCAGAACTCCGTGCTGAAGGAAGTGTATGTATCGAAGTTGAATAACTGCGACCTGTTGAATCAATAAAAGCAACCAATAGGTTGCTGCGGCCATGTGTTGTGCTTTTTAGCGAATCACCGGCTTTAAAGTTTAAACCGGTGACGTCAAAGTCATATCCTTTTGCGGCACGAATCCAACCTCTTGACGATAAAATGATCGTCATTGGTTCAGAGGGAATTATTTCAGTTTTTTGCATGGCTTGTGCCGCGCTGCGTTCAACAAGTGGTGATTGTCGTGAATCACCGTAGAGTTTAGCGTCTTCTTGCAATTCGGTCCGAATCAAACGTTTTAATTGTGCCTTAGAAGATAAGATTTTCTGTATTTTATCGCGTTCTATGCTTAAATTTTCTTGTTCTGTTTGCAATTTAATTTCTTCTAGCTTGGCTAATTGTCTTAAACGTATTTCTAAAATAGCGTCTGCTTGAATATCGCTCAGCTTAAAACGCTGCATTAATCGAATTTTAGGGTCATCGTATTTACGTATCATTTTTATGACTTCGTCGATATGTAAATAAACTGTTAAAAAACCTTCTAAAAGGTGAAGTCGATGTAAAATCTTATTTAAATGAAACTCTAAACGCTTTCTGACGATAGTTTGTCGATATTCTAGCCATTCTTGTAAGATGACAAGCAGATTTTTGACCTTAGGTCGTCCATCAAGACCTATCATATTGAGATTAATACGGTAACTTCGCTCTAAATCGGTGGTTGCAAATAAATGGGCCATCAAGGTTTCGCTATCGACCCGATGAGAGCGAGGAACAATCACTAAACGGGTAGGGTTTTCATGGTCTGACTCATCACGCAAATCGTCTACTAAAGGTAATTTCTTTTCGCGAATTTGCTCAGCAATTTGTTCAATTATTTTAGCGCCAGACACTTGATACGGCAGATCGGTAATAACAATTTGATTTTTTTCTTCCCTATAAACGGCACGCGCACGAATGACACCCTGGCCTTTTTGATAAATATGACAAATCTCAGTGCGTGGTGTAATGATTTCTGCCCCAGAAGGGAAGTCAGGACCTATGACTAACTCACATAGCTCAGCTAATGTTGTATGCGGTTCATCTAACAAGCGAATACAGGCATTCACTATTTCACCAAGATTATGCGATGGAATATCCGTTGCCATACCTACCGCAATACCCGATGCACCATTTAACAAGATATTAGGTAAACGTGCGGGTAATAGCTTAGGTTCTTCCAGTGTGGCATCAAAATTAGATACCCAATCTACCGTCCCATCAGAAAGTTCGGTGAGTAGCGTCTGTGCATAACGCGTTAAACGTGACTCGGTATAACGCATCGCTGCAAAAGATTTAGGATCATCCTGGGATCCCCAGTTACCCTGACCATCAATTAGTGGATAGCGATAAGAAAAAGTTTGTGCCATTAACACCATCGCTTCATAACAGGCATTATCCCCATGTGGATGAAACTTACCTAAAACATCACCAACCGTACGGGCTGATTTTTTATATTTTGCAAGCGCCGTTAAACCAAGCTCAGACATGGCATAAATAATGCGTCTTTGCACCGGTTTTAAGCCATCGCCAATATGTGGCAAAGCTCGGTCAAGAATGACAGACATGGAATAATCAAGGTAGGCCTTTTCTGTAAAAAGGCGCAGCGCTTGATGTTCATTCGTTAAAGTTGATGATTTAGTTTTAGCCATTGCTTTATAGCTTCTTAAAAAAGTCCTTAATTAAAGAGGGGGGGTCTTGCTAAGAACAGCTTTAGTGCAGTATAGGATGATCTTACTATTCTACACTATAGTTTTATAAAAAATCTTATAAATAATAAATAACCACTTCTCGAAAAGTATTAAAACTCATAGCCGAGTGTAAATAGATGCTTTACATCAATACCTTGATTCGGAGGAAACAAACTGGCATTGGAGTAATGCAAGTAATGATAGCTTAAGGTGGCTTTTGTCGTTTGATTGAGCTGCCAACGTAGACCTAGACCCATTAAATCTTGAAAGGCGAATTGACCGCCCAGGTTTCGATGACCAAAATGATTATGAGAAAGTAAGCTCGCACCAATTCCAAGTTCTAGATAAGTTTGGGCAAAAAGCAACCAAGCTTCTCGGCTTTGTAGGCGCACCAACGGTGATAGAGCGAAAATGCGGATAGCGCGTGGTTGATAAGCCAGTGGTGGGCTGGCGTACCAATTGGCATAGCTAAGATCCCAATAACCCGTTATGTTTAAACGGGAGGTGGCAAAGCCTATCCAAGGCCAAAATTGTTGAATAGCGACGCGATAACCTTTTAAATGATCGGGATCCCCAGACCCATAAGCGATTTGTACACCGTGGGTTGAGGCATAGCTATTAGCTGTCAGTAAATTAAGTATCAAACTAACAGAGAGAAAATTGAGGGTGTTTTTTTTAATTGAACGATATAAATTTTTCAAATTAAATACACTCCTTTTGGATGAATTTTATTAAATTTTTACTCGGTTTCTATATTTATACGTTATACGCGCTAGGGTTTTCTCTTATATTCCTGTAGTTACGCTATAATTATCTAATTAGATAATTACAGATTGTAAGGAATATTTGCCTTTTATAGCGCGTTAGGCGTGTAAATAAATGACTTACATTTTTTTAAAATTAGGTTTTTCAAGGTGATTTCTCGCCAAAAATTTTGTTTTAGAATTTGTTCTGTTATAATGCCGCCTCATTTTATTCAAGGGATATAAAAATTATTATGCAGCAAGATATCCATCCGGCCTATAATACAGTTACCGTTACATGTAGTTGCGGTAATAGTTTCAAAACCCGCTCTACTTTAGGTGAGCCTGTACTTACTATAGAAGTATGTTCCAAATGCCATCCTTTTTATACGGGCAAGCAAAAAATCGTCGATACTGGCGGTCGTGTTGATAAATTTAAGAAAAAATACAAACATACGCTTAAAGTTGCCAATAAATCTGATTCTACAGAAGCTGCTTAATTTAATCTATTGTCGGTTTGCTTAAACGGTTAATTTTTTAGTTTTTGCGGGCTATTTACTCATTATCTATTCTGTTCACTATAGGGGTATGATTTATGCCAAAAAAACGTATCGACCTTTTTCCTTGGGTAGTATGTGGTTTAGGAGCCCTTTTTTACTGTTATGAATATTTTTTACGAATCTTACCGAGCGTTATGACGGAAGATTTATTAAAAATATTCAACATCAGTGGTGTAGCGTTCGGAAACTTAGTTGCCTTCTATTACTATGCCTACACACCGATGCAATTACCCGTAGGTATGATGATGGATAGATTTGGACCTCGGAAGTTATTAGCTTTTGCGTGTTTATTGTGTGCTATCGGTACCTATTTATTCGCGCATCATTATCTTCCCACTGCGCAAATGGGTCGTTTTTTAGTAGGCTTTGGTTCCGCATTTGCTTTTGTAGGAGTGCTTAAACTGGCTGCCACATGGTTCCCTCCGTCACGCTTTGCTTTTATTGCCGGTATGGCAACCTCTTTAGGGATGATAGGTGCCATGACGGGAGATATCATTTTGTCAAAACTTGTATTTACCTTAGGATCGACAACGACATTGTATATTTCAGCAGCCATAGGTTTATTATTAACAGTGGGGCTATGGTATGTTATTCCCGGAGTAAAAATGGCGAATGCCGCGGATGAACCTGAGCCGGTATTAAATTATAAAGAGTTTTTTCAAGCTGTTTTTAAACTATGTCGAAACCCACAAATGTGGTTAGTGGGTGTGATTGGGACGCTACTTTATTTATCACTTTCTGCTTTTGCTGAAGTATGGAGTATTCCTTATCTAATTCGAGTTTATGGATTATCCAATTCTGCTGCAGCGGTAAAAGTATCTTTTATTTTTTTAGGTTGGGCTATTGGCTGTCCTTTAGTGGGCTGGATCTCAGACAAAATCGGTAATCGACGTTGTCCTATTATGATGGGTGCTTTATTAGGAGCGGCATTATTTATTTTACTCATTTATTTCCCTTTTATGGTTCGCCATTGTTTGGGATTTTTATTATTTGCTTTTGGTCTTTGTAGTTCGGCACAAGTTATTATTTTTCCTGTGGCTAGAGAACTTAATGTCCGGGGTTTAGCAGGTACGGCGATTGCGGTAACCAACTTGTTAGTAATGTCTGGAGGCGCTTTGTTTCAACCCTTAATAGGAAAAATCTTAGATGTGTTTACAGGGACGCACATTAAAGGGAATTTAATGGCTTTTTCCACCGAAAGCTTTCAATATGCCTTAACGATTATTCCAATTGTATTTATTATCGCCGCGATATTAGCTATTTTTCTAAGAGAGACTCGTGGGGTAGTAATAGATGCCTCCTCTTGAGTGTAAAAAGTTTTTAAGCTAAATGCATTAATGCCGTTTTTAGTTGCGATAACGCTTTTTTAAGACTTTCCTGATCCAGCGCATAGGAAAGTCTTAAGTAACCCGGAGTGCCGAAAGCGGATCCAGGGACTGTGGCCACATTTGCTTGATGAAGTAAGTAATCCGCTAACTCGTAATCGGATGCAAACGGTTTATGAGCGCCAATAAAGGTTTGAAAAGAAGGAAAACTGTAAAAAGCCCCTTGTGCAGATAAGCAATGTACACCAGGAATTTTATTCAGTTCCTCTGAAAAAAAACGATGACGTTGATGATAAATCTCATTCATCTGTTGAACATAGTCTTGTTTGCCAGTTAAAGCCGCGACGGCAGCGAATTGGGCAATAGAATTAGGGTTAGAAGTGCTTTGTGATTGTAGATTCGTCATGCCTCGTATTATTTCTTTAGGTCCAGCGGCATAACCAATTCGCCAACCGGTCATGGCATAAGCTTTTGAGCAGCCATTCAATACTAAAGTTCTATCGGATAATTCAGGGCAAACATTAAGAATATTTTTGAATGATTCTTTACCCCAATAGATATGTTCGTAAATATCGTCAGTTAGAATAAATACAGAAGGATAACGTAACAAAACGTTAGCAAGCTCATTTAATTCAGTCTGCGTGTAAACCATACCGGTAGGATTGGAAGGACTGTTTAAGATGAGAAGGCGAGTCTTAGGGGTAATTGTGGCTTCTAATTGTTGTGACGTAATTTTTAGACAAGACTCAATGGAAGTGGGGATAAAGACGGGTTTGGCTTCAGCTAATAACGCCATATCGGGGTAAGAAACCCAGTAGGGGGCTGGAATGATGACTTCATCACCAGGATTGAGTAAAGACTGCATGAGATTATAAATCGATTGTTTAGCACCACTCGAAACAATGATTTGATCCAATGCATAATTCAACTGATTTTCTTGCTGAAACTTATTAATGACCGCTTGCTTTAAATTAATGATGCCGTCGACGGCGGTGTATTTGGTATAACCTTGGTCCAGTGCGAGCCGAGCGGCTTGTTTAATAGATTCAGGCGTATCAAAATCAGGTTCACCTACCGTCAGGTTAATAATAGGCTTGCCACTGGCTTTGAGCTGATTGGCTGTTGCAGATAGGCTCAACGTAGGGGATGGTTTAATTTGAGAAACACGATGGGAGAGATTTATTTTCATAGAATGGAGTGAGTTAAGTTAAACTAGTGTTAGAACTTTATTATCAGTGAGAGAGTAACAATAAAGCAAGTTGGTTTTTCATTCCGCTCATTAAAGGGATTATTTCTATTTTTTCACTCGCTATTAGTTAAATTTAGTTTTTTTGAAATTTTGCGAGAGATGGTTATTTTTCATGTCTAAAGCATTTATATTAACTTCAAGTTTTAAACCCGCAGGTGATCAGCCTGTTGCGATCAAGGAGTTGACTGGGGGTTTAAAAGCAGGTCTAGCCCATCAGACTTTGTTAGGTGTAACGGGTTCGGGTAAGACCTTTAGTATTGCGCATGTGATACAAAAAATTCAACGTCCTGTACTTATTTTAGCACCTAATAAAACCTTAGCTGCACAACTGTATGGCGAAATGCGGAATTTTTTTCCTCATAATGCCGTGGAATATTTTGTTTCTTATTATGACTATTACCAACCTGAAGCCTATGTTCCAACGACAGATACCTATATAGAAAAAGATGCGGCGGTCAATGAGCATATCGAGCAAATGCGTTTATCGGCGACTAAATCTTTGTTAGAACGTCGAGACGTCATTATCGTTGCCACCGTATCGGCTATTTATGGTTTAGGTGATCCTAATACTTATGTCGATATGATGTTACATGTGCGTCGCGGTGATCAAATCGATCAACGTTTTATTTTAAGACGCTTGGCTGAACTACAATATACGCGCAATGACGCGGATTTTCGTCGGGCGACGTATCGTGTGCGCGGTGAAATTATTGATATTTATCCGGCAGAATCAGCAGAAGAGGCCGTACGTATTGAATTACTCGATGATACGATTGAGCAGTTGAGTTATTTTGATCCTTTAACCGGCGCCTTGCATCGGCGAGTCCCACGTTTGACTATTTATCCTAAAACGCATTATGTAACGCCCCGAGATAAAATTTTAAATGCGGTAGAGTCGATACAGTTGGAATTAAAAGAACGTTTGGCACAGTTGCAAGCCGCTAATAAATTAGTTGAGTTTCAACGCTTAGAACACCGAACGCGTTTTGATATCGAGATGCTATTAGAGTTAGGCTATTGTAATGGCATAGAAAATTATTCACGTTATTTATCAGGTCGTGATGCTGGCCAGCCTCCACCCACTCTATTGGATTATTTACCCAAAGATGCCTTGTTGGTGATTGATGAGTCCCATGTTACGGTTCCGCAGTTGGGTGCGATGTACAAGGGTGATCGATCGCGGAAAGAAACCTTAGTCGAATATGGGTTTCGTTTACCTTCAGCATTGGATAACCGGCCTTTACAATTTCAAGAGTTTTCTGATCTTGTATTTCAAACCCTTTATGTTTCGGCGACACCCAGCACCTATGAACTTGAACACTCAGGGGCCGTGGTAGAGCAAGTTATTAGACCCACAGGTTTAGTCGATCCTTTGATTGAAGTAAAGCCTGTTGCTACACAAGTGGATGATTTACTGTCGGAAATTAATCGTTGTGTGGCGAAAAATGAACGGGTCTTAGTGACTACGTTAACTAAACGATTATCTGAAGATTTAACAGAATATCTTAGTGAACATGGTGTGAAGGTACGTTATCTCCATTCGGATATCGATACAGTGGAAAGAGTTGAAATTATACGTGATTTGCGTTTAGGTCAATTTGATGTGCTGGTTGGAATTAATTTACTGCGCGAAGGACTTGATATGCCAGAGGTTGCATTGGTGGCGATTCTGGATGCCGATAAAGAAGGGTTCTTGCGCTCTGAACGTTCTTTAATCCAGACAATAGGTCGTGCAGCACGGCACGTTCAAGGAAGAGCGATTCTTTACGCCGATAAAATCACGGGTTCGATGCAAAAAGCCATTACTGAAACTGAGAGACGCCGTAGCAAACAACTTGCATTTAATAAAAAGCATCATATTACTCCAAAAGGAATCGCCAAAGCAGTTCATGATATTCTTGAAGGAGCGCGATCCGATATTTCTACGAATAAACGATACCTACTGAAAGTCGCTGAAGAGCAAGCTTATTATGCGACATTATCACCCGAAAAACTGGCTAAGAAAATCAAGCAATTAGAACGCGAAATGTTGAACTATGCGAAAAATTTGCAATTTGAAGAAGCTGCAGAAATGCGTGATAAATTAAAAAAACTTAAAGAAAAAATAATAGGAATTGATTAACAGTTGCGTCTGTAAATCAAGAGTGTTATTTTCTTCTCCATTAATTTTTTAAATAGTTAAAAGAGAGTTTCGCATTTTTACGAACTCACGCTTTGTAACCCATAGGCACGTAGCTCAGTGGTAGAGCACCACCTTGACATGGTGGTGGTCGGTGGTTCGATCCCACTCGTGCCTACCAAACAATTTTTTGAAACTATGCCTGTCATTACTTTACCCGATGCAACGCAGCGTACTGTTGCAAGTAACACCACCGCTTATCAAGTGGCAGAGCAAATTAATTCTAGTTTGGCAAAAGCCGCTATCGCTGCGGAAGTGGATGGTCGACTTGTTGATTTAAGTTATCGGATAGATAAAGCTATCCGTTTTCGAATAGTGACAGTACGTGATCCCGAAGCGTTAGCTATTATTCGTCATTCTACGGCGCATCTATTGGCGCATGCTGTCAAGCAATTGTTTCCTACAGCACAAGTAACGGTAGGACCTGTTATTGAAAATGGGTTTTATTACGATTTTGCTTTATCACATGCCTTTACGCCAGAGGATTTATTAAAAATTGAAAAGCGGATGCACGAATTAGTCAAGCAGGATATTCCCATACAACGTTCGACGATGCTAAGAGAAGAAGCGATACAGTTTTTTCGGAATTTAGGTGAAGAATATAAGGCAGAAATTATTACTGCTATTCCTAAAGAAGAAGTATTGTCGCTGTACCGCGAAGGAGATTTTATCGATCTTTGTCGTGGACCTCATGTCCCGAGTACCGGAAAACTTAAGGTTTTTAAATTAACGCATGTGGCAGGCGCCTATTGGCGAGGTGATGCTAAAAATGAAATGCTGCAACGGATTTATGGTACGGCTTGGTTAACTGAAGCGGATTTAAAAGATTATTTATATCGTTTAGAAGAAGCCGAAAAACGTGATCACCGTAAGCTCGCAAAGCAACTCGATTTATTTCATATCCAAGAAGAAGCACCGGGTATGGTGTTCTGGCACCCTCATGGTTGGACACTCTACCAAATTATTGAAAACCATATCCGCTCGTGTTTACAAAGTGCAGATTATCAAGAAATACGTACACCGCAATTATTGGCACGCCAGCTTTGGGAAAAATCGGGTCATTGGGATAAATTTTTTAAAGAAATGTTTACCACAGCGACGGAAAATACCGAATTTGCCATTAAGCCGATGAATTGTCCAGGCCATATTCAAATTTTTAATCAAGGCATCAAAAGTTATCGCGATCTTCCTTTACGTTTTGCTGAGTTTGGTTCCTGTCATCGTAATGAGCCATCCGGTGCCTTACATGGTTTAATGCGGGTTCGTGGATTTGTCCAAGACGATGCCCATATATTTTGTACTGAAGATCAGATCCAATCAGAAGTAGCTGCTTTTATTGACTTGCTTTATGGGGTCTATTCGGATTTTGGTTTTAATGAAGTCATTCTTAAATTAGCGACGCGGCCAGTAGCACGGGTTGGTTCTGATGCCAGTTGGGATAAAGCAGAGAGAGCCTTGATCCAGGCCTTAGATACAAAAAAACTAAAATGGAAACTTTCACCGGGTGAAGGCGCTTTTTATGGTCCGAAAATCGAATTTTCTTTGAAAGACTGCTTGGGTCGAATATGGCAATGTGGTACAGTCCAAGTCGATTTTTCTATGCCGGATCGCTTGGGAGCGGAATATATTAATGAGCAAGGCGAACGTAAAACACCGGTGATGTTGCATAGGGCTATTTTGGGCTCTATAGAGCGGTTTATAGGGATATTAATTGAGCATTATGCCGGTCATTTCCCTGTTTGGTTAGCGCCTATTCAGGTAATTATTATGACGATTACCGATAAACAACACGATTATGCCTATGAAGTTGCTCAGGAATTAGAGTGTTTAGGCTTACGAGTCAAATTGGACTTGAGAAATGAGAAGATCGGCTTTAAGATTCGCGAACATAGCTTGCAGAAGCTACCGTATCAACTTGTGATAGGGGCTAAGGAAGTAGAGACAAAACAAGTGGCTGTGCGTAGACAAGCAGGGGATGATTTGGGTAGTATGTCGGTCCCTATGTTTTATCAAAAGGTTCGGCAGGCTATTGTATCAAAGAGTTGAACCGATTCGGAGAAGCGTTATTAGTACAGAAAAAGTTATTCAGCATAGACCCACAGGAGGCTTTCAACCGAGGTCAGGAACAGGAAATGCGAAAAAAGTTAGAGTTAACGGCGAGATCCGTGTCCCTCAAGTCAGGTTAATAGGACCTCAGCGTGAGCCGTTAGGTGTTGTTTCCTTAAATGATGCCCTTAGAAAAGCGGAAGAGGCGAGTCTTGACTTAGTGGAGATTGCACCGACAGCGGTTCCCCCTGTTTGTCGGATCATGAACTATGGGAAATATCTCTTTGAGTTGAGTAAGCAAAAAACGGCGCAGAAAAAAAAGCAGAAGCGTATTCAATTGAAAGAGGTTAAGTTTCGACCCGTAACAGAAGAAGGAGATTATCAGGTCAAGCTACGCAACCTGATACGTTTCCTACAGCAAGGTGATAAAGCTAAAATCACGGTGCGATTTCGAGGTCGTGAAATCGCCCATTTGCATTTAGGCGCTAAGCTTATTGAACGTTTAGAAAAAGATCTCTTGGTTTATGCGGTGATTGATGATAAACCTAAGATGGAAGGTCGGCAGATGGTGTTAGTGGTTAGCCCAAAAAAAACGAAGTAGCTAAACATTTAAGTAATGCGGAGTAAAATTTTATGCCAAAGTTAAAAAGTCATCGAGGTGCTGCAAAGCGTTTTAAACCTACAGCCAAAGGTTATAAATGTGCGCAATCGCATCATAACCACATCCTTACTAAGAAAGATAGTAAACGTAAGCGTAACTTGCGTCATACTAATCTAGTTAATCCGAGTGATGTACGTTCAGTTGAACGACTGTTACAAGGGTCTTAAAAAATAATGAAAGATAATTCAAGAGGTTAAAGACGATGCCAAGAGTGAAACGTGGGGTAACGGCAAGAGCCCGACATAAAAAGATCCTAAAAGCCGCTAAGGGTTATAAGGGTGCGCGCAGCCGTGTCATCAGAGCAGCGAAGCAGGCGGTAACAAAAGCCGGTCAATATGCTTATCGTGATAGAAAGCAAAAGAAACGTGATTTCCGTGCGCTGTGGATAGTCCGTATTAATGCGGCAGTACGTGAACACGATATGATTTATAGTCGTTTTATTGCCGGTCTTAGCAAAGCAGAAATTGCAGTGGATCGTAAAATTTTGGCTGATTTAGCCATAACGGATAAAGCGGCTTTTGCACAACTGGTCGAAAAAGCGAAACAAGCGTTAGCTTAAATTTAACGGTCGGTAACCAAAATTCTCGTAGGTTTTGGCGAAGATCTCTTTGATTTAGAAGAGATCAAATACCAATGTCAGAGAATCACATGACTACAATACGCGCATGTAACGATCGAGCTAGCGTATGATTATCAACAAACTCTAGCTCGCTACCTAACGGGACACCGTGTGCAATGCGGCTAATCTTTATGCCTTTTTGTTTGATAAGCTCAGTGAGATAGTGTGCTGTTGCTTCGCCTTCGACGGTAGGATTTGTTGCTAAAATAATTTCTTGGGGTGGCTGACTGTTAATACGTTGAACAAAGTGCTTAATACCTAACTCTTCAGGTCCTATGCCATCGAGCGGTGATAACCGCCCCATCAAAACAAAATAATACCCCCGATAGCTGCCAGTTTCTTCAATGGCCAGTACATCAACAGGCGTTTCAACCACACAAAGTAGATTGCTATCTCGATTGGGACTTGAGCATAGTGCACAAATAGGTGTTTCACTTAAACTTCGACATTGTTCGCAGTTTCCAACCTCTTGAATCGCTTCTTGAATAATTTTTGCGAGTGCTAAGCCATCCGTACGTGCTCTTTCGAGCAAATGAAAAACCATACGTTGAGCAGATTTAGGTCCTACGCCTGGCAAGCAGCAAAATTGTGCAATCAATTGTGTTATCAAAGGGCTAAATGCCATATGTGTTTACACCTATAAGCCGAATACTGAATTGATTATTCAGTTGTCGTTTCTAAGTCACTATTAAGCTTTGTTTGCATAACATGGGTTAAGTCATGTAATTTTTTACGTGATGCTTCTTCAATTTTTCTCATTGCATCATTAATCGCGCCCACTAATAATTCTTTTATTGGATCGATATCAATAGATTTAACCTGGTGCTTACCGTCTATTTCAATTTTAACTAACCCTCCTCCTGCTTCACCCGTAACGACTATCTGTGCTAATTCAGCTTGAGCCGATTGCATCTTAGCTTGCATGTCTTGTGCTTGTTTTAAAAGTGTATCTAGATCAACTTTCATATTCATTTTATTTTCCTCTTGATAAGGTCAACGCTTTTTTGAAAATCTTCACCGCGTGAAGGGCCTCCAACGATACTGGTTCGCCTCTCGAAGTGCAATGGGTCTATATACGGCACAGCAATATTAATCTTCATCTAATAGCTGAATTGATTCAGTCTGTAGTTTAGCATCAAATGTCTGCATAATCGCTTGAATAGCAGGATCTTTTTGTAGCGCTGCGGTGGTTTGCTCTAGACGTTGCGATTTGTATTGTTGTTCTAAATGTGCAGGTGTCAATAAATTCTCAGCACCGAGCTTAATTTCTAATGTCGTTGGTTTGCTGAAATGATCCGAAAATGCTTGTGCTAGCTTAGCTTCTTGTTTGGCGCTGCGTAATGCGATTTGTTTAGGGTCTAAACTGAGTGAAATGTGGTTATCTTTATAGGATTTTAAAGTACATTGCTGGGCGAGGGCATAGGTTAAGCCCGTTAACTTCAATTGTTTAATAAGTGTAGGCCAATGTAAATCCTGTGCCACCTTGGGTGTTATTATTTTATTCGGTTGAGTAGAGGTTTTTTTTGGGGGGGGTATAACTGGTGGCGTGACTGATTTTTTTATCTGACAACGATCGTCAATCTGCTTATCGGGTTTAAAAGCCAGCATTCTAAGTAACATCATTTCAAAACCTAATCGAGGGGTAGGTGCCAGTGTTAAATCACGACGGCTTAATAAAACAATTTGATAATAAAGTTGTATGTCTTCAGGTGAAAGTTTTTGAGCCAGATCGATCAGGGCTTGTTCGGAGTTACGGATAGTCTTAAACCGCTGACTCAATGCCATTTCATGCAAAAAAATCAGTAGCTTATCAATGACCCATGAGAAATCAACAGCGAGATCATTTAATTTTTCTACGAGTGACCAAAGCTGTATCGTATCTTCATTAATGATTGCTTCAATTAAATGGGTGACTTCAGTGCTAGCGACTTGGCCGAGTAATGTGTTGATGTCTTGTTTCGTGAGATTTTGACACGTATAAGCAATAGCTTGATCTAATAAACTTAATGCATCACGTAAGCTACCGTGCGCGGCTTGTGCCAGTGGTATGAGTGCCTCAGGTTCATAGGGAATATTTTCACTTTTGAGAACATTTGCCAGATGATCACTGATTTCTTCTGCAGAAATAATTTTTAAATGAAACGGTAGACAACGTGAAAGAATCGTAGCAGGTAAACGTTGTGGATCGGTCGTCGCTAATAAAAAAATAACGTGGGGAGGCGGTTCTTCCAGGGTTTTTAATAAGGCATTAAAACTATGTGAAGAAAGCATGTGCACTTCATCAATAAGATATATTTTATAACGACCTTGACTGGGCGCATAGTGAACGTCTGCCAATAAGTCACGCGTATCTTCTACTTTGGTACGCGAAGCCGCATCGACTTCAATAAGGTCGGTAAAACGATTCGAATTAATTGCGAGACATGTGGGACATTGATTAC
>Ga0222713_10003639_pt1 | contig 15864 bp, 24 predicted proteins | sample C33_649DmetaG_FD_165061 | JGI IMG/M metagenome (GOLD analysis project Ga0222713, IMG submission 165061) | Estuarine water microbial communities from San Francisco Bay, California, United States - C33_649D | ecosystem: Environmental > Aquatic > Marine > Unclassified | place: USA: California...
GTGTTGTCCATGTCGTGCCGAAGAGCCGTCTCGCTCTTAACCAATTCCTCAAGCGTAAAGTTAGCGGTCAGGTTCATTTCTTCTGATCCAAAAGTTCGTCAAGTTGCTGGGATTTCTCCTTGGAGCCAGCGCTAGAACCGAAGTAGTACCCAAGCACCATTGTCATAGCAGAGGTAAGCGCACCCAGCACGTAGATCAGGATGTCCTTGGACTGACTGTTAACCTCAACAAATATGATGACCAAGAACAGGATAAAGGTCAGCGATACCGTACCCAAGGCCAGAATGGGAGTCACAATCTTATTTATAGTCGGCGCAAACTCACTTGTGGCAATCTCAATCTCCCGCTTACGGGCTGAGTCCATCTCTTTTACATGGGCCTCAAGTTCAGCCAGTTGACCCTTCTGAGCCATCTCCATGAGGGTGGCTTGTGCCTTGGCCTTGGCTTCTGGGTCGGGCAGAACCTTGTCTAAAACCTTTTCCCCAATAGATAGTAGTGCGGCTATCGGTAACATTACAGGTGCCCTTTCATGATGTAATAAATAGTGACTACCAAAAACGCCAGCATCACACAAATAATCTGCAACTCTCGTAACTTCGCTACATCCCTACCCAGTGCATCTTTACTCTTGGCATGACGGGCAATCATGTCCTCTTTAATCTTTTTGACCTTCTCAAACTCTTCTTCACCTTTAAAGTGTCCAAACTGCTGAATCAAAAAGTCTTTTACTTCTAACTCCATGCGGCGTATTTGATCTAGCCTGCGCCACTCCGCCATAGCGGTCATGATTGTTATTTCACCTTCACTACTCTTGCGTACATTCTTAAAAGCGTGACGGGCTTTGACCTCCGCCATACCAAAATTCTGAATCGACTCAACGGCTGAACTTATCTCCTTACCCGATTGGATAGCAGATTTAATGCTCTGGGTTGCCGCTTTGGCGGTACCAATAATCGGATCTAAATCTGACATACATTATTTTCCCCAGACCGTAGCCCCAGCCTTCGGTACTGAAGTTGCCCAGATTGATACAGACTGCTTTAAACGAAGCGGGGCACCACAATCAGAGCAGGTATCCGCCTCCAACTCATGCTCGTCTAAATCGTACCCACAAGAGGCGCATACTTGTGTGATTTCGGTTTGAGGGTGCTTAACGCCATCAATCTTTTGGGCTTCAAATAATCTTTTCATAGTTATCCTTAAACGGTTGGCCCGTTAATTGTTCCAGTCACGATATAGTTAACAAAAGAGTTCCCAGAGATAGAAGTTCCTGCCGAACCACCGGCACCGCTAGTTGTTACTCCATTGGCTCCATAACCACCACCATTACCACCGTTCCCTGCGCCACTAGCACCTGCTCCGCCCGATCCATTAGCCACAAGAGTTCCAGCCGTACCATTTGACCCATCTCGTCCGGCACCGCCAAACCCAATAACTCCGTTACCAAAAGCGCCGTTACCTATACCACCTCCACCGCCACCCCCACCCGTTCCACCACCGGGGTAAGAGATTGAGAATCCACCGCCACCACCGCCACCACCGCCAGCGATTCGGTTGTTATTGGTTAAATTTACGGTAATTGTTGTGGTTAGTGCATTACCTCCATTAGTCCCTGCAAATCCAGCAACAGATCCTGTAGGGGGAGGAAACGGACTTCCTGCATTACCACCATTACCGCCCCTGCCCAAGATGATTCCGTTGTTGGTTAGATTAAGGCGGCTACCTGAAGGGTATGAAGTTCCCGTTGTAAACGCAGGGGTCGATGTTGAGTTTGAGTAGACCGTAACCCCACCATTAATGGTTACATAAGCATCGAGTGGCAATATTTGATTCCAGCCATTAGCAATAGCATCGGCCTTGAGATCATAGTTGATCGTGTCTGAGGAGATAGTCTTTGTAAATTTAAAGAAACCCCTAGCCGTGAGACCAAAGCCCCTAGCCGCTGCCGCTCCAACTGTACTAAGAACTGGCATCTTTAATCCTTACGCAAACTGAGACTGAGACGCAAAAACAGTAAACACAGCATTTGCAGTCTTTATGATTGTGTAACTATAGACATCAATACCACTAGCATTACCAGCAGTCGGTGCAGACCCACCCTGCCATTTTGGAGTAACCGCATTGCCATCAATCTGTACAGCAGAGTTATAGTAAGCAACCGTGGTTTGGGTGGCAAAAAACACCACCGTCATTGACTCGCCGATGCTCATGACTGAGTTAAGTAATGTAGATCCATCACCTCGAAAGTTTAATGTCCAGTTGCCTGTAGAGTTAAATGTGTAATACAGGACTGACTGAGTAAGGATGTCAAAGTTAACCGTGCCGGTTGCCGCCGTGCCAGATATTGTGACTTTCTCTTTAATGTTCTGTGTCTTAACAGCGGCGGTTGTAGCCGAACCGGAAAAAGACTGAAGTTCTGTAAAAGTCTGGGCTACGTTAGTAAATACTGCATTTGCGTTATAAGCCTGTACATTTACCCCAATCTCAAGACCAAGGGCTGTACGAGCCGCCGATGCAGTATTACTCCCGGTTCCACCAGATGCCACGGGAAGTGCCGTAGCAAGGGTTAGATTACGTAAGTGAGTGATTGCATCTGTACAATCAGTGCCATTGTTATACACAAACATGGTCTTACCGGCAGGGACAGCAACCCCGGTTTGTCCTGATACTTTGATTGTGATGGTATCAGCGCAACCGTTGTTTACTATGTACAACTTTTCAATGGCTGGGACAACAAGATCTTGAGCGCCACCGGAAGTACCAACTAGGTTTAAACGGAGGTTACGAGCCGTCTGGCTTGAGTTCGTATTGGTAAGGGTCAAGGTCACAGTGGCGCTAGAAAACGTCACATCAGCCGACCCAGTAATGGCCTCTTCTATGGCTGTCCCTAAATTAGTATTAGTGACCGTACCCCACGTCGTGGCATTTTCGCCAGTAGCCATTAATTGAATTTTTAGATTACTGTATGTACTAGCCATATTTAGTCCTTATGTTGGGATTTGTACCCAAAGTACGGTATTTCCATCATTTACCTGCACCCAGTTAGGGGTTTGGCTGTCATCTATTATGCCCCATACAAGGGTTGAAGAGACAGTACACCGAGCCGAAACCCCCGTTGGGGATACTTTACAGGATGCCCTTGTAATAACAGATACGTTGTCTATATTACAAACTGCTATAACCCCAGATACTACGACATTAGCATCCGCTTGGACATCTTCCTGACCAAGAGCCGTATCGCCCTGAACACCAGCCGGATATACCCAACCCTTGCCGGATATTCCAACTGAATTAAGTAGACCTGAACCTACGACCCCGGTTAGGAATACCTTAGTCTCTGTCGCTACGTCTGCCTGACCAAGTTGGCCTGTAGCCTGAACCCCCGTGACAAATACTGTAGCCTCGGCTGGCTCTTCGGTATTGCCTAACTGACCAGTGCCCTCAACCCCAAATACGGACGTATTGGCAGCACCACGGACTTGGAACCCATTTAGGGTATATACGACACCAAGACCGCTAACCCCGATAAGGTTTACAACAGCACCACCTTGTTCGTCGGTATTGCCAAGGGCACCTGTGGCCTGAACCCCGGTTATAAAGACACCAACTCCGTTCCTAAGTGCAACTGTCCCTATCTCACCCGTACCCTCAACACCCGTTACGTTGACAGTAAGACCTATACGAACGATACCTACTTGGCCTTGGCCCTGAACCCCGGTAACTGTGACATTAGCCTTAGCGGATACAGATTCTTGCCCAATCTCGATAACTGCCTGAACACCCGCCGGAGTTGAGTTTTTATCAGCAGAAACACCGACTGTGTCTACAAAGGCAGTAGCAACAACTCCCGTTGGGTAGACTGTGCCAATACCCTTGATCGAAACCGTGCCAGTCTGCCCTGTGCCCTGAACCCCGGTAACAAAAAGATTAACACCGTTGGTTACTACTGCCGTACCAACTTGCCCTGCGGCTTCTACACCTGTTACAAATACATTCGCTTTACCTGTGACTGATGCAGCACCAACTGCACCGATGGCCTCAACCCCAGTGACGCTTACGTTAATAGCCCCTGTTACACCTGTATCGGCAAAGGGTGCGCCCGCTATGGGGAAAAATCCGAACATTTTTTATGTCATTTCAAGGTAGCGTAACGATAAAAATCAGTCATTTATCTCTATCCATGAAGTTGTTGCTTCATCCCACGAATAGTATTTACCATCTGTTGGATATGGTACTGGAGGATCCCATCTGCACGTAGTTTCATTCAATATCCACGAAGGGTATGTCTGCGGCTCTACAAAAGCATCCCGCCCTGCGTCGTATGTAAACCCAATACCGGCGTAGTTCTTACGAATGTTCCCGTTATAAGAGGTCTGTTTCCAGTATGGATAGCCGCCTGACCATTGCACTAAAAATGCAATCCCAAGTTCCTCACGTTCAATATTGTTTACATCTAATAAATGCTCGTTATCAACTACGTTGACTTCCAGCACAATATTGTTTTGATCAAGTTTTGCAAAATGAGCCATAATTATGCCTTATGCCGTATATGTTCCGTTACCAGTAAATGTATGGATCGTGTAACCCCCAGAAGAAGTTACAGTACCACCGCTTCCTTTTTGTGAACCAAGATATCGTAAAACAACAATTCCTGAGCCACCCGATCCTGCCGAAGCAGTTTGGTCTGGGCCGCCACCGCCACCACCGCCTGTATTTGTACCGCCGCTGGTAAAGTTAGTAGTATTATTTATACATCCATCGCCACCGCCGCCTAACCCTCCTACACCCCTAGAACCCCCTCTAGACGACCCGCCACCACCGCCAGCCAAATACCTAGTAGAGCCAGTCCACGTATCGGCAGTACCATTACCTCCCTTGCCTCCGGTACCACTCCCTATTGTTCCTGCTTGACTAGCCCCGCCACCGCCGCCACCAGTCCAAGGGCTTACACCGGGAGTTCCTATAGAACCTTGCCCTTGAGCACCTGCATTACCCTGCCCAGAAGTCCCCGAACCACCAGCACCAACAATGGATCCCGCACCGCCACCGCCTGAACCGCCAGATTGACCTGTAGGATTCCCGCCTAAATTGGTATCTCCATTGCCACCCCGACCACCAGCAGTAGCCGTAAAAGAACTAAAAACACTGTTAGAACCATTGGCGTTTTGTCCGCCGCCACCGCCAATTGTTACACCATATCCAGTTCCGGGAGTGGCAGTAAAACTACTGGTCAAATAACCACCAGCACCACCTCCACCTCCGTCTCCACCACCTCCACCGCCCCCACCTGCTACAACTATGTATTCAATAGAATAGGTTGCTTGAGCGGTAATTGAATTGCTCGCAGCACTTGGAGCGCTAGTACCTACAGCATTGGTTGCGGTTACGGTAAAAGTATACGAAGTCCCAGATGTTAAGCCCGTGACCGTGACTGGAGAAGATGCTGCTGTCCCTGTAATAGACCCCGGTGACGAAGTAGCCGTATACCCTGTAATGGCTGACCCACCATTATCAGCAGGAGCCGTAAAAGTTATAGTTGCATTTTGAGACAAACCAGCCGTTGCCGTCCCAATAGTAGGCGCACCCGGCACAGTCTTAGGTATTGGAAAATTACCGCCAGATACTTGTTGAAGTGCTTGTCTAGTCGTAAAGACGCCAGTAGCCACCCCAGACTTACCACCAGTTGTAGTGGGTCTAGTTTGATTTACTAAGGCGCCAAACCAACGATTAGACATTAATCACTTTCTTATAACGTAAATGTTCCGTTGCCTGTAAACTTATGGTAGGTATAGCCACCGGATGTATATACTGTTCCACCAGACCCAATTTGAGAGCCGGGGTATCTAATAATCACGATACCTGAACCACCAGCACCACCAGTGAAGTTACCGGAATCGTTAGAAGCAGACCCACCACCTCCACCACCAGTATTTACAGTACCAGCAGTACCGGCCTGATTCCCACTACCACCTGCTCCACCACCGCTACTTGCAGTTCCGCCTGTTCCGCTAAACCTTCCACCACCTCCACCACCAGCATACCCACCACTTACGCCAGATGAGGTAGCGGTAGCCCAAGTTGAATATGATGTATTACCAGCACCGCCACTACCAGATACCGCACCATTAAAAGAGCCACCAACAGCACCGGCACCACCCCCACCTCCGGCACCTTGTTGATACGCTCCACCAGAACCACCATTATTTCCTTGACCAGCAGTTCCAGATCCCCCACCGGAGTTTGATCTTGCGCCTGCGCCACCACCAGAACCACCACTACCAGCGGCTGAGTTGTTATAAGAACCGCCAAAACCGCCACCAGTAGAAGATATAGCCCCGAATGAAGTACTTGATCCTGAGCCTCCTTGGTTATATGGAGAACCACCTCCGCCTCCACCACCAATCGTAATGCTTCTGCTTAATGTCCCCACTGTAATAGATTCGGAGTTGTATCTAAATCCACCGGCACCGCCAGCACCGCAACCAATATACAGAGTGCCAGACCCGCCACCGCCGCCACCACCAGCGATTACCAAAGATTCCATTGTTATATTAAATATTGGTGTTACAGAGTTACTTGCTGCGCTTGCGGCGCCAGTGCCAATAGCATTAGTAGCAGTTACCGTAAAAGTATAGGCAGTGCCTCCAGTTAGTCCTGTAACCGTAATTGGAGAAGATGCGCTAGTGCCTGTAATTCCACCGGGACTTGAGGTTGCTGTATATCCTGTAATCGCAGAACCGCCATTATCGGCTGGAGCAGTAAATGTTACCGATGCCTGTTGATTGCCGCCAGTAGCAGTTCCAATTGTAGGGGCGCCGGGGACTGTTTTTGGTAAAGGCCAATTACTTCCAGAAATCTGTTGCATTGCCTGTGTATTTGTATATACACCAGTAGCAACACCACTCTTACCGCCAGTTGTGGTCGGTCTAGTTTGGTTTACCAAGCCACCGAACCACGCATTAGACATTAGTTAATCTCTTCCCAAGAGCAAGTCACTACTAAGTCGTTAGCCGCACTAGCCGTAGCCCCAATTGACTTATCCTCTAATAGATATATACCTGTCGTCTTATCTAATACAACAAGCGTGGAGTCAGCAGGTACAGAAGCCGTAGAGATAAGCGCTGTTCCAGTCCCAGCAAGAGCGGCTTGAGAAAATAACTTAATCGTGATGTCAGCCGCCGAGGTTCCATCCACGTTAGCAACCACTATCGAATTAATCTTATAGACCTTGCCGCTAGAAGCGGCGTTACTAATTAAAGGCGTAGCAAACGGGTCAGCGGTGCCAGTAATTAATATAGACGAAGTGTTGCCATAGATCGTCGTTACGTTAACAATATTTGGATTTGCCATTTCTATCCTCCGAAGACAATTGCCATAGCGATGGCTTTGCCAGTTGATATACCAACCGAACCCCATGCCGATCCGTCGTAACCCTCAAATGAATCAGAGTCATCGTTAAAACGGAACATACCAGCAGCAGGCGCTGAAGGCCGCTCGGCTACGGTACCCACAGGAACCGTCACAGCCCCCGTACCATCTAGGGTTACATTCTGAAGGGCATTGATCGTAATGGCATTGTTGCCGCCCGTCTGTATGTTGAGTATTTCAGCGTTGCCGCCGGTATTTTGTAACCCGTCGGTAGTTGCATTAATAAATGAGTCAGCCATTATTCAATCCCTATTTTCTCCATAATCTCGTCCATGCTCTCCGAGACTTCCCAGTTGTTACCACTCATACCAAACGCCACTCGAACTTTTGTACCATCTTCTTGCGTGTGTTCAAAGAATGATGCAATCAGGTCTGTGTTGATAATCAGACCCTCACCGATGCGCCCTTTGGCAGCGTTAGTTAGTTTGATAAGTTTCACGCAGTAACCTCTTCAACTTCAACCCACGAAGTTGTAGCCTCGTCCCACGAATAACGCTTTGGATTCTCAGGTGTACCAACATCTGTTGGGTACGGTACTGGCGATTCCCACAAGCAAGTGGTTTCGTTTAGCGCCCATGAGGCATAGGGCTTCGGTGCTATGAACGCATCACGCACAGGGTCGTAGGTGTACCCGATACCAGCGTAGTTCTTACGCAGAGGCGTTCCACCTAATGCGTGTACCCCGCCGTGCGTGTTGTACGAGGTCTGCTTATAGACATCGCCTGTGCGAGCGCAGAGTTCTGCTTCTTTACCGTCATCCTCTTGCCGCCCTACGGTGACAAAGATTACGACATTGTTCTCGTCGAGTTTTGCAAAGTGTGCCAATTGAATCTCCTTATTTAAACGGTTTGCCAGTAATCCAACTAACTAAAGAATAACGAGTCCCCTGCGTTACGGGTTTGACTTCATGTAATACATAAGACGGAAACAATGCCACATAACCCTGCTCTCGCTTCATTACCTCTGGCTTGTCCGAAAGATAAAGACACAAATCCCCGCCTTTGTAATCTTTGGGATCTGAAAGTTGTAACGTAAAAGATAGTTTACGAACCAAGTTTCCTTGCGCTGAGTCGATGTGCTGTCCGTACTTGTCGCCCGGAGCGGTGTACTTGGTAAACTGAAAACCCTCTGTTGCACCAAACAAGTCAAACTTAAAAAACCTCTCGTTTAAACTTGTTATGACATCGGTTAAGCGCCGATAAGCCCAGTTAAGGTCATCGCTAGGGTACAGCCATGCCACCTCAGATTTACGAACCTTAGAAACATCTCCGCCACGGGTTTTGGCTTGCTTTAAAGTTCTGCTATTTCCCAGTTCAATAATACGTTCGCACTCTTCCTTGCTAAAAGCACTATCCCAATATGCCCAAGAGTGGACAGGATCGAGATTAAACGCCCAAGCAGGGTTAGGCGCCTGTTTTTCCTCTGGTGCAGAGTGCATCGGTATGACTTCAGCGGTGTTTTGCATATCTGTTTCTATGAAAATGTGACGGTTTCAGATGTTGTGGATGTAGCAGTCACGGTGTAAATCTTAAATCCTGATACCGCAGTCGATAGCGAGGATGTGACACCGCCTGAAAAGGTTGCCGTGTAAGCATCAGGAATCTTAAAAATGACTACGCCTGAACCGCCACCGCCAGATTGTGCGGAACCACCAGAAATTCCACCGCCTCCACCTCCACCTCCAGTATTGTCAGTTCCACTAGTAGCGGCAGAGCCTGTTCCGGGGGTCAGATAAACACCGCCGTTGCCCCCGCCTCCAGAGCCACCATTACCCGCTGTGCCGCCATTATATGTACCACCGCCACCGCCACCGGCACGAGTTACAGATGATCCGGTAATGCTAGATGCGGTACCTGCTGCTCCCGTACCACCAGTGGTTCCTGACCCATTGCCGCCCGTAGCGCCAGCACCACCTCCTCCAGCACCACCGTAGTTTGGAGAGGATGCACTTCCTGTTCCACCGTTATTACCCTGAGATGGAGATGTTGACGGAGTGTTTCCAGCGCCAGCGGCTTCCGTTCCCCAGTTTCCTCCACCGCCACCACCACCAGAGCCGCCTGATTTGGCTGCCCCGCTACTAAACCGAGTATCGCCGCCACCGCCACCGCCACCTGTGGACGTGATACTAGAAAACACTGAGTTAGAACCGTTGCCACCGTTAACGCTAGTTCCAGCAGTCCCGCCAGCGCCAACCGTAATGGTGTAAGAAGTTCCAAACGCAACCAATGTTGTTGTTGATGTGCGATAACCACCTGCACCGCCTCCACCGCCACCAATTACTCCACCACCGCCACCACCAGCGACAACCAGTAGGTCAGTAACAGTAAACGCTCGTGCAAACGTCACAGTCTCAGATGTAGTAGACGTAGCGGTTACAGAGTAGATGTTGAACCCAGAGACAGATGTGGACAGGCTAGATGTAACGCCGCCAGAGAATGTTGCGGATACGTTGTCAGGTACTTTAATGATGACAATGCCAGAGCCGCCTGCTGCGCCAGCATAAGGGCCATTTGCCCCGCCACCGCCGCCTCCACCTGTATTAACAGTACCAGCAGTTCCAGCAGCCCCTGTTCCTCCAGCGCCACCACCACCTGCGCCACCAGAACCCCCGCTTCCAAGACCACCACCACCTCCACCACCACCAGCCCTTGTAACAGATGAGCCTGTTATGGATGACGCTGTACCAGCGCCGCCGTTACCAACACTTGCTCCACCGGGAGAACCAACGGCGCTAGCGCCTCCACCGCCAGCAGCATTGAATGGGCTATTGTTAGCAGAACTTCCACCATTATTACCTTGGCTTGGAGATGTAGATGGGGTGTTACCAGCGCCGCCAGTAGAAGTTCCATTGCTTCCTCCACCGCCAGAGCCGCCACTTGGTGCAGTTCCACCGTTTACACCGCCTCCACCACCACCAGTAGACGTAAAAGTATTGAAAACAGAGTTGCTTCCATTAGTCCCAATAGTATTTGCTGGGCCACCAGAACCACCTCCGCCAACAGTAACTGTGTAAGCAATTCCAAAAACAATAGATTGAGTTGTGCTTGTGCGATAACCTCCAGCACCACCACCGCCACCAACAGCACCAGCACCGCCTCCACCACCCGCCACCACAAGCAAATCGCTCACAGGTGCGCCAGCAAGGAAAGTCACAGTCTCACTCGTTGTAGAAGTAGCCGTGACTGTATATACGTTAAATCCCGCAACAGAAGTCGAGAGAGATGAAGTTACACCAGATGAGAATGAGGCATAGTGCGTAGATGGGATTTTAATGATTACGACACCGGAGCCGCCGCCGCCACCGCCACCCACACTTACGGGGCCATTTCCCCCACCGCCTCCACCACCTCCAGTATTGGCTGTTCCGGACGAACCAGTAGCACCGGGGCCACCGCCATTTCCGCCACCTCCGGTTCCTCCCGGCCCTCCAGTAGACACATTTAATGCTCCACCTCCACCACCCGCCCTTGTAACAGATGAGCCTGTAATGCTTGAAGCAGTACCGTTACCGCCGCTTGTTCCGCTCCCCGCTGCGGATGCGCCGCCGCCGCCACTTGAATTAACACCGGATCCTGCTGCACCGTTATTTCCTTGAGATGGAGATGTAGATGGAGTGTTACCACTTCCTGCGGCTCCACTCATCGTTCCGCCACCGCCGCCAGAGCCACCGTCCCTACCTGTTTTGCCAGTAGCATCAGCAGAGCCAGCACCTCCGCCACCACCACCAGCAGACGTAATAGTAGAAAAAACGGAATTACTCCCACTATTTCCTCTTGTGGCATTTGCTGTAGTAGGACTTGCCCCTGCGGCTCCAGCACCACCAGCACCAACAGTTACTGTGTAAGCCGTTCCTACCGACAAAGATTGGCTTGTAAGTTCACGATATCCACCTGCTCCACCCCCGCCACCGCCACCATAAGATTGTGAAGCACCGCCGCCGGAACCACCACCCGCTACTACTAGGTAGTCAGCAAGGACAGTAGGCGCACCCTGTCCTGCAAGAAGAATCTGAAAGATACCGGTCATTTAGGACACATTTCCTGTCAGTACGCAGACCGTCCCAGAAATAAACAACACGGTACACACGCCCCTAGTTGCAAGGGTCACAGTAGCCTTGTCTGTATCAGTTCCCGCAATATAAGCAGTTGTGATTGTGCAAGTAATTGTTATGCCAGAAGAAGTGTTATTAAAGATTGATACTGCGTCACCCTCAGCAAATGTAGCGTCTGGAATTGTGATTGATCCACCAGAGCCTACCTGAACATACTCACCAACATCTGACGTAGCGAGCGTATATGAACCTGTTTTAGTTCCTACTGGCGGAATATTTCTAAATCCAACAGACATATTCTCGTTGGGAAATGTATATGTTTTTGCTGAAGAAGCAGGCCCACTAACCCCAAAAAATGCATTTCCCGTACCCCCGTTAGCAACAGCCAAAATACCGGTAGTAATGTTATTAGCGTTAATCCCAGTAGAACCTGTAGTTAACAGATCCCCACTAGAAGTTGGAAGCGTAATAGTTGCTGTATTAGAAGTAGATGGCGCAAATACTGTTAAAACTCCAGTTCCCGCTACATTACTTTCAATAACTAATTTAGTCATAGAATCATCCACCTTTGACCAGATGCAATATTTACGTTTGCTCCGGTATCTAAAGTTATTGGGCCAACGGACAGGGCATTCTCGCCACTATTTAATGTAGCGCTTACATTAGCCGTCGTTTTGTTTATATAAAGCGATCCTGTTTCGCTTGTTACCCCCGAACCGATAGTAAACACAGACCGCTCAGATGGGTAGGTTACAAAGACTTCTTTGGTTCCGGCTGAGAAGTTAATCTTTGCCGTGGTACCCAAAGAATTAGATAGCACCACATCCCGCTGAAGATCCGGGCCTGTCGTTTCGTAAGTGCCAATACCTACTTCCCACTCGTTACCGCCTTGAAGGGCGATTGTGTAATAGGTTGAGTTGCCGTCACCGATGACAGCAAAAGATTGATAGCCAGTCTCAGCACCGGCTAGAGTCATATCCCCTACACCGGTGCTTGTGCTTGTCTCTTTGACACGATCAGCAAGTACGAATGACATAGTTACGCAATACGAATAATGGCGTTAGAAGCATCGTTGGTCGGGAAAATGATGGTGAAGTCGCCATCCGTAGATGTTTTATCAGCACCAAAGTCCAGAACCGCTACAGATGCGTTGGTCAGAGTCGTGTTTGCATTGCTATTTGCCGAGGGCGTGGTGTTATAAATCAAAGCGCCACGAGCCGTCACCGATACGTTCGGGAAGGTCAGATCAGAAAAGTCGCAGAAACCTGTACCGGTATTGGCATTGATGTTGGTTGCCGTTACCCCAGTGTTGGTCAGTGCTAGACCGCCAGCCGAATAGTTAGAACCGCTTGCCTCGTTAGAAGCGCTATAAGTAGTTGTGTTAGCGTCTAAAGAAGCGGACGACGTATACAACGCTAGTTTAAAAACGTCTGCACCGGTTTGTGCCGACGGGCGGAAATCATGCACACCAAGCAGAAGTTCTGCTTTAAATGATGTGGTCATTGCTTGAGTAATCGCCATATTAGGCTCCTTTATTCATCTAAAAGTTTAATTAAATCAGGATGTCCAGCATTCCTGAACTTGTTTGCCAGAGTCACGTGGTGTGTTCTGACGGTTTCTTTCATGTAATACACTAAAACTTGCCGGATCTGATTACGAAATGCTTCGGCTTGATCCCGAATGGCAGGATGCGTCTGGGAGCCAACAGAGATAATTTTGTCTAAAGCCCGTTCAGCCATTTCTTCAGGCGTAAACCCACGACCAGAAGTCGTAAGGACTTTAACATTTGTGCCACCTAAAAGGAAGGCTACTTCGCTCATGCTGCTCATTTAACTGGGTACCTCGCTTGTTGAGTACGATACATATCCTGACGGTTCTTACCTTCACCAAGTTGTTTAAGCATTGCTAAAGACTCATTATACCGGGCTATGTAGTTATCAAGAACGTCTTTCTCGCCCTTCATAAACGTATACGCTTCCAGCAAAGAGCCATAAAGCAATACAGAATCAAAATTATCCCCCAGCCAAGATGTGCCAGCAGTAACAATAGACTGCGGATAGTAAAAATAGTGGAGTTCCATTAAGTATGAAAGATCCGGGGTTGGCCCAAGAATATATGAGTTCTGGTCGAACATTGCATAATGGGTGGGCTTTCCAGTGGTTGCCGGAAATGGGAACGCCTGACGGATATAGTTCACATCCTTGTTTAGCAAGAATTCATACTCCCCGGTTACTGGGTCAATGACCGCCAAGGAAAAATTTGCCAGCCAATCTGATGGGACGGAAAGGTACTTATTATTAAGCGTGCAATTACCCGTTACGTTCTTTCGTAGGTCAAGCAACTGGACACTGTTATATATCCTTTGCTCAGCCTGTTCAATAAACGTGTTGATCTGCTCGGTACTTGTAAAAGTAGCCGTGCCTGTACCCGCAGAATCAGTCCATGCGGTATTTGGGAAGTCGTTTTCGACGTACCCTTTAATCGTCTCAAACAGAGTGGCGTAGTTCATTTAACCCATCTTTTTGCTGTGACTGTTCCCACGGGTCGTGTTTTTAGTTCCACGAGTCCGTTGGGTTTGCGTGTTAGGTACGTTGTTTGGGTACCCATTGTTATTGGGCACAATCGGTATTTGCTTGACTGGCGTATCCATATTAGATCCCCGTTTTACGAACCATTGACATAGACTTCTTTTGATTGGCAACTTTTGCCAGATTTCGGCCCATTGCCATCATCTGTGCATTAGTTTTACCGCCTTTAGCAAACTTCTTCACATTAGCATCCGGGTGAGCCTTAGCACCCTTCTTTTTCATGTGAGCCTTCAATGCTGCTTTCATATCCATGTTTTACTCCTAAGTAATTGTTACTGTTACGGTTCCTGTTTCCCCGTTAGCCACTAGGTTATTCAGTAACCCAGATAACTGCAAGGGGTCGTTTAAACCAACAGGGTTCCATCCCCATTGAATCTGTCTACTACCACCAGACGGTGTACCAAAAGCATCTACATCCTCGTTCGGTAGATTTAATGGTTCTACCTGTAATCCTGTAAATCCTGCCTGTATATATGTCGTATCCGGCCTCGGGTTCTCTAAAGCTTGAGGGTCATAAACTGGATACATCCCTAACTGCAACTGCGGCTGATCTGGTTCCCAACATGTTGGACAAACTAGCAAATTGATGTTTTTGGTTTTGATAACCAATTTTTTCAGTTGCTTGAGTTTGTACTGAAATCCACATCTGTCGCACTCCGCTATTGCTTTTTTGCCAGAAGCAAACTTTGGACCTGCCATAGTTCACCTCAATAAAAATACTGCCGTGGTGCTAGTCGCAAAGAAGCCTTTTCCCGGTCTTCACTTGAGCCTAACGCCCATTGTTCTTCGTAAGCCGCTTTTAACATGTCAATCCTAGTTTCTGCGCCCGGTATCTTTAAAGACAAATAGTAAGCCAACCCAGCCGCCATACAAGGAATCATCCGGAAAGGTATGTCCTCAGTATTTAAACCATTACCAGCATCTTGGATGCGGCGTAAACGCCAATAAACAAAGGAATAAAAGTTAGTTTGGTCGGGACAGGGCCATACGTTAATATTTGGCAAGTTACGTACCGTAACAATGGCACCTGCGGTATGCCCAGCAGCCGTGGTATTTTCTACTCCACGGACACAGTTTTGTAGGGTATTCCCTGATATTTCGTTATACCCGATAGTCTCATTCCCTAATTGAATAAACCCGACATAGTTCAAACCCTCTACAGAACTGAGTGTGATTGTGTTTGAAGACGACGTAATCGTAGTCTGTAGAGTCTTAGTCGTGACATTGTCATACCCACTCTGGCGATCAATCCAGACCTGAATGGGGCGTCCTTGAGCGTTTTTATTAGGTATTGTGGCGTAGGTTGAGGACGAGATTCGGTTGATGTTGATGTCCGTCTGCGGGATACCTGTCTGGGTACGCACTACCATATCCATCAAGTCAATCGTATCTACGGGAAGAGCATAGGTTATCTGAGCCTGATTCAGGGGAATAGACCCCTGCTCAATAGTCCACAGGTTAATACCCCGGTTAGCCCACTCAATAGTCAAAAGGTTTAGGCTACGACGGGCTGTACGTAAATCGTAGCCAGTACGTAACTCGGCACCACAACGCTCAAAAGCCTCTTCTACGAGGTTATTGAGGTCTAGGTTAAAGGTGGTCGTCCCAGTTGTGCTCATGCTATTTTCCTATGCGGAGCAACTTTTTTAGCCACCCCTTTAGGCTGGGCGACGAACTGCTTTCCGGCTGCTTTACCGGCTCGCTTGGCGCGGGTGGTCGCGGCGTACTCTTGCGGGGAGAGCGCTTTGATGGCGCTGCTTGGGAGGTATCTTTCCCCTGTAGCCTTCGATCCTTGCG
>Ga0222713_10003641_pt1 | contig 15862 bp, 20 predicted proteins | sample C33_649DmetaG_FD_165061 | JGI IMG/M metagenome (GOLD analysis project Ga0222713, IMG submission 165061) | Estuarine water microbial communities from San Francisco Bay, California, United States - C33_649D | ecosystem: Environmental > Aquatic > Marine > Unclassified | place: USA: California...
TGGGGTTGAAGATGAAACTGTTCTTCCATCAGAACCAGAAGCACCTATTTGTCTATCTAACTTACCATCAATCCAAATCTGTGTACGGTTATCGTTAAAACCATATTGAACAATAATATGATGCCATTGTCCATCAGCTATATCTGTTTTAGATAATAAATATTGTGCTCTATTTACAAAATTCTTTGGGTGTGGGGCAGAAAGTGCATATAGATTTCTTAAACCAGTATTGTATCTTTGAGAATTATCTTCAGTTAAATAAATTTTTCCGTCAGATAATCCAACAACACCCATATTCCTGCGATTAGAATAAATTCCAGTGCTATAACCGTACGCTAAGACTTGATCTTTTTTAGTAGTCTTTATGCTAAATTCAAGATTATAATGTCTTTCTGAGAATTGAGAATTAGTTCCTGGAAATGGAAATTCTATATTCTCTATACGAACAGCTTTTCTTTCATAATCATCAAAATATCCTACACCCATTCTTGGAGTAGTTAAATTAGTTCCTCTAGGAGCTCTGGCAGGTGATGAATTTTTAGATGTATCTAGCGGTATTAAAACGCCATTTTCATCAAACTGTACATCATCTTCTCTATCAAAGAAATAAGCTGGTATTTCGCTAGATATTGATTTAATAGTTGTGGTTGTAGTTAAATCTGTATTAAATTCATTAAAGAATGTTAAGAAACCACCTCTAATAATATCAGTATTAGATTGGTTTGGTAAATTACCAAGTAATGCTTGTATAGGTTCGATTGCCTTGTCTGAATGTCCTTCAAGTAATGTAGCAAACCACTTATCATCTGAAAGCTGAACATAAGCTGGAGGAAGAGGCAATATTGCTTGGGCTACTGCTGGTTCTGCAAATACTCTAGCACCCTTAATTGTAACAATTCCAGGCATTACTAATGTTGCATTATTTGCAATACATGGGCTTACTGATATTTGTCCGCCAGAAATTGATGTAGGATGAACCATTTCTGCAGATGCATTCATGTGGTCTGCAGAATTAAATTCACCTATCTGGAATTGTGGATCATGGAATACAGCAGATGCTGCAGCTGCGGTGTGTCCATAATTGCTATCTACAACAACGCTTGCTCCATAATTAGGCAAAATAAATGTTGCAAAAGCTTCGAAATGGTCTTGCTGCATACTGATTCCAGTATTCCATTCACCCATTCCCATTTCAACAGATGCTGTCATTGGGGCAGGTGTATCTGTATATCCAGTTCCTGCAATATTTGTAGGCATTACAAATTCTGAGTTTGATGTAGCTCTATCTATTTCTATAGATTGCCACATTTCAAATATTTGCTGATTTGAAAGGGCATAATCAAATACTGCTACTTCGTCTACAAATTTATTAACTGTGGCAGCTGCTTGGCCAAACCATACAGTTTCTCCACCACCAGTAGCTGTAAATCCTGAGTCTGATAAATTGTAGCTGCTAAATGTTAATGTATTACCAACCTGCTTACCATCTACATAAAGTTTTACGTTAGATCCATCTCTAACCATTGTGTATAGATGATAATCACCAAAATATGTTGTTCCAGCAGAAATTGTTCCCCAGGTAGCTGGATTTGTTGTAGGGATAATTGTTAATTGTGGACCATTGGCGCTTGCTAATAATGAAAGACCAATTCCGTAAATTCCACCTCCACCGCCATCAAAATGGATAATTTGAAGATCAGAACCAGTAACTGTATTTATCTTTGCATATACAGATACAGTTTTGGTGTTGTCTGAGAATGTATTTGTAGCAGTTGCATATTGACCAGCTACATATGTATTCTTATTTGTGAAGTTATAACCATAGCGGTTCTTTGTTAATATGCTTGGACCTCTTGTATAGTTTGATCCAACTACTGAGAATGAACCACCAGTAGATGAGCCAATATTTTCTACAACAGTTCCAGATACTTCATTTAAACCTAATTGAATTAATGGATTTAATGCCTGAACTGTGTCATCGTACTTATTTAAGAATTTAAGCACAGGCTGGCGCATAACACCCTTAGCCTGATTTTGTCTTGTTCCAGCATTATAAAGATTTGTAATAATTGTAGGTGTTACATCTGAATATGTGTCTACAAAGTAATGAGCTAGAGTTAATCTCTTAGCACCAGTATCTGTACCATTTCCGCTAGACTTACCTAAGCTAAATGTTGTAGGTGTTGCACGATTACCCTGAATACCAGTATCTGAAAATACCTCAGTTCCATCTAAGTAATACTTAATTGTTGTGTTTGCTAAATCTAATTTCATTACAGCTAAATGCCATACATCTTCAGCAATGTCATTTGTCTCTGTATGAGTATAAGTTGTGTGGCTAGTCTGGATTGCAAAGACTACCTTCTTATTATTAATCTTTAAGCTTAATGGTGAATTTGTAGGTCCATTATATGCAAAGATTTGTTTTTCAGAAGTATCAATTCCAGTAGGTACCTTGAACCAAATACCAATTGAGAAATTACTATCTGATAATTCTGTAGTAAATAAAGCAGATGATGTGCTTGTTATATAGTTGCTTGCAGAACCTATTTCAAGCTGAACAGATGGTTCCTGCGCTGGACCAATTTGATTAACATCTGGATATTGTCCACCAGTATAAGTTATCGCTCCACCAGAACCATAATTAGTAATATAAGCTGGACTTATTGTTGAATAATCTGTTACATAGTCGAATTTAAACCATGTCTCTGGCCCAAGATCAGATATAATCTTTTGAATACCATCTACATAATCAAAGTTAGAAGGTAGGGTTTCTACAAATAATGCGCTGGCAGTCATTGCTGATGCTGCAGCAACAGTTTGTACAGACCATGTAGGTGCTACTAATAATGCTGAAGCAGTTCCAGGAATATCATTTACATAAACAGCAGTACCAGCAACATAGTTTTCGTTTACCTGCGGTGCTGTTAATTCATAATCATATAATGCAACCTCATCTAACCATCCTTTAAAAAAGTTTGTATTATCTTTATTTGCAGCAATTCTTTTTATTCCGATAGAGTCTAGATTTAATGATGCTGGATAAATACCAGTCATATTAAATGTTTGTATTATTCCTCCATCTAAATAAAATTTAAGAGATGTTGTATTACTTGTTATAACTAAATGATGCCATTTATTGTCATTAACGAAATTTGTTGATGATGGATTTAAATAATATGGGTGAACAAAATCATCAGTATTTCCATTTGTGTCATATCTAAATTCTATATTTCCTTTTGGATAAGCTGCACTAGTACCAAAAATATGTGCTCTAAATCTTGTTAATGAATTTCCAGTAAGGTTGTTTGATATTTCAAATAAAGTAAATACACCGCTAGTATTAGTTAGTGTTGTGTTAGTTTTAAACCAAAGTTCAATCGAAAATGATTTGTCATTAAAAATTGTAAAATTAGAAGTATTTGATAGAGTATGAGAAGAAGAGCCATTGTAATATATAGAACGCCCATCAACATCAGTATTTTCATTTAATAATGGAGAACCTGTTGTGGTTAAGCTATTTGTTAAAGATCCCGAATTTACAGGAGTTCCTGCTGTTTCATTAAATCTATACCAAACCTTTGGTAATTTGGATGATACTGCATCATAATAGCTATTTTGTATTGTCATAAAAATAGGCTGCGTTTATGACGCAGCCTTAACTCCTATCAATTCTTTAGTTGGTGTTACAGATGAAATACTATTGCCGCCTACTGAAATTACAGGAGTAAGAGAGAAGCGGGAAATAACTGGAGCTAATATGACGACACCAGAAAGTGCTACGACAGTTATCTTTGACTCCACCGCTACAGCGCCTGCTGAAAGTGGTCCCGCTTCTACTCTTACGTCCATTGCGTTTTTACCTTACGCTACGGTGATACGCACGATTCCAGTGCTATCCCATGTGATTGTAAAGTTACCATTGGTTGATGACTGATCTGAGCCGAAGTCAACATATCCAATTAGCGCCTTGGTACCTGCTGAAGCACCTGAATCATCATAAACTACTGCATAACGAGCAGTAATTGTTGAAGATGACCATGTAACGTCAGCTGCATCAAGTACAATAACGTTGTTTGTACCATCATAAGTAGATGTCTTTGAAGAAAGAGCAATTCCACCAGTGGTATAACCTGTACCAGTTACTTCAAATGAAGATACATCATCGAAATAATCGTGTGTGTCCTGGTTAGGTGTGTAGGAAGATGATAGGAGAGCTACCTTAATGGTATCTGAATCCCAATCGATTTCCTTATTAAGGGCTTGCTTTAAGAAGTTACCGTATAGTTTGCTTGGCATTATTCAGTTCCCCCTTATGCGTTAGTCTTCTCAACGATTGCGAATGCGTCTGCATCGGCAACTGCGAAGCCACGACGAATACGTGTCTTGAGAAGAACGCCATCCTTTGTAAATTCTGCATCACGAGAAACTGCTGACTCTACGCCACCACGGACACCATTGATGAGCATCTGGCGGTTACCGACGATAAGCAATGCGTTTCCTGCTGGAGCATCTGTAGCTGCTGCTGAAGTAGCTGCACCGTATGAAACGACCAATGGGTAACCGAATAGGCTTCCTGGTGTTCCTGCTAGTGGATCTGGTAAAACGAGGTCAGAGTTACCCTTGACCATTCCACGGATTTCCTTAAGCATCTTAGGGTGTGCCATCCAGACTGTGTTAGCTGCATCGAACTTAGATGAATCTTCTACAATACCAAGAGCATTGTTTAGGTCATCGTAAGAAAGAGCTCCACCTGTCTGAATTAGGTTTGCACCTGCAGAACCTGGGTTTACTGCACGGTATAGAGATGTGAACGGCTGACCGTCATCTCCATCGCCAGCTGCTGTTACACCAAGGCATGCGTATCGAATTTGCGAGCCCAGCGGCTTGCCCATTCTCTCTTGTAAACTGTTAGAACGTCTACGAGGTTATCATTTAGATCTTCCTCTGAAACGTGCATAATTTGTGCGTACTTACGTGCTGTCAATACGATCTCATCAAGTGTAGCTGATGCTTCTGGGATTGTTCCACCCTCTGCAACTACCTGTGGAGCGTCTGAAAGGAAACGTGGTACAGTCTTTGTGCGAGAAGCCATTACTTCACGACGAGCAAAACGCTCAACTGCTGAATTAGCAATTAAGTCTTGGATTACATTAGAACCCTGCTCTTCGAGAATGTAACCATTGGCTTCAGTAAAATCTGTTCTTGCCATGTTATTATTTCTCCTTAGAAAGTTAATTTAAACTATTGAAAATAGATTATCGTCCAATATATCTATGGTCGCAAGTCCAAACGTCCATCTGGAGACTTGCACCCCATAATTATACATTAAAATAGGTCTATTTTCTACCCAAAACTATCATCGCTTGACGTTCTGAGGCAGATAATTTCTTATCTACTGGTGCAGAATCTGCTGAATCTGCTTTTCCTGCTACTAGCAACTTTGGATCAAATAATTCTGGGAAATCTGATTTTAATTCTTTGATTTGATCATCAAGGCCAACGATATTTAATTCATCATCAAATGTTAACCCTTCAAATTTAACAAACTTAAGAATTCTTTCAGTATTAGTTATATTTAATTTGGCTAATTCCTGAACTACCTTTTCTCTGAGCAATTTACCGCTGTATTTAGCGTTATCCTGCTCATATTGTGCCAGTTTGGCTTCTAGGGCTTCTTTTTCTTCCCTAAATTGTTTTGCATCCTTTTTGGCACGGTCCAAAGCTGCTAGAACAGCTTCTGGATCTTTAATCTCTTGGGACGTACCATCCACTTGAGTTTCTTCCATTATTTATATCCCTTGATTTTGTTCTGCTGCAGTTTGTTCTACAGCTAAATTGTTTGCGTTCACGCCTGTGGCCTGAAGCGAAATATCTTGAGTCTGATTTGTTGGGACTACAGAAGCCTCAGCAACCTGTGCTGCGATCTCTGCGTCATATCCAAGCTCCAAAAGAATCTGCTCTAATGGCATACCAACGCTCTTCTTACGAACAGCGATATCCCATTGGTCAACAGTATCAATTGTCTCTGGATTCTGCCAGTCAATTTCAACATCTGCTGATATTCCTTCAACACGGAGCATGAATTTGAATAAATCTCTCCAAGTATTGCCAAATGCAAGCTGGCGATTAAGAACCTTCTTTGTCAAAGGTGCTTCAGAGACACGAAGTGCCTCACCAGATGGAATATAGCTTCCCTTGGTGAAATAATGTGTTGGAGTTGATGTAATTGATGCCATAGCGTTTACAAATTCCATTACTGGCTCTGTAAATGTCTTTGGATCCGCCGCTGGGAATTGTCCAACAGCTGACACACCCTGTAAATACCAGAGTTGTCCTGGGCCATTTTGCAATGCACCCAAATTTTCTCTAGCAGTATCATCATCGCTGAAGTCTTCAAACTCAGATGAATTGCCACCATTAGACAAAGCATAGCGCTGTGGAGCACCCTGATAATCTACGGTGTACATGTGAGTATTGATTAACTTGTTAATTGCATCTTGTGGGCCATATGCATCATAATGTTCTGGCTTTCCATAAGGCTTATGTGTGCGGAAGTGGAAAACAGGAATTTCATTCCATGGATTTGGCACAACTTCTGTTAAATTCATAGCAGGAGCAGTTGTTAGTATCTCCAAATCGCCTCTTCCTTCATATTTCTCAATTCTATCTGGATAATAGAGATTGATTTTGATTAATTTTTCATTTTCAGTCTCTACTTGCCACATTTTTGCTGCAAATGACTTAACTCTAGGATTTTCCTGGTCATAAATAATTGCAGTTGTTAATGGAGAGTTATAATCAATTGCGACCTGTCCAGCCATGTCTGGCCAGACAATTGCATATGTATCTCCATGAATTAATGCTGATCTGTGAATCTCATTGATATCTATTTTAATATCAGTTTGATCAAATACATTATTGATAAAGCGGTTAGCCGCCTGGGTTGTTGCTTGAACTTGATTAATTTCAAGTCTATTTAATACTGAATCAACTACTGTTTTAGCAAAGTTGAATCTAAAGTCTGCGTTTTCGAATCTAAATATTCTATTCCATCTTTGAGATTGGAATACTTCTGGCTGGTGGCCATCATAGTATGCCTCTGCCTTTACATATGCATCTCTTTGGGCTAGGATATGATCAAACGCCTTTTTTATGTCTGACATATTATCTCCTTAGATAATTAAATTGTTTGGATAGTACCTTTGGAGCTTTATTATCCAAGAAGTACAAAATCCCTGATACTACAGCATCAAGAACGTCATCGTGGGATATCTTTGGGAATGCCCACATTTGTTCTTCCAGCGCTGGGAAATGTGTAGTATGGCGTATCTTTCCTTGCTGATAAAAGTTTAAGGCCTTACCAGCTCGTATCTGCTTTGACACAGATTGCTTTACAGATCTATATTTTACAGGAATATCTTTGAAGACATCTTGCCATAGATCTCCACCTTGGTTAGTTTCAACATATATGACACCAGGTTCATATATATCTACAAGTGCTGCCACTCGTTCTGCTAATTCGGATGGTGACACCTTCATCTGCAAGGCTTCTCGCACATAAATATTGTCATCATCACCTCTGGACAATACAGCTACACCTGTATAGTCAGAAATCTTAGTCTTAGTTACCGCTGGGTCTATAGAAATAATTGTATTTCCATATTCAGGTAATTCATTTAAAATAATATCTTGCTCAGTCCAGAAATTGCCATCAGCATTTACAGGACGGTTCATATAGTTCTTGGCAAAGTCACGCAGGTGTCTTTGGCTTAAGAGCCAGTCTATAGGCCACTTCTCAGGCCATACAGAGCGTTCTGAGCCATCATCAGCGGTCATGATAGCAGGGAAGTAGTGAACCCGTACGTTCTGGTCTGTAATCCACTGCAAATCCTTGTCTGTGTGTCCCTCAGAGTGCTTTCTGAATTGGTCCATCATAGAATTAGGCATGGTGGTGGTACCCACGATAATCATACGGGCATAAATATTCATAGGGGCAATATCATCAAATACAGTATTTCTCTGTTGTCCTGCCTGATATTCAGAATAATTCTTCTCACCCTTCTCAATATCATCTAGGATTATGAGGTCTGGTCTTTGGCCAAATACTTTTTTACCCAGAGAGTTGGTATCAATGCCATTAGCATCAAAGATAAAATCATTTGTTTGAACAATTCTCCAGCTATTATTCGCAAGGGAACGCCCAGTGCTACCGACAATTTTAGGTGTGCATAGTGCGGGGTAATCTGCTTTAAGATATTCATTGGTGTCCAATTCATTTTTAAAGGTCATGAGATGTGTCTCAGCCTGGCTAGCAGCATCAGAAAATGCAGCAACGAATTTAATATGCCCATGGGCGGCGGCCCACAAAGGCAAAATTAAGAAGATCCATGTTGACTTCCCACATTCTCTAGGAGCAATAAATGCATCTCTATGTTGTTTAGGTCTTGTGGGTTTATTGATCCAAGTTTTGCCATATTCAGCTAGAGCCCAGTGAAATTCAGATAAAGTAAGCTCGTCATTTGCATTCTTTAAATGATGTGGCAAATATATAAGAGCAAATAGCATAGGATCAAATTTAGTTAGTTCTCTACGCCCCTCAGATATAGCTAGTAATTCTGGGTTTATATCTGATAAGTACTCTTCTAGTGTCATATTCTCCAATTGGTATATATATAATTTTTACTATAGAAATTTATCTACAGTAACAAAAATAAATTTTAATAATAAATCTACTTAATGGGGGGTGCCTAAATTAGATTTAATTAATTCATTTCTTGCTTTGGCTTCATTAAGCATATCTACGATTGCTAGATCTGTGCCATCCTTTGATCTATTCTCATTAATATTTGTAGACTTACCTTCAATTAGATTAATTGTTTGAATAGCTTTATGTATGGCATTTGATAGCTTATTGATATCTTCTGCTAGGAGTTCTTCCTCATATAATTTCTCTACCGCCCTATCTATAATTGCTTGAGCGGCAATAATCTTATCTTTATCTTTGTAAAAGATATCTAATTGTTTAGACATAACTGCTAGAGTATTTGCAGTAGGCATATCTAATGATCTTTGTAAATAGAATTTCTTGGCTGTATGATAGCTTTTTGGATATCCTAGATATCTCATTGCTGGACCTATGCCCATTTCATTTGCCGTTTCAATAAATTCTGATATTTGTTCTTCTGTAAATGTAGGATATCCCATCATTTCCCTCCCAATTTATCCAATTGTCGACATATCGCTATATGGATATATCTGTATATTGGCATATATATTGACATTACGCATACGTTTCTGGTATTTTTTATATGTATATCAATATTCATTTCTTCTTTTTCTTCTTATTCTTTTTATTTAAAGCAATTACTGCTTTATATCCAACTGCTGGTCTATCTCTTCTTATTCCATGCTTATTGGTATCGATTATATATTTAGTGGTTCCGCCCTGATTATTTTGCATAAATTAGATCCAAGAATTCTTTTAAATTACCTGCTGGTGTAAATCCAAAGGTAAATTGCTTTGTGTCAACATCATCATATATTTCTAGAGTCATAGATAATGTGCCATCTGGGTGATAATGTACATCTTTAGCGTAAGGATATAATCTATTGGTTCCGCCCTGTGGGCTAAACATATCTCTCATATCCATTAAATACTGCATCCTATCACTATGTAACAATTATACACTAAATAAAAGAAATGCCCCAGACGGAGGCATGTTTGGCAACAGTAGGTGTCTGGGGCAAATCTATTCATCCTCTGATATAGGAGATCATTCGGCGAATGTCGAGCAATGAACTCAACAGCTATATTCTATCACTTCTTTATATTTGGGTCAATAGCTAACATCTTTTTTTCTATTGGCCAGTCCCATCCTTTATTATATAGAAGTTGTCTATTTCTGAAAGCTTCCAGGGATTTATCTATTGCCTGCATTATTTCCTCGTCTGTCATGGCTTGTACCTGATCCATTGTATAGTCTTTCCAGAAGGATTTAATGACTATTGGTTCTGGCCCTTTTTTGCCCCTGGTTTCTTCTGGTCTAATATTATAATCTCCACGAACCCTAGGACCTCTTCTAGGATTCTTGAGTAGATGATCTGGGAGTTTCTTTCTACCTGCCATTGCGCTTCATCGATTCATATGTTCTGGTTCTCCAGCAAGGCTTGCAGTAGATATTATATTTATCTAAACTTGTTGTCTTTTTACCAAATTGGCTTATAGGCTTTTCTAAGCCACATGTTCTACATACCTTAGACTTTACATCATACCTTGGCTGTGCGGCCTTCCTAGAGGCATTGTAGCCCTTATAATAGGCACTCTGGCAAGTTCTACATCTATCAGTCAAACCATCCTTGGCTCTTTTATTTTTATAAAACTCATCTGCTGGTTTATCTGTCTTACAAACTAGACACTTTTTCATATTTCTTCCAATCATTATTTAGTTTAGTTTTAAGTCTATGGCAGTTTGCACATAGTGTCTGTAAATTATCTGGATTATTATTTGATGGATCACCGTCAATATGATCTATATCCAGTTGTATTGTATCTAGTGGTACAAAGTTACATAATTGGCAATGATCGCCTTTTACTCTTTGCCCTTTTCTTCTACAAGTTGTGCAGCGCTTTCTATACATTCTATTGCCATTCTTATTCCGCCCTTGCATTTCTGCTAAATTACCGCAGCCACATAATGGTCTACTCATTAGTTTCCACCCATCCAATTGGTTTTCCTGGCTCAATCCAGCTACGTAATAATGCCTGGTTTGCTTGCATTTGCTGAATCATATCGTCCAGCGTATCGATAGCACCTTGTAATGTTTCAATGGCCTGATCCAGCGGTGCGGGGGCGTGTATCAGTTCTTTCTTAGTCTTCATATATACCCTGGCTTTCTTTTATATTAAAAAAACTATATAAATCTTCGTTAGAAGATTTATTATTTATATTTAACTTTGTATTTGTGTTTGTATTTATATTTGTATTTAGGTGGTAATACTGTGCCTCCCCTACGGCAACAGGTACCATGGGGTGGTAATGATTTGCCGCATTAAAGGTTCTAGTTTGCCGTATGAAGCCAGCAGCGACTAATTCAGCTTTGGCATTTCTTACAGAACGCTCAGATAACCCAGTGCCTTTGGCTATAAGCTTATTAGTTGGAAATGAGGGGTTGTAAGAAGCTATGATCAATGCTACTATTCTAGCCTTGGTAGATAAATCAGAATCCCTGATTGCTCTAAGATACTCAAAGTAATCCATATACATCCTTTCTGGTGATGTATATCTATAATACTACAGTTGTTATACTATGTCAACCTTTATTTTTATTCATAAAATAAAGGTATATTTCGTGCTGTCTTTCCTCTAATCTATTTATTTGATCTTTAATAGATGAGCCTGAATTAGGTACAAGTTCTGATAAATAATGCTTCACTAGCCATTTGACCATACCTACTAATTGTATCTGGATAAGGATAATACCAGAGATTATGGATAATACTATTTCTACCCCGCTCATAATCTACCGCCAAGTAACTTAATCCTTATCTGTGCAAAATTGCTAGCCAAAGACGGTGGTGTGTCTATAAAATCTTCAGGGGTCAATTGCTGAAACATTTTTGAACCTATACTGTCACCAGCATACGAGTCATCCCAAGCTTCAGCAAGTTTTTCTGCAATTTCTTTAACTATTTCATCTACTGCATTATATTTATCATCTCTAATACTTAATGCCATTATCGATTCATAAATTGTTCTGCCAGGCCTTTGTTTTAACTGTACAACATTTAAAATGGCTTGGGCTGAATTTTCAAACAACTCCAACATAATAGCTTTTTGTCCAGCATTGCCTACAGCATTTATAGCGTCTTGAAAAATGCCTTCCATTAAAGATGCAAAATGTCCAGCATGGAAATAACCCTGCTTTTTTCTTATTCCGACGCCAGGTTTTCTTGCCATCAGATAGAGAAATCAATTCCTAGTTCTTGAGCGCTGGCACCAGTTACCGCTCCCTGTTTTGGAACTATCATTAAACAACGATATTTGTATTCATATACTTTCCCAAAAAGATCATACATAGGCATACCTTCTATAATTCTCCAAATAGCTCCAGTAGCTGTTCCAATCGGATAAACAAGCCCTCCATCTTTATCTAGTAGATAACTGAAAGATGAATTGTTCTGTAATTTAGACTTAGTGTGTAATACTAGTTCGCCAAGAGCATTATTAACAACCCAGCATTTTATTTCTACAGGAGTTTCATAAGTTATTTGTGTTGCACCAGTATTAGGATCTTGAAATTCCTTATAGCCAGAATAAACCATAGAAAAATTATATTTTCTAACTGTGTTTAACTTCATACATTTCTCCACTTAGTAATTTTTGGAAATTGAAATATCTTGCCTGTCTGTATACTACGAGGTTTTCTAAAGCTTAAACTTCTAGCCCCAATAACAACTAATGGCGCAATCCATGGAGAGTCTTTAGTTGTATCAAAACTTACAAGAAAATCTGTTTGACCTTGGCTTGTAACTGCTATTTGATTAAATACAGATTCCTCATTTTCCACCATATAGGCACATTGATATGCAACAATCTTATCCAGTAATAATAAATCAGATGGATTTTGAATATCAATTTCTTCTTTTCCTATATAGGCTTCTACTATTCCCTGAGCTCTTTTAATGTGTTGTTTAGCTTCGAAATCTGCATCAACATCATTTGGCGAGAAATTAGATGAAGGATCATATGCAAGTACTTTATTTGCAATCTCTAATCTCTTTGCAGTTGAATTATAGTATTGGTAAAGATCTTGATTTGTATAATCTTTAACGCTTCTAATAGTACTTAACATTATCGATACCTCTTTCCTAGTTCTCTAACTCTTAATGTATGAACACTAGTAAAATCTTTTTTCCCAGTCCCGCTCAATTCTAGTTGAACTATGTAATCTCCTGGGTAATCAAATAATGATTTAGATGTTGGCCAATTGTAAATAATTTTACCTAAGCTTGCATTATTTACATTAAGTGTTCCGCCAGTAGTATCTATTTCTTCATTATAGCTACCAAGCATTGTTATTTTAATTGTCGTGTATGTAGACAAATCCATATCATTCCCTTCGGAATCTTTGACCAATATTGATAATGGCCTATTTGGTATTTGTCCAACCCAATATTGACTTATCATGTTATTTTGTCTCCTCTGACATAAACTATTGCTTCAACATTATCAATAGTTAAAATTACTTCTTCTAAATTATAAGCAAATATTCCTGGGTCAACCATTAAGGCTGTAGCCCTAAATATATCTGCTATTGATGTTATTCCAAGTGCAGGCATAAATGCATTTGCAGTTAATGGAATTATAACATTATTAACTGAAATTGAGCCAGGTACTACAGTTCCAGATATATTTGTCTGTAGTGATGCATTAGCAATCATAGCAGTAACATTATAATTATTGTCTTTATCAACTGTGATTGTTGCATTAGGCATTGTAGCACTTGCTGTAGCCTTTTCTGGTCTTTGTATTAATCCAGTAGGTCTTTCTCTTTCTGATAGCCACCAGAAAGCTCTAGTAAATAGATTAGGTACAAAAATATTCATAGTTTCTGTAATTCTTCCAGTTTTTAGTTGGAAGAACAATGCACCATTTCCACCAGATCCAGAAGCAAATCGACCTAATTGGTCTCTTCTTCTTGCTGCAGAAAATAGAGCTCTTCTAGATGTAGGAACTCTTTCAAGATCAACTGAAGATTCAAATAATAAACCTAAAGTTCCTCCAAAGTCCTGTTGCTTATCTACCTGTGTAAAAGCAAAGTTATCGTTTCTGCTCCAATATGTAGCCCAATTATAATGTTCAGTTGTAATATTAGTATCAACAAATGTATCATTATTTTTTAAGCCAGCTCTTTTAGCTAAGGCTTGGCTTGAACCGACAGGACCAAAAAATCCTAAATCATAAGAAATATCAATCCAATAATCTGTATACAAATCTACAATTCTATATTCATTTACTTTATCCCAGAATACTTCAGAGATTGATACAAATATCTTTCCGCCTATACCTTTTCCGTCCAGTACATCTCCTGGTAACAAAGCTATAGAATGAGCATAATTCTTATAAGGATTATCTACATACTCATTATTCTTCCAATACTTTTCTGGCTGTGCAGTTATTATTCTTCCAGCCTTAACATTTTCAAATGGAATCGCTAGCATAGAAGTTTGTCTTGGTCTTGTATTTCCAAATTGAGTTACGTTCGATGGATTTCCAAATACAAATTCATCTCCAGGCTGTAATCCTTGAGTTTTATATTCAAATCTTTCATAACTTCTATCAGGATCACCAAATTTTATAAGATCAGAATTCTTATAGAATGCTCTATCGGTAAATATATAAGTAGGGTCATCTGTTAATAGTTCTACCGTATTAATAACTCTATGACGCATATTATTATATCTATCTTCAAAATATGCACCAGATTCTAAATCAATTTCTCGTTTAGAAAGTCCTTCATCTAATACATTAAATTCTGGATCACCTGGGGTTGTAGACTTATAAGCATCTGGACGATTATTTGCAAGGTCCCAATCAACATTGTTTGTATGCCAGAATGCTCTCTTATCACTAATGCCTTCATTAAATACAGGAATTCTTTCTACACGATCATATATCTTTAAATCACGTGCGAGCTGGTCAAATTGAACAAGTAAAGACATTCCTTGGTCTACTGCCCCTCTTAATGACTTTAAGAAGTCAGCATAGATATCTTTTTCTTTTACTCCAAAATATTCATCAACTAATTCTTCTCTAATAAATTCATCTAATTGAGCTGATGTTGTAGGATAATTTGCAAACATAATAGTGTCAAACTGTGACAAATCTAAATCTTTTTGCAAATCAAGCAATCTTGTTCGGCCATTTTCAATATCAAGATATGCATTATCTCCAACATTATTCAACTTAACAATATCACTTGCGGATGGCCTTACGATACCTACTGGGAATACATCCCAACCTTCCCAATATATAGGACCCTTCTTCGGATCATCAATAAGATCTTCTGGTTTCCATGGAGAGTTATTTCCATCAACTCCAGTGGTCAGTGGGTTAGTTTTTGTAACAACATTCTGATTGTATCCTATTGGATTTCTCCACCAGTATAACAATAACATTCTAGATCTATTACCTTGAGCAATATTTTCTTGACCAATTGTAATTGTTCCAAGCATAGGCTCAGCTTTAACTGGCTCATACTTTAAATATGCAAGGTAATTAAATAATGTTTGCTGTGAAGTCAAGAATCTACCAGGATAGAAATTCCATCCAGAAGTTTCAAAGTCAGAGTACAGCAACGGATCATTACTGTTAAATCCAAGAATATATGGTCTAACTACATTTCGTCCGTCTAGCCCTGGAGTTGAAGATGAAACTGTTCTTCCATCAGAACCAGAAGCACCGATTTGTCTATCGAGTTTACCGTCAATCCAAATCTGTGTACGATTATCATTAAAACCATATTGAATAATAATATGATGCCATTGTCCATCAGCTATATCTGTTTTAGACAATAGATATTGTGCCCTATTTACAAAATTCTTTGGATGAGGCGCAGAAAGTGCATATAGATTTCTTAAACCAGTATTGTATCTCTGAGAATTGTCTTCAGTTAAATAAATCTTTCCGTCAGATAATCCAACAACACCCATATTTCTACGATTAGAGTAAATTCCAGTACTGTAACCGTATGCTAAGACTTGATCTTTTTTAATAGTCTTTATGCTAAATTCAAGATTATATGGTCTTTCTGAGAACTGAGAAGCAGTTCCTGGAAATGGGAATTCTATATTTTCTAT
>Ga0222713_10003642_pt1 | contig 15862 bp, 9 predicted proteins | sample C33_649DmetaG_FD_165061 | JGI IMG/M metagenome (GOLD analysis project Ga0222713, IMG submission 165061) | Estuarine water microbial communities from San Francisco Bay, California, United States - C33_649D | ecosystem: Environmental > Aquatic > Marine > Unclassified | place: USA: California...
GTCGAGCATGGGGCGCGGAAAGCGGTAACGATCTGGCCGGCCCCGGGCGGCCAGGGCCGCCAACGCGGGCCCGCCGGGATAGCCGAGCCCCAGGAGCTTGGCGGTCTTGTCGAAGGCCTCGCCTGCCGCATCGTCCAGCGACTCGCCCAGGATCCGGTAACGCCCCACGCCATCCACCCGGACCAGCTGTGTGTGCCCCCCGGACACCAGCAGTGCCAGGTAAGGGAAGGCCGGGGCCTCGGGCTCGAGCATGGGGGCCAGCAGGTGGCCTTCGAGGTGGTGGATGCCCACCGCCGGCAGGCCCCGCGCGAAAGCCAGGGCCCCGGCCAGCGCACTGCCGACCAGCAGGGCGCCAATCAGCCCGGGGCCCGTGGTGCAGGCCACCCCCTCCACCGCCTCCAGGGGACAGCCAGCGGCCTCCAGTGTGGCGCCAACCATGGGGAGAAGCCGCTGCACGTGGTCCCGGGCGGCCAGCTCGGGCACTACCCCGCCCCAGGCCCGATGCAGCTCGAACTGACTGAAAACCTCGGCGGCCAGCATGGCCTCCCCGTCGTACAGGGCTACGGCCGTCTCGTCGCAGGAAGTTTCGATGCCCAGGACCCTCATGGGGGGTGGCTTTGCTCCGCCGGCAGTTTTCGCTTACAATCCGCGGCCCTTTGCTCCGGAGTGAGGTTCGAGGTCCGCATGCCCAGCGTTCGTATCCGCGAGAACGAGTATTTTGACGCCGCCCTGCGGCGCTTCAAGCGTGCCTGCGAGAAGGCCGGGGTGCTGACCGAGCTGCGCCGCCGCGAATTCTACGAGAAGCCCACCCAGGAACGGAAAAGAAAGAAGGCCGCTGCCGTCAAGCGCGCCATGAAGCGCACCGTCCGGGAGCCCTCTCGGGCCGCAGCCCGCTGATCGTGGCGGGGCCATGAGCCTCAAGGCCCGCATCACCGAAGACATGAAAGCCGCGATGCGCTCGGGCGAAAAAGATCGCCTCGGGCTCATCCGTATGCTGCAGGCCGGCATCAAGCAGCGTGAAGTGGACGAGCGCATCGAACTCGACGACACCCAGGTGCTGGCGGTCATCGAGAAAATGGTCAAGCAGCGCAAGGACTCCGTCGAACAGTTCAGGGCGGGCGGGCGCGAGGACCTCGCAACGCGCGAAGAATCCGAGATCGCCTGGCTCGCGGACTACCTGCCGGCTCAACTCTCCGAGGCCGAGCTGCAGGCAATCATCAGCGAAGCCATCGCCACCAGCGGCGCCACCTCCATGAAGGACATGGGCAAGGTCATGGGTCTCATCAAGCCCAGGGTCCAGGGCCGCACCGACATGGGCGCGCTGTCGGCGCGTATAAAGGCCAGCCTCGGCGGCTGAATGGCCGGCCGCATTCCCCAAACCTTCATCGACGAGCTGCTTGCCCGCACCGACATCGTCGAGGTGGTCGGCAGCCGGGTCCAGCTCAAGAAAGCTGGGCGGGAGTGGAAGGCGCCCTGTCCCTTCCACAACGAAAAAACCCCCTCGTTCTGGGTCAGCCCCGACAAGCAGTTCTACCATTGCTTCGGTTGCGGGGCCCATGGCACGGCGCTCGGCTTCCTCATGGAACACGATCGGCTGCCGTTTCCCGAGGCGGTGGAAGAACTTGCCTCCCGGATTGGCATGGAAGTGCCGCGCGACGAGAGCCGGGGCGGCAACCGTCCCCAGGACGACCTGCATGGGCTACTCGGCGAGGTGACCCAGTTCTACCGCGAGGCTCTGCGCGAGTCGACACCGGCACGCGACTACCTCGACTCGCGCGGTATCAGCAGCGAAAGCCGGGTGCGCTTTGCCATCGGCTACGCGCCGGATGCGTGGGATGCCCTGCTTCGGCGCTTCGGCGGCAATCCCGAGGCAGTCCAGCGCCTCGCCGAGGCGGGCCTGGTCATCGAGCGCAGCGGTGGCAGGGAAGCCGGACACTACGATCGGTTCCGCGACCGGATCATGTTCCCGATCCGCGATATCCGGGGCAGGACCGTCGGCTTCGGCGGCCGGACGCTGGGCGCCGGCGAGCCAAAATACCTGAATTCCCCCGAGACCCCCCTGTTTCACAAGGGCCGCGAACTTTACGGGCTTTACGAGGCCCGCCAGTCACTCCGACAGATCGACCGGCTGCTGGTCGTCGAAGGCTACGTCGACGTGGTGCGCCTCGCGCAGGCCGGCATTCAATACGCCGTAGCGACGCTGGGCACGGCCACCACCACGGAGCACCTCTCCCGCCTGTTCCGGGTCACCAACGAGCTGGTGTTCTGCTTCGACGGCGACCGGGCGGGGCGCACCGCCGCATGGCGGGCACTGGAGAATGCGCTGCCCCACGCCCGCGACGGGCGTCAGCTGCGCTTCCTGTTCCTGCCCGACGGGCAGGACCCGGACTCCCTGGTGGGAGAGGAAGGCCGCGAAGCCTTCGAGGCCCGCCTCGCCCACGCGGTCCCCCTCTCGGAATTCCTGGTCGGCCAGCTGGCCTCACAGGTTGATCTCAGCAGCGTGGACGGTCGCGCCCGGCTGGCCGAACTCGCCCGCCCCCTGCTGGCCCGCGTACCGGAAGGCGTCTATCGGGCCCTGCTGCTGGAGCGGCTGGCCGAGGGCGTGCGCATGCCGGCGAATCGGCTGCAGGACCTGCTGGGGGCGGCCAGCCCCGGCACTGCGGGTCGAGGCGAGCGCAAGCGGCGCTCGGATTCGGCCTCGCTGGCTGGACGCAAGCCGCTGCTGACCCAGGCCATCACCCTGGTCCTGCACCATCCAGGAGCCGCTGCGGCCGTGGCGGATCCTGGGCCCCTGCGCGGCTCCGGCCTGCGCGGCGGAGACGTGCTCGTGGAATTGATCGAGATGGCCCGGTCCGAGCCCGGGCTGTCGACCGCCAGGCTGGTCGAGCGCTGGCGCGAGCGTCCCGAGGGCGCCCGGCTGGCCGAGCTGGCCGCAACGGAGTCGCTGGTGGGCAACGACAGCCGGGCGGCCGCCGAGCTGGCCAGGGCCGTCGAGCGCCTGCTGAGCGAGAGCGGCCCGCAACGACGTCTTGATGAGCTGATCGAGGCCTCCCGGGAGCGTCGACTGAGTCCCGAGGAACAGCTGGAATTTCAAGCACTTCTGAACCAGGGCCAGCGCCGGGGCCGGTAACCTGAAAAGGAACCTGCCGGGCAGGAACGGCTCCAATCATGTATCATGGCCGGCTATTTTCCCCGGCCCACAGGTGCCACCGTGAGCGACAAGAAGGCCACTGCCAACGCCGTACCCGTCCCTGACGAGCGCCAGTCCCAGCTGAAGCTGCTGATCGCGCGGGGCAAGGAACAGGGCTTCCTCACCTATGGGGAAGTCAACGATCACCTGCCCCCGGAAATCGTCGATCCCGAGCAGATCGAGGACATCGTCAACACCATCAACGAGATGGGCATCCCGGTCTACGAGAAGGCCCCCGACGCCGACTCGCTGTCACTGTCTGACCAGACCGTCCAGGCCGACGATGAAGCCGTCGAGGAGGCCGCCGCCGCCCTGGCCGTGGCGGACGCCGAGTTCGGTCGGACCACCGACCCGGTCCGCATGTACATGCGCGAGATGGGCACCGTGGAGCTGCTCACGCGCGAGGGCGAGATTCGTATCGCGAAGCGCATCGAGGAGGGCCTCGACCAGGTCAAGCGCTCGCTGGCGAGCTACCCCCCCACCTACGAACTGCTGCTGAAGGCCTATGAACCCATCAAGGCCGGCGGCGGCCGGTTGACCGAGATCATCACCGGCTTCATCGACCCCAACGCCCCCGACGAGATCGCCCAGCCCACCAACCCGAAGGCGGCCGCCCTCCAGAAGGAGGAAAAGGATATCGACGACGACGAGGTCGAGTCCGAGGACGAGAACGCCGACACCGGCCCGGATCCGGTCGAGGCGGCCAAGCGCTTTGCGTCGATCCAGCGCGGCCACAACGCCGTACTCAAGGGCCTCAAGGAGCCCAAGGCGGACAAGAACCCCAAGCTGGCCAAGGCCAGGACCAAGCTCGCCGACCAGTTTATGGAACTCAAGCTGGCTCCGCGCATGTTCGATGCACTGGTCTTGAGCTTGCGCGGCCACCTCGACGAGATCCGCCGGCTGGAGCGGGAGATCATGCTGGTGTGCGTCAAGCAGGCCGGCATGCCGCGCAAGGACTTCATCACCACCTTCCCGCGCAACGAAACCAACGTGCGCTGGCTGGACAAACACGTCAAGGCCAAGCGCAAGCACTCTGCGCCGCTGGGACGCCTGAAGGAAGAAATCACCAGCCGACAGAAGGCGCTCAAGGAGATCGAAGGGCTGCTGCACCTGTCGATACACGAGATCAAGGAAATCAATCGTGAACTGGCCACGGGCGAGGCCAAGGCACGGCGGGCCAAGAAGGAAATGGTCGAGGCCAACCTTCGGCTGGTCATTTCCATCGCCAAGAAGTACACCAACCGCGGCCTGCAGTTCCTGGACCTCATCCAGGAGGGCAACATCGGCTTGATGAAGGCGGTCGACAAGTTCGAATATCGCCGCGGCTACAAGTTCTCCACCTACGCAACCTGGTGGATCCGCCAGGCCATCACCCGCTCGATCGCCGACCAGGCCCGCACCATCCGCATCCCGGTGCACATGATCGAGACCATCAACAAGCTGAATCGCATCAGCCGCCAGATGCTGCAGGAGATGGGCCGTGAGCCGACACCCGACGAACTGGCCCAGCGTATGGAAATGCCCGAGGACAAGGTCCGCAAGGTGCTCAAGATCGCCAAGGAACCGATCTCCATGGAGACGCCGATCGGCGACGACGAGGATTCACACCTGGGCGATTTCATCGAGGACACCGCCGCCGAGAGTCCACTGGAGTCGGCCACCAGCGAATCGTTGCGCGAGACCGTGCACGGCGTGCTGAGCCAGCTGACCCCGCGCGAAGCCAAGGTGCTGCGCATGCGCTTCGGCATCGACCTGACCACCGACCACACGCTGGAGGAAGTCGGCAAGCAGTTCGACGTCACCCGCGAGCGCATCCGGCAGATCGAGGCCAAGGCGCTGCGCAAGCTGCGTCATCCCAGCCGCAGCGAGCAGCTCCGGAGCTTCCTGGTCGAGGACTGAGGCGACTTCCCTGACCGCGGCCCAGGCCCAATGCCCGTATTGTTGGGAGACGATCGATGTGTTCGTCGACGACTCTGCGGGCGACCAGGAATACGTCGAAGATTGCCAAGTATGCTGCCACCCGATGTTGATTCGGGTGTGCTTCGAGGATGGCAGGCTCGTTGACCTGTCAGTCGGGATGGAAAACGAGTAAGGCACGTGGGGCCCGACACCCGCCGCATTTGGCTGTCGACCTACCCGAGCCCTGTCGGCACGCTCCTTCTCGGAGCGCATGACGACCACCTCTGCCTCTGCGATTGGGCCAACCGGACCCTTCGCCAGCGGGTCGATCGGCGACTTGAACGAGCCTTTTCGGCCAGGCTGACCGAGGGCCAGCATCCGTTGCTGGCCGAGGCCCGCGCCCAGCTCGATGAGTACTTCAGCGGCCAGCGACGAGATTTTGATCTTCCGCTGAGGACTGCCGGGACGGCTTTTCAGAGCGACGTTTGGGCAACCCTCGCCGGCATTTCTTATGGCGAGGTCAGGACTTACCGGCAACTGGCGGAAAGCCTCGATCAGCCGGCCGCCGTAAGAGCGGTGGCCTCCGCCATCGGAGCCAATGCGCTCTCCATCTTCCTGCCCTGCCACCGGGTGATTGGCTCGAGCGGAAAACTAACCGGCTACGCCGGAGGCCTCGACGCCAAGCGCCGGTTGCTCGCCCTTGAGAGCGTTTCTGTTGCGTAAAAGCGACAGACTACCCATACCACCACCAACAGGCGTATTCTCGACATGACAACCGTTCGATCGGTTGCGGAAAGCATCGAATAATTTTTGGGGGTAATTCGTCATGTCTAATGTTGTCCAGGTGCGGTCGGCGGTCCTGCTAGCCCTTGGCTGCGTAGCCAGTCTTCCACTAACGACGCCGGCGCTGGCCCAGAGTGGCCTCGCTTTGGAGGAAATCGTTATCACTGCACGCAAGGAGGCCGAGTCCCTCCAGGAAGCGCCGGTGTCAGTGACTGCCATTACCGACGAAGGTCTCATCGAACGGGGCATCGTGGACCCGGCCTCGTTGGCAGGTTTCACCCCGGGACTCAGCTTCTCCCAGGCCTTTGGACGACAGAACGACCGACCGGTCATCCGTGGCCAGGGCAACGTGCTGGCCAACGTTCAGTTCGGGGTCGAGGCGGGCACCGCCTACTTCCTGGACGGCGTGTACTACAACGGTGACATCCAGTCGCTCGACTTCGACTCCCTGCAGCGGGTCGAGGTGATCAAGGGGCCGCAGAGCGCGCTCTACGGCCGTAACACCTATGCCGGCGCCATCAACTTCGTCACCCGCGACCCGGGTACCGAAGAGTTGGGCGGCTTCGTCACGGGTACCGTGGGCGACCATGGCGAACAGAAACTGGCCTTTTCCGTAGACGGTCCGCTGTGGTCGGACACGGTCAGCTTCCGTGTCGGCGGTCGCTTCAACAATTACGACGGAGAGTTTAAAAACGGGGCTACCGGCAAGACCGTCGGTAGCGAGCAGGACTTCTCGGTCAGTGGCACCCTGGTGATCGCGCCCGAGGGCGGCCCCACCATCCGCCTGTTCGGCATGCACCGCAAGCAGGATGATGGTCCGCTGGCCCTCTTCCTGCAGGGCACTGAAAACAACAACTGCCAGGCCGGGTACCGCTCGGCAGGCTATCGCTCCTATGCATCGTTCCTGGTGCCGTCCATTTATGCCGGGATGCTGCCGCGCATCAGCAATACCAACCAGTATTACTGCGGCCGCATCGCCGCCCGGCCCGATGGAATCTGGCTGAACACCGATCCGATCGGACCGACCGGGCCGTTCAACTACTCCCTGGCAGACGGCACGGCCTTCGACGGCGTCAAGGCCAGCGATACCTTTGTCAGCGCCAACCTCAAGTGGGAATCGGACACCGGGTGGACCCTGGGTGCTCTGTACGGCCACCGAATCAACCACGACCGCTTCGGTTCGGACAGCGATCACAGCGAGGCCTTCTGGCTGCTCGGGCAGCCGGGTGGAATCGCCGAGCCCCTGTTTGCCAACACCAACCGCAACAGTCGGCGCGAGTGGTCGACGGAGCTCAAGGTCTCCTCTCCGGCCGACCGTCGCGTCCGGGGTATGTTCGGCGTGTATTACTACAAGAACGAGGACGCAGAGCGTGACCTGACCTTTGCCGCTCCGCGCTTTGGCGTAATCAATTCGTCTGCCAATGAGACCGGCATCCAGAACGATGCCATCTTCGGAGCCCTCACCTTCGACATCAATGACCGGTTGACTGCCGGCCTGGAACTGCGCAAGTTCGAGGAGACCAAGACGCGTACCGAGTACACCTCGGCGGGAGCCGTATCAGCCGAACTGGAAGCCCGATACGGCAGGACGACGCCAAGGCTCACGCTCGACTACCAGGCCAGCGACGACCTGATGGTCTATGGCATCTATGCCAAGGGCTCGCGCCCGGGCGGCATCAATGGCAGCGCCGGTCTGGCGGTGAACCGCCCTACCTATGCCGAGGAAACCTCCGACAACTTTGAGTTGGGCTTCAAGAGCACCCTGCTCGACGGCCGCATGACCCTCAACGGCTCGGTGTATTTCATCGACTCCAAGGATGTGCAGGTGACCCAGGCCATACCGGGCGGCAATGGCGCAGTCACCTCGGTGGCGGTCAATCAGGCCAGCGCGGAGACCCTGGGCGTCGAGATCGAGAGCCAGGTGGCGCTGACGGAAAACCTGACCGCAACCCTGGCACTCGGCTACACCAATCCCGAGTTCACCGAGGGCTGTGACGACTTCCAGTTCGTGCTGAATTCCGGTGGCGTGGCTTACAACCCCAACACCGACTTCGGTTCCGATGCCTGCAGCATCAAGGGCAACCGGCTGCCACTGGTGCCCGAGACCCAGGCCAGCCTGCTGGTGAGCTACGAGCGGCCCATGAGCAACGACCTGCGCTTCTTCGTCAACGGGACCCTCACCCATGAGGGCAGCAAGTACGTGCAGGTGCACAACCTCGCCGAGACCGGCGATACCAATATGCTCGGCCTGCGCCTGGGCGTTAAGAGCGGCGACCGCTGGTCGGTGACCGTCTTCGGTCGCAACCTGACGGACGAAGACACCATCCCGCTGGCCACCCGCTGGTTCGACCTGCGCTATGGAAGCTGCCCGAGCAATCCTGCCTCGCCCTGTTCGGGTCTCGCCGGCGCGGCGCCCTTGAATGCTGATCGCGGTCTGCCGCGGGCCTTTTTTGGTGCGCTTCGCAAGGGGCGCACCTTCGGAGCCGAGTTCCGCCTGAACTTCTAGCGACAGGCCCAAGCGTGGCGTGAACGTTACGCATGCCCACCGCGGCCGGCGCCAGTTCCTGACAGGGACACTGGCGCTGGCCGCAGCCTCCGCAGTCGGCGGGCACAACCCTCGTGAAGTGCTGGTGCTTGGTGCAGGGCTTTCTGGCCTGTACGCCGCCATACTCCTACAGGATCTGGGGTTTCGGGTACGCGTGATCGAGGCCCGCCAGCGGGTTGGCGGACGGTTACGCACCCTCGGCGAGGCTCCCTTCCATTCGGAAGCCGGCGGCAACCTGATCGGCCCCAACTACGGGCGCGTCATCGCCACCGCGGCCAGGCTCGGCGTGGAACTCCAGCCGCCTCCCGCCGGCCTGCCTATGGACTACCTGATCCAGGGCCGCACGATCCTGCGCAACGAATGGGCTACCTCGCCTGGCAATCCACTGACCGGCACGCTGCGCCAACTCAGGCCCGAACAACTGCCCTCTGCACTGCTTCAGCCGAATCCGCTGGCAGCCTCCTCTGACTGGTGTTCGCAAGAACTTGCGGACACCGACGTATCGGTGAGCGATTTCCTTAGCGGCAACAACGCGCCGGAATCGGCCGTCGCGCTTCTTGAAGCCAATCTTAGCTACGGTGAATCGCTGTCCAGTACCTCGCTACTGTCGATGTTTCGCGTAAGGCAGGGCATCGCGCGAGCCATGGCGTTTGGTCGGCCGGTACTCGAGGTCAGGGGTGGCAACCAGCGACTGCCGGAGGCCATGGCCGCAAGCCTCAAGAATCCGGTGGAACTGGGCAAGCAGGTGTTGGGCATCCGCGCGAGCGAGGATCGAGTCAGCGCAGAGCTGTTAAGCGGCGCCATCATCGATGCAGATGCCGTCTTGATCACCCTGCCCGCACCTGCGTTGCGCAACATCCGTTTTTCACCGGACCTGCCGGAAGATCAGCAGGAAGCCATCCAGACCGTCCGCTACCAGAGGGTCACCCAGATGCATTACCGGCTGGATGTGCCGGCCTGGGAAAAAACAGGGCGCTCTGGCGGCTGGTGGACCGACGGCCCTCTTGGGCGCATCTTCGTCAGGCCGGTGCAGGCAGGTGGACCCTACCTGCTCACGGTATGGATCACTGGAAGCGCCTGCGCGGAGACCGATGCGATGGGCGATGAGGCAGCCACTTCACTGATCGACCGCCGCCTGCGACAGTTGATGCCCGAGATTGCAGGCGAGTTGCACACCATGGGGCTGGTACGCTGGCAGCACGAACCCTTCAACGGCGGCGCCTGGGCGACCTGGCGACCCGGGCAGACCGGAACTTTCTTTCGCGCCCTGCACAGGCCGCAGGATCGGATTTTCTTCGCGGGCGAACACGCGGCGTACTCGCACAGCGGCATGGAGGGGGCCATGGAGTCCGCGGAGCGCGCCTGCCTCGACCTCGTCCGGAGGCTCGCATGAGCACCGTGCATAAAGGACTGACAGCCCTGGCCTGTTTGCTCACGTTTGCCACCGATGCATCGCGCGCGGAACCAGGACCGGATGGCTCGACGCTCTTTTTATTGGCATGTCAGGCATGTCACTCATTCGGCAAGGAATCGGCAACTCGAATCGGTCCTCGTCTGGACGGGATCGCTGGCAAGCAGGCAGGCACTGCCACGAACTACCCCTACTCGGACGCGATCAAGAACTCCGGTCTGGTCTGGGATCGAGCCACGCTGGTTGCATGGATCACCGGGGCTGAACGCATCGTGCCGGGTACCTTGATGGCACATCACAACCACCTGGAGCCACGGGAGGTTGTGCTCGTGGCGGATCACTTGCTGGACAACACGATAAAACCCTGACGTCCCACCTTGCTGATAACCATGACTTCTGACATGAGGCGGCCCTTATAGCCAAAATCACAAACTGGGCTGCAACAGACAATTTATGTCCATAAACAGGGTATTGCTCACGCCTGTGGTGGGGCACTATTGAGGTCAGTTCACGCAGCTGGGTATTACGATCGATGAAATCCTTGGGTTGCCCTTCAAACAAATCTCTTTTCGCAATTCTGGTTTTCATGGGTCTGAGTTGGCAGGCCACGGCCGCGGGCCGCGAGCCGCGTTTCGCGAACCCGGTCCCGGACAGCCGCCCGGCCGAACAGGTGGCCCGGGACCACCTTCGGTCGCGCGCCGCCGCCCTGGGTCTCACGCGCCTGGACCTTGAATCCCTGCGAGCGGATTCCACGGTACCGAGCAGGGGCTCCGGCATCACCCATTTCTACTTCCGGCAGACCCACGGGGGTCTCGATGTCATCAACCGCCAGCTTGGTGTGCATGTGGCAAGTGACGGTCGGGTAGTGTCCGCGAGCGAACAATGGGTGCCGGGGCTGGCTCGGCGAGTCAACGCGTCCCGCCCGGCACTCGACGCGCGGCAGGCACTCACCCTGGCCGGAAACTACCTGGGGTTGCCTGGGGCCGAATCGGCCGCGATCCGGACGCAGCAGCGCGGCCCGGATCAGCGCACCGTGTTTCTCGCGCCCGGTCTGGCCCAGGAAGAGGTGCCAGTGCAGCTCGTGTTGTTTGCCCACGATGATGGCTCGGTCCGCCTGGGCTGGGACCTCAAGATCTACGAGACCAGCGGGGATCACTACTGGCACCTCGTCGTGGATGCGGTCACCGGCAGCCTGCTGTGGCAGGTGGACTGGGTGGCCAACGATGATAGCTATCAGGTCTTTGCAATCCCCAAGGAATCTCCCACAGATGGAGCAAGGACGCTGGCGACCAATCCGGCCGATTCGTTGGCGTCCCCTTATGGGTGGCATGACAGCGATGGTCAGAGCGGGCCGGAGTATTACGAGACACGGGGAAATAACGTTACGGCCCGGCTGGATGCAGGGGGCAACAACAGTTCTACCAACCCGACCGCCGCTGCTGCCGACCTGAACTTCAGCTTTCCGCTGGACCTGACTGCCCAGCAGCCGGGTGAATACGCTGATGCTGCGATCACCAACCTGTTTTACTGGAACAACGTGCTGCATGACGTCCTGTATCGCTACGGCTTCGACGAAGCGAGCGGCAACTTCCAGGAAAACAACTACAACCGCGGCGGGGCCGGGGGCGACTCGGTCAATGCCGACGCCCAGGATGGAAGCGGCACCAACAATGCAAACTTTGCGACTCCCCCTGACGGCTCCCCCCCTCGAATGCAGATGTTCACCTGGACCGGCGGGGGCCCCGACGCTGAGCTGCTGGTCGCGAGCCCTGCCTCGGTGGCTGGCAGCTATCCGGCGCAACAGGCTGCTTTCGGGCCAGGCCTGAATAGCACGGGCCTGAGCGGCACCCTGGAATACGTGAACGACGGCAGCACCGCGCCCAGCCAGGGGTGCACCACCCTGCAAGGCTTCACCGCAGGCAACATCGCCGTGGTGGACCGGGGTGGCTGCGAATTCGGCCTCAAGGCCCTGAATGCGCAGCAAGCCGGGGCCACGGGCGTCGTGGTGGCCTCCGACGTGGACGCCCTCACAACGATGGGGGCCGGGGCCGTAGGCAACCAGGTGACCATTCCTGCCATCCTCGTGTACCGCTCGACTGGCGACGCGCTGGCAGCGGCCGAGTCGCCAACGGGCACCATGCGCGGAGTCGCCGGCGGGCTGAACCGGGACAGCGACCTCGACAACGGGATCATTGCCCATGAGTACTGTCACGGCCTGTCCATCAGGTTGACGGGGGGGCGCAACACGTCCTCCTGTCTCTCCGGCAGCCAGCAGGGTGGCGAGGGCTGGAGCGACTTCTGCGGGCTGTTCCTGACCGGGCAGGCGGGCGACACCGGGGCAACGCCACGCGGCATTGGGACCTACGTCCTTTACCAGCCCCGCAGCGGCGGTGGCATCCGCCCCTATCGCTACAGCACGGACCTCTCCGTCAATCCCATGACCTATCAGGACCTTGCCAACGGCACCGAGTTTGGGCAGCTGTCCGTGCCTCATGGGGTCGGCTCGGTATGGGCCACCACGTTGTGGGAAATGCTATGGGCGCTGGTCGACAAGCATGGCTTCGACCCCGACCGTTACGCCGGTACCGGGGGCAACAACCTGGCCATGCAGCTGGTGGTGGATGGATTGAAGCTGCAACCCTGCAACCCCACGTTCCTGGATGCCCGTGATGCCATCCTGCTGGCTGACCAGAACAACAATGGAGGGGCCAACCAGTGCGAGATCTGGTCGGCCTTTGCCAAGCGGGGCATGGGTGTGAGCGCGAGCGATGGCGGTACTGCCAGCAGCCTCAGCGTGACCGAGGCCTTCGACCTGCCGGTGGCTTGCCAGTCGTCAGAGCCGCCCCCGACGCCGACCGGCGTGGCCTCGACGGCCACGGCCTTCGACACCATCGAGGTGAGCTGGTCGGCCGTGACCGCCGCGAGCGGATTCCGCATTGAATCCCGCAGCGATGGCGAATGGTCGGAAGCGGGCCTTGCCCCGGAGGGCGCAACGCTGTTCGTGCACACCGGCCTCTTGGCCGAAACCCAGTACGAACACCGGGTCATCGCCTACAACGCCGCAGGCGACAGCGCGCCGTCGGCGATCGTCAGGGAAACGACACCCGCGCAACCGACGGAGGCCTACAGCACCGCAAGCTCCCAGTTCACGGCCGCCGGTACCGTGATGGGCGGCCTGTCCGCGACCTGGGCCATAGACGGCGAACGTCAGTCGCTCACAGAAGTGCGGTCCGGCGGCAAGCCCAGCAGTCGGTACAGCCTGCTGGAACACGAGTGGGTAATTGGCAACGTTCCGCCGGGCCCTGCCTACCTGTCGATCACTGCGAGTGCTCCCGTGTCCAGCGACGGCGACACTTTCGTGATCGATGTGGCCTATAACGGTCAGGGCTATCCGCCCTCTTCTCCCGCCCTGGTGTTCTCTTCCGCCACCGAGACCACGCTGGTCTACCCGTTCCCGGCACCAGTAGCCGGGGAAGTGCGTGTCCGCGTGCGGGATGGTGATCGCCAGGCCGGCAATACCAGTTTGGATACTTTCAGCGTCAACGAGGTGGTCGTGGTGACCGACCTGAGCGGTGGAGGCGGCGATCCCCCGGCTTCCCCGTCTGGGCTGGGGCTGATCCAGAAACAGCCCGGGACCATCACCCTCGGGTGGACGGACGAGTCGGCAGAGGAAACCGGCTTCAGGATCGAGAGGCGGCTCACCGGGTCCCAGGACTGGGTAGAAGCAGGGCTGGTGGGCCCCGACGTCACCGTTTTCGTTGATGCGACAGTGGGCTCCAACATCAGTTACGACTATCAGGTCAAGGCCTATAACTTTGCCGGCGATTCCGCTCCGGCAGGCCCCCTGACCGTGGTGTCCGATATCATCGAACTGCTGTTGTCAGCCAACGGGTACAAGATCAAGGGCTATCAGTACGTGGACCTGACCTGGTCGGGCGCCAGCTCGGGGGTATACCTGTTCAGGAACGGCGAGAACATCGCCGGCCCGCTCTCGGGGACCACGTTTACCGATCAGCGGATTTCCAAGGGTGCTGCCACCTACCAGTACCGGGCCTGCAAGAACGCCGCCGGTTCTGAGGGCTGCTCCAACGTGGTCACCGTGGTGTTCTAGCGGCAACCGGCTCCATCTCCGACAGGCGGCGATACATCCAGCCGCCCGCATAGAGCGTGGCCCCGAGCACCAGCAGGGAACCGATGCGGGTCAGGGGCGCGGCACCGGACAGGTCGAACAGGAACACCTTGGCGGCGGAGGCGGCGAAGACCAGCAGCGACGACTTGCCAAGAAAAGGATCACGCAGGCGGAACGCCAGGGCCAGCGCCGCCAGGGCCACCACGCCCCAGGCGAGCGAGACCAGGAACCGATCGTCGAGCAGTTGCATCGCCCCCGCGAGGACTGCCACATGACCAAGGAAAAGCGCCGCCCTGCCGAGGTCCTCGGTCTCCGGGTGACGGCGAGTCAGCGCATAGCCCGCATACAGTTCGACGCCATATAGCAAGGCCAGCCAATCGCCGTGCGCTTCCCAGGAAAGGGTCACGCGCAGGTAGTTGAGCAGGAAAACCACCACCATCAACACCTGCATGGGCTGGGCGATACCGGTCAGCCGCTGGCGGTCACGCGCGAGGGTCAACACGACGGCCAACGGCAAGGCCAGCGCACCCACCCAGGGTGCGAAATGATCCGGGAGCAGCTCCACGTAACCGGCGTGAAACACCACCAGCGCCGCGTAGGTGCCGGCCAGCAGCACACCTGACCGCGAGGGGAGGCCGAGCCGGGTGGCCATCATCGCGGCCATCGCCACCAGCGCCGCGCTGCCCAGCGCAATCCAGGGCGCCGCATCCGGCAAATGCAGGGCCAGCAGCTCGTACTGCAACGCATAGAAAATCAGCAGCAGCGGCAGGTGGGCGAGGGCCTCGGCCGCGCCAAGCGGCGACTTGCGTCGCAGCGAGTACACCGTGGTGCCGATCAGGAAGATCGCCAGGTGAGCCAGCTGGAACACCAGGGCGGCCTGCCACTCCGTCGGGGCGAGGCCGCGCCAGAGCTGGTTGAAACCGAGCAGGGCCAGATAACCCGCGAGCAGGTAGGGGCGTCGACTCCCGGTCCAGGTGGAGTAGGCGCAGAAGGTCATGCTCCACGCCGCGTAATAAACCACCAGGTCGGTCACCGTTGCGTAAGACGCCGGAAGCAGGAAAGGTGCGGAGTAGGAGCCGACTACGGCGAACAGCGCATACAACTCGCTCGCGAACAGGCGTCCCAGCCATAGCGTGGAAAGGCTGGTCAGGATCACCAACAAGGCGGCGGTCCGGGCATCGATAAAGCCGTAGAGCAGGTGGGCGCCGTAGATCACCAGGAACAGGATGACCAAGCCGCCCGCGGGGAGCAGCCCGGCATAGGTTCGATCCTCTGTCCGCAGGCGCAAACCGGCAACTATCAGGCTCGCGGCGGCAAACAGCGCCAGGCCAAGCTGCCGCACCGGCGTCAGCCACCCGGACTCCAGCCCCAGACGAATCAGATAGGCCATGGCGAGCACGATCGCGCTCGCCCCGGTCCAGCCGAGGATTTGTGTCACAGGAAAATGGCGGGGTGCCCGGGGCTGCGCCGCCGGCGTCTCGCGCAGGCGTTCATAGGCACGCCAGGTCTCGGCGGGGGTCGGCGCGGGCGCTGGCTCGCCCACCTGCTGGCTTTCCAGCGCCTCCAATCGGCGCTCGATCGCAGCCAGCCGCTCCTCAAGGGTGGACATGATCGTCGATCAGTCCTGCTTCTTCGGCGCGAAGGCGTCCGCCATGAGTGCAGCCGACACCCCGGGCGGCGCTTGCTGACGGGTGGCGTAGACGTACAGGGCTGCTGCGTAGGTGCCCGACATGGCTGCGTGGACTACGGCCAGGGTCACCAGCGCGGCAACCAGGATGACCAGGGCGGCGACCAGGCCCGCGCTGCCGGCTACCGACTCGGCGGCCACCAGGCCGATGATGCCGAGGACGCCGACCAACAAGTAGGCGACGGTGGCTGCTGCCCCGATCCCGCCCTGGCCGATCA
>Ga0222713_10003643_pt1 | contig 15851 bp, 15 predicted proteins | sample C33_649DmetaG_FD_165061 | JGI IMG/M metagenome (GOLD analysis project Ga0222713, IMG submission 165061) | Estuarine water microbial communities from San Francisco Bay, California, United States - C33_649D | ecosystem: Environmental > Aquatic > Marine > Unclassified | place: USA: California...
TTTTTCTGGCAAAGATTTGCCGTAGCGTTTGCTCAATAAGATGAGCAGCCCGATGGAGAGGATATTTTTCATAATTGCTTCTAAAGGAGTCATGGGTAGTAGAGCGCCAAAGCAACCACAGTTGCCCGAATTTCCGGAGGTAATGATTTGAATGATCAAATGAACAACAAAAATGGAAAGCATCGCAATGAGCGCCGGAATGACCCTTTTATTCAAATCAAACGGGAAGAGCAATAAGGCGCCTAGCCCAAATTCAATGCCAATCAATGATCTTGAAAAAATTTTAGCCCATTCTATAGAAAAACCCAAAGGATACAATTGCTTAATTTCAAACATGGAAATCGTGCCATAGGCAGAAGGGTCCGGATATATTTTACCATATGCTGAAACGATAAACAAACTTGCAATAAGTATGCGTATGCTCCATGGTAAGTATCTTTCTATTGGGTGCATGGTATGTGATTTTGATTAAAATTAGAGGCAACCATCCAATTGCAGAAATCTTTAACAGGCTCTTAACAATTTTGCAAATGAATGAGTGCAAAAACACTGTAGTTCAACATGTCAAAATAATTACCCTCGACGCCTTCAGATATTTGGGTGGCTCCGGCATTATCTTCAATTTGCTTGATGCGCATTATTTTTGAGAGTATAAGGTCTGTTAAAGAACTAACCCGCATGTCTCTCCAAGCCTCCCCATAGTCGTGATTCTTGCGCTCCATCAGTTCTTTTGCTTCTTTGGCAATGGCATCGTAATAACGAATGGCATCTGCTGCTTGCATGTTGTCTTGAAGGGATGCAGGCTCGCGTACTTGAATAATCGCCATGATACAATAGTTTACAATACCCTGAAAAGCGTCTTCGAAAGTCTCACCCACCAGATTTTTACCCGTTTGCTGAATGGTTCGAATGCGCTGGGCCTTGATAAATAATTGATCTGTGAGTGAACTAGGGCGCAAAATGCGCCAAGACAAACCATAGTCGAGAGATTTTTTTTCAAAAATCTCTCGACAAATAGTCATTACATTTGTGTATTCTAATTGTGTTTGTGTCATGAGTAAGTCCAACGAAATACAGAGCTACTTCCCCAAGAGTCAATTTTTAAATATCAAGGGGAAACTCCATGATTTCAGCACCTCAAAGATAATGGGAATTTTAAATATAACGCCCGACTCTTTTTATTCCAATAGCCGAATTCAAACCGAGGATATTCTTCTAGAGCGAGCACATGAAATGATACAATCTGGAGCAGACATCCTTGACATTGGTGCAAATTCCACAAGGCCCGGTGCAAAGGTTCAAAGCGCAAACCAAGAAATTGATCGCTTAGGCCCTTATCTTGAATTGCTCAAAAAAAATTTCCCTTCAATACTCCTTTCTCTTGACACCTACTACGGCGCCGTAGCACAATTTGGCATTGATCAAGGCGTCGATATGATCAACGATATTTCGGCAGGGCAATTTGATCCGACTTTATGGTCTGTGGTTGCTAAAAATAAAGTTCCCTATATACTGAGTTACAACAGAGCATCACAAAACAATGTCGCTACTTCTTATTTAGACCAAAAGCGAATCATTTCTGACGCACTTATCTTTCTCTCTTCAAAAAAGGACGAACTTTTAGCGCTTGGTTGCAAGGATTTAATCATCGATCCTGGCTTTGGATTTGGGAAAAGCGTGGAAGAAAATCATGAATTACTTCAAAAAATAGAGCATCTGCACTTACTAGGCTCGCCGATAATGGTGGGCTTGTCCCGAAAATCAATGATCCACAAAGTACTGCAGTGTAGTGCAGAAGAGGCTCTCAACGGAACTTCGATTCTAAATACCCTGGCTCATAGTAAAGGTTCACGCATATTTAGAGTGCATGACGTCAGACAAATGAAAGAATTGATACAATTGTTGGAATACCAAGATTTGCAATAAATGAAACTTTTTTATGTACTTTCGTATGATTGTACAACATTAACAAGCATATGAGAGCTTTAACATTATTTTTTGCTTTAAGTTTTGCATGGATTGGACGCGCCCAAGCGCCATCGGCAAACTTTACTGTATCTGACGAGGATAACATACTTTGCCAAGGAGACTGCATTTATGTTGTTAATAACTCCACTGGAGATGACCTCACTTACCTTTGGACATTTCAAAACGCAACTCCTGCCACTTTTATAGGTCAGAACCCTGGACCTATTTGCTTTAATACTGCAAGCACAGCAGGCCCGTTTGCCATCACGCTGAGCGCCACAAATGCACAAGGCGCTGTAAGTACAAGCACACAATTTGTAACTGTTTTGCCAATGCCATCGGTAACAAGCACTATCTCAGACACCTTAGGGGGTGTTTATGTGGTGATTGCTGACACCACCATCGATATGTTTCAAGAAGCTTACTTGTACGCAGAAGGTGCTCCAATGGGCGGAAATTTAACCTGGTATCCAAGTGGCGTTGTCCAGGATAGTATTTCGGGTTGTACCGCTTGTATTGCTGGCGATTCATTGACAGTGACTCCATTTTACACCACTTATTATGTTGTTGAGTATGGTTTAAATGGATGTTACGCTTATGATACAGTATTGGTTACTGTTAATTTTTCAAATCAAGTTCAAGTTGTGCTGCCTAATTCCTTTTCTCCAAACGGAGACGGAGAAAACGATTATTTTCGAGTTCTTACCAATGTAGATGCCAACAGCAATTTCGGCAATGACTTTGAAGAAGGAGGCGCTCTTGCCGAGATTGATTTACGAATTTTTAACCGCTACGGCCAACAGGTATTTCGTACAACAGATGTCAAAGAAGGATGGGATGGTACCTACAAAGGAAAGGCCATGAACCCAGCCACTTATACCTATATTCTTAATTTTCGCACTATTGATGGCCGTTCTGGCTCGCGAAAAGGCAATGTGACCCTATTTAGATAAGACTATGAAAAGCAACTTTATTTTAGCTATTTGTCTAGCTTCCTCGTTAAGTGCAGCAGCCCAACAAGATCGCATCATCTCTAATTGGTCTCAGTCACAAATGATCTACAACCCTGCAGCAGTTGCTACAGGTGCGTCCGATATGAGTTTTTTCGCCAACCACCGCTCACAATGGCTGAGTATTCCTGAAATGGGTATAGGTATGCGCAGTAACTTTTTGAATGGAGAATTTAAAGTAAAAGAAGAAGGGCTCTCTAACCGAAACAATTTTGGAGTTGGATTTAGCATACTTAGTGATCAGACGGGCTCGGCCAATTTAACGACACTCAGTGTATCCCTACCCTTGAATTACACCATTGCTTTGGATCGCCAAAATAAGCTCAGTATTGGTATGTCGCCAGGATTTATTCAACAAGCATCAGATCGTTCATCTCAGACTTGGGAAAACCAATGGAATGGCAGTGTATTTGACCCGGCGCTTAATGTAGAAAATAGCATTAATGGCTCTTATGCCACCATGGACCTAGGAACTGGTATTTATTTCCAACACCAAATCAATAATCGCTCCTCGTTTTATGCAGGTTATGCGCTCAATCATCTGATCAAACCAAAAATGGCGTGGTCTTTTGGTGGTGATAAAATGTATATGCAAATGGTACTGCAAGGGGGTGCCGATTTAGCCACCCGTAATCCAGACTTTAGAATACAGCCAAATTTTGTGTTTTTCCGAGTAGCAAATACCAATAGCCTGACCCTTGGCGCCACTTTTGAAAATACCATCAAAGAAGGTTCAAAAATTACTGGCATCAACAAATCAAACTGTGTCAATTACGGTGTGTATTATCGTCACAATGACGCCATTGTAGCCACCTTCGGCATGAAAGTTTCTCAATTCCGCTTTGGATTATCTTTTGATGCCAATACCTCAAAACTCAATTCGGCAACTGGTGGAATTGGTGGCGCTGAAATCTATTTCAAAGCCCTGATGAACTATAAGAAATTCAATGCACAATCACGCATGAAATAAGCCTTTAAAAGCAATCTAAATTCATAAGAAACCTACCATTATGGTAGGTTTTTTTTATTTTTAACCTATGGATCGCTTGTTGGGTGAAATAATTCAAAGTAAAGACAATTTTGTTTGCAAGCATACTGGGGAAGAGCTGCTGCTTATCCCCCTCAAAGACAATGTTGCAGACTTTAATCAATATTTGGTGCTCAACGAATTGGGGGCCTATATTTGGGATTTGTTAGACAGCCAATCGACCTTTGGCTATTTACATGAGAAAGTTTATGCAGAGTTTGAAGTCTCTTCCACCCAATTAAAAACTGATCTTGAGCAATTTATTGTTTCTCTTCATCAATATACTTGCAAACAATGAACCCCATTGGCAGTGCTTGTGTTGCAGGATATCATTTTGCTCTATTCAATCAAAGCTCACTTCCGATAATTTTTGACATTGGCTTTAGTTCATTTCTAAAAGAACAAGTACCTTGCGCGGATAGAAACCTATCATTTCATGAGGGCTTTATTGAATTTGATATCACCGCCCGCCTTTATCAAGCAAAAAATAATGACCAGCTATTATGGGAAATAGTTGATACCAATAAAGGTAGGTGGTTTTTGGTGTACCATCCAGAAAATGGCAATTTACAACAACAAGCACAATACGACAGCAAACAAGGTTCTTGGACTATCCATTGCAAAAGCGAACAGCACCTAAACGAAGATGTACTCAATCCTTTAGCCTATCCCATGGCCCCATTGCTTTGGTATCAGCTCACCACCGAAGAGCCATTACTTTTGATACACGCCTCAGGTATCTTTGACGGAGAAAAAGGTAGGATTTTTGCAGGGTTTAGCGGTGTAGGAAAAAGTACCATGGCTAAAATTTGGCAGCAAGCCGGCGCTCAAATAATCAATGATGATCGCTTATTGATTAAAAAAGAAAACGATGGCACATGGCGCATGCACAATACACCTATGTATTACCAAGACGAACCAAAAAGTGCCAAATTACAGCACATTTACTTCCCGTATCATCATCCGAGCAACACACATGATTTAATCCTTGGAGCCAAAGCCATTGCCCAACTTCTTGCCTTTACTATTCATCATGGTTATGACATCAAGCACCTTTTGCATCATAGCCTCATTGCCGAAGAGCTTCTAAAAGATCTGGGTGCCGCAAAACTTGGTGTCGTGCCAAATGAGCAAATCGTCCTATTCATTAAAGCAAATGAATAAAGGTAAGTTACGTCCGGAATTGGAGCTCATGCTTCGCTTGAGCCATCCAAGTTGCACAGAGCAAAAAGCTCATACCTTACTCTCAAACCTGCCGGTCGACTTCGATTGGCAATACTTCATTGACCGAGCAATTGCTACCCATTTTGCAGGGTACTTACTCCCCTACCCAACTTTAAATGAAACATTCTACCCCGAAGGCATTCTAAAAAAAATAAAGGCCTATCAACATCGGATATTATTACACGGAACACTACTCAGAGAGGCCTGCTTAAAAATTGCTACAATACTTAATCAAGAAAAAAAACCTTACGCTATACTTAAAGGCTTTGATCTACATTTTAGAAATTCAATATCTCTTAAAACAAGACAAATATCGGATATTGATATACTTATCGATGAAAATGACCTTGAGTCAATTGCCCATGTCTTAGAAGCGCAAGGCTATACCATTATCAGACACCAATATAAATCTAAATGGCATCAACAATGGCTCAAGACACATGCACCTATGAGTGCAAAACAAGAATCAGTATCCATTGATATTCATACAAATGCCGTTGACCAAGTACACCAAATTCCATTTGAAATCAATCTCAAAGAACTATCTCAAATTAGCGTAAACGGTACGCAAGTAAATATGCTTGCCCCCGAAGTGAGCAATTTATTTCTTAAAGTACATGCATACAAGCACTTAAATGCACTCAGCAACTTAAAACCCTCAATGCTCATTGATCTATATCAACTGAATCAATCTACTGCTGCCAAGGAAAATGAACTCAATAAAATGATCTATGAAATGGATGGTTTTACAAACCGAGTTCATACATTGAATTTCAATCAAAAACATCTATTTGATCAGTTTTTCTTAAAACAATTAGCAGGTGAAAAATTAAATTTGACTTTTCGGATCAAACGTATCTTTAAAAGATTGCGTCCTGTAAAATCCATTTATAAGAGCATCGTACTTCTTTACTTTGATCTCTTTCCACAGAAATCATTCTTGATTTACCGATTCGGCAATGGAAATTATGTCCTGTTGCTATTTAAACGAATTTTTGATGCGTTTGGTAAATCTTACGGGGAAAAGTAGAATAATCAAAACGTTTTTCAATACTTCGTTTCGACGATACAATATTTTTCTTGAAGGTTTTAGCGCTCTATGGTTGGATTTATTATTGATTGTAACAACCTTCCCTAAATACAATTCATTGCCAAACCATTCATCTTGTTCAAGATTGGAATCACCCTGTGTACGAACCAGTAATTCTCCGTTTTCGTTTGCAATTTCCACAATTCGGTGCATAATTGCGCGCTGTTCTCTTTTGAAGGCAACTAAATCACCCAAATGCAGCTCATTGATGGGCACATATTTCAATCCAAGATTCGCTCCCTTCCATACTGAAGGAAACATACTCCAACCACTAGCCAAAAGCTCAACTGTCTTACCAGAGCGCAGCTCCGCATACATTATATCTATTAAAGAGCTCCGATTGTTTGGCTTCACCAGCCAAATTTAAATATTTTCTGAATGTATCCTTCGGGCAATTGTGGCATCGAAGGGTTGGGTGGTGGCCCAGACATCATGACTAATGAAATTTCAGTATCCAATGCAATACGCTCAATTTGCGGCGCTGTATAGCGTTTCTTTTGCTTGCTTTGAGGCGCTTGGTTTGTGATTTTTTTCATAACCCTTATTATTCTTGGATGAACACTTTTTTCTTTTCTAGTATGTTACCGTACTGCACCGTTAAGTAATATATTCCTGATGGTACATCGAGCTCAAATTCTGTAATTGATCCCTGCAATTGATCGCTATGCACAACCCTTCCGCTGGCATCACTTACCCTCACCGAGCCTTCAATGGTGGTGTTTCTGGGCTGGTCCAAAATGACCTGAATTTTTCCTTTTGAATCGGTGGTCACAACAATTTCACCCCCTTCGGCATAGCTATTGTCTGTAGGATCAAACTCATTGCTCGGACCTTGGGCTTCAACACCATAGTAGGAAGGATAAAAATGCAATACAAATCGGCCCTGTACCAACCCACTACTTGCATAGAAAGCATACGTATCGTTGATTGTAAAATCCGTCAATATACCCTCTTGTTTATCTTCGAGTAAAATTTTACCGTAATCAAGCACATATTCTGTAAGGTGTAGCTCATAATTCTTACTTGTTGGTACATCCAAATAAAGTGGGACGGATATCTTCTTTTTATTATTCTTTAATCCATTCATCACTAGCTTTTTGCCCGCTGCCATGGTATATATCTGTGGCGCACCGCTCACAAACATTTTTTCTGAATCATTCGCATCCACTGCATTGCTCATGTCTTGATTCATATAGATCAAGGCCTGATCAAATCTAGCGTCATCCACTAAATTCACCCTCGCTAAAATAGGAAAATAAGTGCTGTTTTTAAGGCCGACATTGCCAGATTGATGCGAAGTAAAAGCGCGTTGAAAATTCAATTGTCCTGCTGAAGAGGAGAGTGGATTTGTTACATTGACCTTAACCCATATGGCTTGAAGAGGTGCGATGTATTGCGCAGTGGTAGAGCCAGTTGCACCAAGACTATAAGAAGATGTATTCGACTCTAAACCAGTCGAGGCATTATAAGCAATCAGAGCACTAAGGTCCGGACCTGAAGAATTGTAAGACCTGATATAATAAGTAGGAGAAATATTGGTTGAATTTGAATGCACTTGTGCCCAATCCAAATATGCGGTATATGGGTTGGCAACCAAATGCCAACCTGCATAGGTGCCTGCATTATTACTCAAGCTCAGAGTTTCATCTTGCGCATATAAATTTGCACCCGAAAAGGTCAGTGTTCCATTGTCTGATCGGCGATGCACATAGCCAGTTGTTGGACTTAAGTTCGTAGCATCGGCCACAGCCGCATACGCACCATTAGAAAAAGACCAAACCTTATTCAAGTCTCCAGCATTTCCAAAACCCACACTTCGTGCACATGGCACCGGTGTACCCATATACCAATAACGCCCCGTCAATGTATTACCTGAACCAGCATTGTCACTTAACGTTTGCTTTATATTGTATGTACCCGAACCTGTAACACTAGATCCCTGCTTAAATGTCGCACCGTTTTCAATAGTCATAGTACCATTGTTGGTAAGGGTTCCGGTTACGGTGAGTTCCACACCTGAGTCTAATGTTAATGTAATCCCAGATTTAATTTGAATTGAAGTCACGGATAAATCAGATGAGATATTGACATCATGATTGATTACTGCATAAGACAAGTTTGAAGGTACAACATTGTCTGCCCAAATTGCTTGAGATGACCAAGTTCCTGAGGAAATAGTTTTGCTCAAAACCCTAAAAGTTGCTTTGTAATTATTTCCATTATTATTAGCATATACAGTTCCTGGTGTACCAGTTGCGTTTGAATATACTTCAAGATAATAATTTCCAGCACTTAAACCACTTAGTAGGTCTATGGAATTTGATACACTCTGCCAAGTTTGATTTCCACCACAACCTCCAGGATCATTAGAATTCCAATTATAACTTATCGAGCTAAAACTACTTGGAGTCGAAGAGACTTGATAAACCCGATAATAAAGATTCCCGCCGGATACATCTCCACCATTACATTTATATGTTTTATTTTGACCCCCTTTGAGCGTCAAATTTTGTATTCCTTGTTCAAACACCCCTAAATCTAAACTATTGAAGTCAAGGTTGGAAGTGGTTGCATTCAAATCATACCATGAAAGACCACTAGAATTTATATCCAACACGACATACGATTCATAAATTCCAATTTGAGCCTGTCCCCAACTCAAACCAATATTTCCAAATAAAAATGCACACAGAAAAAGTGCGAAACGGGTATGTAACGTTCTAGAATTCATATGTATACAGGTTTAGTAAGTGTAAAAATAACACTCAGAATGTAAAAAGCAAATTTTTAAATTACTTTTTCACGTCAGAATATACCATCATTAGATGAAGGAAGATACCCCGCCCGTATGGATGAAGAGTACTTTTTTGCCTTTTAAATGAGAAAGTTGGCTCTGCAGAGCCAACAGAGCTTTGGCGGTATATGTGGCCTCGATTGGGAACTGTTTGGTATCATTAAAAATTTTTATGAATTCCATTAATTCAGGACTCGTTTTGGCATAACCTCCGTGGTGGTATTGATCTAGTACCCTTACTTGCTCAAATGGAAATTGGAGGTGGGCGGTAAAGGAGTTTTGTTTAGCCTGCTGGGACAAGGCCTTCATTTCTTTTAAAGACCGAAAACCCTTTAGCACAGGTACAACAAAAAGATCGGTTTGAGAAGGAATGCTTGCCAAAACGCCCAAACTAGTTGTGGTTGTGCCTTGAGCTATAAATACAGCATCAAAATGTTTACTGTTATTTTGAGCAACAGCTTCAGGATAAATTGAAGTGCAGCCTAAAATGCCTTCTGGGTTAGCACCTCCTTCTGGAATAAACCAAGTTGGTTTATTTTCAAACTCATGAAGTCCGGATTGATACTTCTGTTCTTTATAATTGGATCTATGAATAAAGTTCAATTTCATACCAAGTGCATGGCATTGTTCTAATATTCGATTACTCTTTTCATGTAATTCTTCGCCTCGCACCCTAGCAGCAATAGGCATTTTCACTTCTTTAGCAGCGGCAGCACTGGCCAACAAATGATTTGAATAGGCCCCGCCATAGGTAATCAATTGGGTTGCTCCAACTTTTTGAGCCGTCAAGAGATTTCCTTCCAATTTGCGCAATTTATTACCCGAAATAAATTGATCAATTAAATCGTCGCGCTTCACGAACAATTGAACATCAAAATTGTTAGCCTCTAAAAGGCTAAACGATTCTAAAGAAGAAGCATTTTTTAACCTTGCAAACCATTGATTTATATCAGCTAACATGAGTGAAGATTTTTCCGGTTTTTCAAAAAAAAGTCAACTAAACGAAGATGATTACTATTTGTCTGAAGAAGGTTATATCGTATTTACCGAAAATTACCATCTCAAGCGTGGTTATTGCTGCAAAAGCGGCTGCAAGCATTGCCCCTATGGATATGATCCAAAAACTGGTCATCTAAGTACTTCCTACCCAAAGAACTAATCAATTCCTAGCTCGGGATACTTTCCCTTGTATTGCTTTAAGATATTCTTGATTTTTTGAATATCTGCATCTGCATCGCCTGTTGGCCAAAAAATACTATGAAAGCCCCCAGTTTTGGTGGCAAAATCAATATAAGCCACATAAATGGGTACTTGTGCTTTTTGTGCTACATAATAAAAGCCCTTTTTCCAGTTAGGATTATAACTGCGGGTTCCTTCTGGAGAGAATACCAGATACAAGGTTTCGTATTTTTCAAAATAACTCACGGCGGTATCAGTAAGATTATTTTTTTTACTTCGATCCACTGGAATACCCCCAATGGCTTTCAAAAACCAACCTAAGGGTCCCCAAAATAATTCCTTTTTCATAAGGTATTTACCCTTCACTCCATATTGAGTAAAGGCCAAACGCCCTAGAATAAAATCCCAATTAGAGGTATGTGGACCAACGGCAATAACACATTTATTGATACCTTCAGGCGGATTCGGATCAACTTTCCATCCAATTACCCAAAAAATAAATTTTGCCAAGAACTTCATGGTCTAAAGTTAAACAATTCATCTTTGATATATCTTTACATCGTGAAGTCTCTTAAAGAAATTGCCTCGGGCCTATTTATAGTCGCCATCTTGATAGGATGTTTGGCTTTAAGTCCGTTGTTGGATATTCAAAAAACCAAACTTGCACAGATTCCGAGCTTTGAAAATCATATTTTTCAGTATGCGGTGATGCCTTTGCAGGTAGTTCAAAGTTGGATTTTAGAACAGCAATTAGAATCAAAAGACCCTGCAGTGCAGCAAACACTGAAAAACCTCAATGACAAACTCAATTTAAAAAAAGATAAGGTCTTAGAAAATTTCAAGTTTGACCTTTTCGGTGCCGTAGCATACTACTTAATTGACCAACCAAATAAAGAATTTTCTTTTGTTTTTCTTCCAGGATCAGGACTTGCAAAAGGTTGGAATTCAAACCGACATTACACAATCGATGAAGGTGTTTTTTATTTTACAGAAATTCTTCAACCCAAAGAACAATCCTATTTTGTTGAAAGTATTAAAGGATTAAAATTTAAAACCATTGAGCTCAATGCGCGTACACAAAAATTTGAATTAAGGGGGCATACCTATAAATTACACTGGGAGCGCCATGCATTTGAATTAGAACTTAGCGCCAATAAGAAAAGCAAATTCACAAGATTAATGCCCAATGGATTTCATGTCAGTTGTCCAATTGCGTTGAGAAATATGCCCCATGCTTTTTTCTTTCTTGAAAATATCAAGGATTGTTCAATCAATTATTACGGCGCAAAGCTCAATGACAAGCAGGCTTTAGAATTTGAATTTGAAGTGCTGCTCTCTTTTGACAATGACTTAAAAATCAAACAGTTTCTCAATGAAGCTCAAAAAGCTTATCCAAATTGGGATTGGCACCAAAATTTTGTCAAAGTCAATGAGGCCATTTACGCCATAAAGCGAGAAAATAAAAAGCAACTATTTATCTGCAGTAGTCCTAAGAACTTCATTAAAAATGGACAAATTAAAAAACAAAATAGCATTGCTCCCATCATTTTTTCTGGAGACCCTACCCTGCTCACAAAATTTGAGAATGCCGGTTGGGCTGCAGCAGTATTAGAATTATTCCCCATTTACAGAGGATTGTCTGACTTTACCTCTAGAACAGCTCTAGTAAGCACAAAGAATCAAAGTATCCGTTGGGAGTTAAAACAAGATTATTTTGCCGCAGGAGAATTTTTAAAACTGCTTGGAAGTAGTATTGAATAAATAAAGGCCCCGTTGCAAGCAACGGGGCCTTTCCACTCAGTATTACTAAACCTATCTATGAAATAAAGAGCAGTACGAACTTATCTAATAAATAATAATTCTCTAAATTTTGGTAAAGGCCATAATTCATCCTCTACTAATAATTCAAGTTTATCTGCATGGTATCGGATTTCATCGAAATGTACTTTTACATCATCACAATAAACCAATGCTTTTTGCTCAGCACTTTCTAATTTATTAGCGCGCTTACGCTCAGCGAGCATGGTATCTGATGCTTCTTTCATTTTATTGATGTGTAAGGATACCTTTTCCAATAATTCAATTTGTGCTTTGGCTGCAGATTTACCTGATTTTTCTCCTAGAATATTGATCAGCCCTTGAACGTTCTGAATCAATTTATTTTGATACTCAACCGCTGCAGGAATGAAATAATTCTGTACCAGATCACCCATTAAACGAGACTCAATTTGAATTTTTAAAATATAATTTTCAAACTCAATTTCTGCACGTGCCTCTAACTCTCTAGGTGAAAGCACTTCCATTTCTGCAAAGAGTTGCTTGACTTCTTTGTTGTGCCAAACTTGAAGCGCTCGCGGGGTATCTTTTAAGTTAGACAAACCACGTTTCTGGGCTTCTTTTACCCATTCATCTCCATAGCCGTTACCTTCAAAACGAATCTTTTTCGACACCTTGATAAGTGCTTGCAATTCTTTTAAAATGGCTTCGTCTTTGCTCTCTCCTTTTTCAATGCGTTTGTCAACGGCCAATTTAAACAAGCGCAATTGTTTGGCCATAATAGTGTTAAGAACAATCATTGCAGACCCACAGTTCGCAGATGAACCAACGGCTCGGAATTCAAATTTGTTACCTGTAAAAGCAAAAGGAGAAGTTCTATTTCTATCCGTATTATCGAGTAAGATTTGCGGAATTTTACCAATATTGAGTTTCAATTCTGTTTTATCTTGCGGGGTCATTTTCCCTGCCTTGATATTTTTCTCGAGATCGTCTAGCAACCCAGATAGCTGGGTCCCAATAAACGTTGAAATGATCGCTGGAGGAGCTTCATTGGCACCGAGTCGGTGATCGTTTCCAGCCGATGCAATGGCAGCACGTAACAAATCAGCGTTATCATGAATTGCGGCAATGGTGTTGACGAAAAATGTCAAGAATTGCAAATTGGATTTTGGATTTTTTCCAGGAGCTAATAGATTCACGCCTGTGTTTGTTCCCAAAGACCAATTGTTGTGCTTGCCCGAACCATTGACGCCAGCAAATGGCTTTTCATGCAAAAGTACACGGAAGTTGTGCTTGCGCGCAATTTTTTCCATGATATCCATCAATAGGAGATTGTGGTCATTAGCCAAATTACACTCTTCAAAAATTGGCGCACACTCGAATTGATTCGGTGCAACCTCGTTGTGTCGGGTAGTAACTGGAATCCCTAATTTCAAAGACTCCACTTCGAATTCACGCATAAAAGCATTCACTCGCTCCGGGATTGAACCAAAATAATGGTCTTCTAGTTGTTGCCCTTTAGCAGGTGCATGACCAAACAATGCACGACCTGTTAGCATTAAATCCGGGCGGGCGTTAAACAGTGCAGAATCTATTAAGAAATACTCTTGTTCCCAACCTAAGGTCGCATTGACTTTGGTGACGTTTTTATCAAAATACTGACAAACCTCTACTGCAGCCTGATCAACTGCATGCAATGCTTTTAGCAAAGGCATTTTATAGTCTAGAGACTCTCCAGTGTAGGATATAAAAATGGTAGGAATACAAAGGGTTTTTCCAATGACAAATGCTGGCGAAGATGGATCCCAAGCCGTGTAGCCGCGAGCCTCGAAGGTATTTCGGATACCACCATTAGGAAATGACGATGCATCTGGCTCTTGCTGCACAAGCATATCACCATCAAAACGTTCAATGGCTTTACCAGGGGCAATTGGCTTGAGAAATGCATCATGTTTCTCGGCGGTAGTTCCGGTGAGTGGCTGAAACCAATGCGTATAGTGAGTGGCTCCTTTAGAAATGGCCCAGTCTTTCATTGCACTAGCTACTTGATCAGCATATTTACGATCCAAGCGCGTACCATTTTGAATGGCCTCGATCATGAATTTAAAAGTGTCTGAAGGTAGATATTCCCGCATGACATCTTGATGAAACACATTTTGACCAAATAAATCCGAAAGTTTCCCATTGTACTCAATGTGTTTCGGTTCACGGTGCAACACATCTTGGTAAGCATTTAATCGTTTTGTAGCCATAATTTTAATTTTTTTTTACAAAAGTATTCATTTTTTAGGGGGTCTACCATAATTTTTATATGTTTTTTCAACATTACCCCCTAAAAAATCAACAATAATTGAAAAATTACCTAAAATATACTTTTTAAAAAAGAATTTTGAAATTTGTCATATGGATGAACGTAATTTGTTTGATCGGCCTAAACCCGCTGCAGTGGCTGTGCATTTATTTGCAATTCAAGGCCAATTTCATTTCATACTCATTGAAAGAAGTAAGTATGAAGGGCAGCATAGCGGTCAAATAGCCCTTCCTGGTGGTAAACCCGAAGAAACTGACCCCGATTTACTTTTTACCGCTCGAAGAGAGTCTTGTGAAGAAATCGGTATAGATGTGGTCAAAGGCACATTTTTGAGAAGACTATCAACGGTCTATATTCCTGTTTCGGGATTTGAAGTCAACCCTTTTGTGATTTTTCACGATGCACCTCCACACCTTGAACAAAACTTCAGAGAAGTTGCCAATATTTTTCTGGTACCGACCACCGATTTATTGAATGCCAATAACAGACAATTGCAACATATAGAACTGCCCAACGGAATGATCTTAAAGGACCAACCATGTTTTATACTCAAAGAAAAAGTGGTTTGGGGGGCGACGGCCAAAATACTCGATGAACTTGGTTTTTTACTTAGCAATGACCTTCTTTTCTAAGAAGCTATCTGCTAAAAACAAAAAGAGGAACAAACTGTATTTGTTCCTCTTTTTGCTAAACCATGCTAAAACTATAAAACTAAAACTACAACTATGAACTGTAATTTCGGTGCAAAGATACAGCGACTTTTAGCATTTGCAAACTTTTTATTGTAAATTAATTGTTAATTTTTCTAGCTCGGGTCATTTCTCTTTTTCCTGGGGGCCCGGGCAAAGCCTCTACTTGAAAACCAATCTCTTTTAACTTTCTTTTAAAAGCTCCTTGGGCACAATACGTCACTAAACTACCACCAGCGCTAAGGGACTTATAAAGCTTTTCAAAAATGATACTTTCCCACATTTCAGCTTGTGCCCGAGGGCCAAATGCGTCATAATAGATCAAGTCAAAATTGTACTTTGCTGGCCAGTCTTGAATTTGTATTTTCATTTTAGTAAGCGTAAACATTTCATGCAATTGTAGTGCTTGCTCCCACTCTGATTGCATCATTTTTTGATAAAAATGCTGCCAGTCAGTTTGGTTAACATAACAAAGCTCAGACCATAACTCACTACCCACAGGAAATGCCTCAATACCTGTATAGATCAAAGGAATTTGATTTTCAATGGCATATTGAGCGCTCAGCAATGCATTCAAACCAGTACCGAACCCCACTTCTAAAACTGAAATCTTTTTTTCGCATGAAAAGGTGCGCAAGCCATGGTCAATGAATACGTGTTTGGCTTCTTGAACACTACCGTGCATTGAATGATATGTTTCATCCAACTCAGCCACGAAAAGTGTTGGCGATCCATCAGCTGTTCGTCTGATTTCAATTTTACTGCTCATCGTTTTAAAAACTT
>Ga0222713_10003644_pt1 | contig 15847 bp, 15 predicted proteins | sample C33_649DmetaG_FD_165061 | JGI IMG/M metagenome (GOLD analysis project Ga0222713, IMG submission 165061) | Estuarine water microbial communities from San Francisco Bay, California, United States - C33_649D | ecosystem: Environmental > Aquatic > Marine > Unclassified | place: USA: California...
AATCTGGTTTATTCATTACACAAGATTACGAAGGTGGTGTTGCAAAGAAAAGTATTTTAAATACAAGCCCAATAGAATTTTTAAAATCAGAAAACGATGAGTATCTGATTGCTGAAACTTTAGTACAAGACGATACACTGTTTGATATAATTGCTGAAGACAACGATACACTTATTACTGAATCATTATCAACTGCAACTGCGGTGGTAGAATCTTATGATGGTGATCGAAACATTTTAACATTAACAAGTGTTGACGGAACATTCTTAGTTGGTCAAACAATCACAGGAAACACTTCAGGCGAAACTGCAACTGTCGTATTAGCAAATCAAGCAACACTGTCATCAACTGTCGGAACAACTGTCACATCATCTGGTGAGTTTGTCAATGTTGATGGTCATGCTTCTGAGTTAACAAAAAAGATACAAGATAGTTTCTACTACCAAGATTATGCATATGTTATTAAAGTGGGTGAGGCAATTACATCTTGGAGAGATGACTTAAAACGTTCTATACACCCAGCAGGTTTCAATGTCTTTGGAGAAGTTTCTGTTCGAACAAGTGTCAATGCACAAATCAAAAAAGGATTTACCTTACTCAATGGATTTGGTGAGGGTGACTTTGTATCTTTACTTGAAGTTATCTTTGCTGAGAAGATTGGTAGACGATTAGGTACAACAACGGATGGTACCTCTGTTCGTGCAAATCCAAATCGTGGTATTGAACAAGATACCGCCTTTGCAGCCAATACAAGAGATGTTACATTAAGTACAGAAAAGATTGTTAAGTTTCCTTCTCTACCCACAGAAACAATTCGTTCAATCGAAGTTCGAACTGGTATTGCAACAATGGGTCCAAGAATTGGTACTTTGCAAAACATACTATATAAGACAAGAACATTTAGTCATCCTTTGTATGACCAGACAAGTGATGATACTGATACCGGAATTACAATAGGATCACTGAATAAAATAGTTCTAACCGGTACACGAAATACAAGTTTAAATGGTCAAGCAGTGCGATTGGGTGAATTTGTAAGTAATCCTAAGATGAAAACAAATTTTGCGATTCCTGCTGAGGTGACAAGATCATCTTAAAAAGATGTATAAATAATAAAGTAAATGGAGTTTAATGAAAGATGCCAGCAATAATAACTAACAAATTTCGAGTTCACAGTGCTGAACAATTTAATGAGAGTTTTGGTGAAGCCGGCGATACTTACTATCTAGGCATTGGTCGTCCTCAAGCATTTGTTGATAATCAAGCATTTAATGATGGTACTGATGCAGCCCCACCAACTCCAAATGATGACATAGGGTCTGAGTTTTATGCTTATGATGATATGTTATCTGCAAAAAAGATTTCAAGTTCCGATGTGTCCATAGTTATTCCAAGAAGAAACTGGACTTCCGGTACAGTTTATGACTACTATCGACACGACATTGGAAACATCAATACAGCAGGATCTACAATTTCTGCTACTTCTGGTGCAACAAATTTATTTGATGCAACCTTCTATGTAATGAATAGTACATATGATGTCTATAAATGTATTGACAATAACAATGGTGGATCATCAACAACTGAACCCACTGGTAATAAATCAACAAGTGTATTTACAACTGCTGATAGTTACAAGTGGAAGTATATGTATTCACTAACAGCCGCTGAACAAGCTGCTTTCTTATCAACCGATTTCATGCATGTTTCTACTGAATCAACTGACTACTCTACAACTGCTGGCGCTATTGAGAATGTCAAAATCACTGACGGTGGTTCTTCTGGTTCAGATAACACATATACTTCCGTTGCTATTCGAGGAGATGGTTCTGGTGGTGTTTGTACAGTTGTTGTATCATCTGGTGCTGTAACTTCAGTGACAATTACCAATGCAGGTTCTGGTTACACATTTGCAAGTATTCTTGCTTCTGATTTTGGAAGTGTATCTGGTGCTGATATTGATTTCATTATTTCACCTGAAGGCGGACACGCTACTGATTGTGTAAAAGAATTAGGTGGCTTCTTTGTCATGTTAAATGTTGACTTAACACAAAGTGAAAGTGGTGAGTTTACAACTGACAACGACTTTAGAAGAATTGCATTAGTAAGAAATCCAATTGATAGTACAACTGGTTCTACTGCAACTGCATCTACATTAGATGCTACAAAGTCAATGACCTTTTCTTCTAATCCTGGTACATTTACCGTTGACGAAAAGATTACAGGAAGTTCAACAGGCGCTGTTGGTTATGTCGTTGATTACAACACATCAACTTATGTGTTAAGATATATTCAACCACAATTTGCAAATCAAGGTGTTGATGCAAACGGAAACTTAGTAAACTTTACAGTGTCTGATACTGTCACAGGTGCAACATCTGGAATATCAGGTACACCGTCAAGTGTTGATACAACTCCTGAACTGACACATGATAGTGGTGATATACTTTATATCGAAAACAGAAAACCAATTTCAAGAGCTGCTGATCAAACAGAAAACATCAAACTCATAGTGGAGTTCTAATAAATTATGGCAACTAACTTTAATGTTAATCCATACTATGACGATTTTAGTGAGGATAAAAATTTTCATCGAGTTCTATTTCGACCTGGTTATGCTGTTCAAGCAAGAGAACTAACTCAACTACAATCTATTCTACAAAATCAAATTAAAAGATTTGGCAACCATATGTTCAAAGATGGTGCTCAAATTATTCCTGGGGAAGTAACATACAATCCATCATATGAATATGTTAAACTTTCAGCTTATTCTACTTCTAGTGTTTCTAATTTACTTGGTACTGTATTTACTGGAGGAACAAGTGGTGTTGTTGCCGAAGTAGTTAATACAGCTGAATCAACTGCAACTTCAGCTGCAACAATATATGTTGCATATAAAAAACAAGGAACAAATAATGCAACAAAAAGATTTACAGACGGTGAATCACTTACAGGTGATGGTGGTGAAACTGCAACTGTTGGTGTAAGTGCTACCGTATTGCCAATTGATACTAATGCAACTGGTATTGGTTCTGCTGTCAATGTTCAAGCAGGTGTTTATTATGTTAATGGTTTCTTTGTAAGAAATACAGATCAAACTATTATATTAGACCCATATGGTACATCACCAAGTTACAGAGTTGGTTTTACAATTACAGAAAGTTTCATTACACCTTCTGATGATGCATCACTAAATGACAATGCACAAGGTTCATCAAACGAAAATGCACCAGGTGCTCATCGATTTAAGATTGCATTAACACTTGCTAAAAAAACATTAACAGATACAGATGATGATGATTTTGTAGAGTTGTTACAAATTAAAACTGGTAGTTTACAAAGTAAAGTTACAAAAACAGATTACAACATTATAGAGGACACATTAGCAAGAAGAACATATGATGAGAGTGGTGATTATGTAGTACAACATTTTGATATTGATGTAAGAGAACACTATTTTGCTTCAGGTGATTCCAAGTATGGTCGTGGTATATATCGTGGAGTTGTTAATTCAGGTACAACATATTATGAAGATGTTTATACAGCAGATCAATCAAAAGCTTTGCTTGCAATTGCAATGTCAAAGGGTAAGGCATATGTTCGTGGTTATGAATTAGATACTCAAGGAACAAACTATGTTACCATAGATAAACCAAGAGAATTTGACACAGTTAATAACTCAACAACAGCTGCACAAATTGGAAATTACATTAAAGTTACAAACATCTATGGTTCACCTGATATTGGATTTGTAAGTGGTGAAACCAATGCATTTAAAAAAGTTCGTTTATATAAATCTGCAACTGCAAGCAGAGGCACTGCAAACATAGGTTCAGGTGCAAATCAAAATTTAATTGGTGTTGCCAACGCAAGATTCTTTGAATATGATTCAGGCACAGTTGGTGCATCTTCATCTAATACAACTTCAATTTACAAACTAGGTTTATTTAATATATCTGCATTTACTCATGTTGCAACTACAGGTTCTATTACACTTGCTGTTGGTGAAACACTCACAGGTGGTACTTCAGGCGCAACTGGTATTATTGAAACAAATAGTGATGTTGCAGGCCTGTATATTTTATCCAATGTGAAAGGCACATTTGTTGCTGGTGAATCTTTATCAGACGAAACAGGAAATACATCTACCGTTGCATCGAATGGTGTGACAACTTATGATTTAGCAAACACTAAACAAGTTGTAATTCTTACTGATATTTCAGATGACAGTTCAACTGTCACATTTACTGCCGATACAGTTTTGACAAATGATTCAACTGATCCATTTGATGAATCACAATTAACATTAACTGGTTCTGTTAGTATTGCAACTGTATCAGATACAACAACTCTTATAGGTAAAGGAACAAAGTTCACAACCGAATTATTGGCTGGTGATTTGATTGCATTTACAGATGACACTGGTGAAGAAATAACAGCTACAGTTTCATCAATCACAGATGATACAACATTAACATTAACTGCAACTGTCGTAGTTGCTGATGGTGCAACATCATCTCCATTTGAAAGAAGACGTGTAAGACTTTACAAAGCAGGAGATAATTCTTTAGTATTTAAATTACCATTTGACACAATTAAAACTTTAAAAACAGCATCTAACAATGAATTAACAGATACAACATTTACTGTAAGACGACAGTTTGTTAAAACATTAAACGGATCTGGTGTTGCTGCTTTTGATGCTGGTGCAAACGAAACATTTGATACTTATGCTGATGCTGATTATACCTTATCTATTATGTCATTAGGAGGAGGTGGTACTGGTGCTGTTGGTGATATCATTGATATTGATGGTAGTACATCTTTTACAGGATCTCCGACTGCAGCTAAACAGTTAACAATCAATTTAGGTTCTGGTTATGCAGGACATAAAGTTAAGTTATATGCAACAATCACAAGAGCGGTTGCAAACGAAAAAACAAAAACATTAGTTGCTGGTCAAACACTAGCAATCACTACACAAACAAATGCTCAAGAAGGTAGAATCTCTTTAGGTAAAGCAGATATCTATAAATTAAATTCAGTTTACATGGCTGCTGATTTTTCAACAGCTGCAACAACAAGTGATGAGAACATCACTGATCGATTTGCATTAGACAATGGACAAAGAGATAATTTTTATGGTATTGGACATCTTGTATTAAAACCAGGACAGTCAGCACCAACAGGAAGATTATTAATTAACTTTGATTATTTCTCACACAGTGCTGGTGATTATTTTTCAGTAGATAGTTATGCAGGTGCTGTTGATTATGAAAACATCCCAAGTTTTAATTCATCATTAAAAGGTACATTACAATTAAGAGATTGTGTTGATTTTAGACCAAGAGTTGGTGATTACGATATTGCTGGATATGCTGGTACTGACACTACTGTTTCCACATTCTTTGATAACGCACAATCACCAGGTTCATCAACTGGTGCTGTTGCTGTTGACTTAATTAAACCAGGAACAAATTTTAGATGTGATTTGGAATATTATCTTTCAAGAATTGATGCAATTTATTTAGATAAGTATGGATACTTTAAACAGGCACGAGGTGCAGCTGCAATTGATCCACAAAGACCTGAAAAAATGGATGATGCAATGTTACTATATTATTTAAAATTACCTGCATACACATTTAATACTGCTGATGTAACAATCACACCCATTGATAATAGAAGATATACAATGAGAGATATTGGTAAACTAGAAAACAGAATTGAAAATTTAGAATATTATACACAACTTTCATTGTTAGAACAAACAGCATTAAACACACAAATACAAGATGCCGATGGATTAGATAGATTTAAAAATGGTTTTGTGGTTGATTCATTTAAAGGTCACGATGTTGGTGATACAACTTCATTAGAATATAAATGTGCAATGGACTTACATGAAGGTGTTGTAAGACCTATGTGTTCTACAAGACAAGTTAAAATGGTTGAAGTCAACACTACTGACACACAAAGAACAAATAGTGGTTATAAAAAAACAGGTGATTTAATTACATTACCTTATACTGAAGAAGTTTTAGTACAAAATACAAGTGCAACAAAAAGTGTTAATGTTAATCCTTTTGATGTATTTAACTATATAGGAAATATTAAATTATCACCAGATATTGATGAATGGAAAGATACAAATGTTCGACCTGATCTTATTGTTCAAAACGAATCATTGTATGATTCTATAAAACATCTTCCAAATCCAACATTTGTAACAGGAACATTTTGGAATGAATGGCAGTACAATTGGACAGGAACATTTAAAGAAGACACAACATCTGGTAATACAAGAACAACTACAATTGGTCAAACAGGAACACAATCCAGAACAGGTATTAAAAAGACACTTGGATCAAAAACAATAAAACAATCATTAGGTGAGAAAATTGTTGATGTTGCATTTGCAACTTATATAAGAGAAAATACAATTACATTCACTGCTGAAAATATGAAACCAAACACAAGAGTTTATGCTTATTTTGAAGAAATTAATGTATCTGAATATTGTACACCATCAGGTGGTTCATTAGGTGATAATCTAGTGACAGATGCTAATGGTTCATTAACAGGAACTTTTGCAATACCAAATCCAAATGTGAGTGGTAATCCAAAATGGAGAACTGGTGATAGACGATTTAGATTAACAAGCGCATCTGACAATTTTGATGCTAATAGTGAAGTTGATACTTTTGCAACTACAACTTATACTGCAAAAGGATTGATAGCAGCACAAGAAGAAACAATTTATTCAACAAGAGTACCTGCAATACAACAAACTGATTTATTCGAATCAGCATCAGCAAAACGAGTAACTAGCACATCATCAACAACAATACGACAAGGTAATAGTCGTTCAGATCGTGGCAGTGGAGGTGTACCTGTTGGTGGTCGATCACTAGTGTATAGAGATAATAAACTTGTAGAAAGAAAAATAACAATTAATGGCAAAAGTTATCAACAAACAAGAGGAAGATGGTGGTAATAATGAAAAGGAATTATAGATAATGTCAATATCACAAACATTTTTAAATAATATAGGTGAAGGGTGTTTTGTAACATCAATTGATTTATTTTTTGAATCAAAAGATAGTACAATACCTGTTAGTGTTTTCTTAGTAGAAACTACAATGAATCTTCCTACTGTAAAAGAATTACCATTTAGTAGAGTAACAAAAATTCCTTCTGCTATTAATACATCAACCGATGGTTCTACTGCAACAACATTTACATTTGATAGTCCTGTTTTCTTAGAAGGTGGAGTACAATATGCTATTGCTGTTGAATCAAATAGTAAAAATTATAAGTTATATGTTTCAGAATTGGGTGGTACTATTCTTGGAACAACAAGACGAGTTTCTGATCAACCATTAGTTGGTAGTTTATTTAAATCACAACAAGACGGTCCTGCACAAGATACTGGAACCGATGATTTAAAATTTGTATTAAGAAAAGCAAAATTCACAACTGTTACTTCTGGAAATTTAGAATTGCAAAACAATGCTTTATCAGCTGAATTACTAACTACAAATCCAATTGAAACAAATTCATCTGCAGGATCTGGTACTACATTTGGTAACAATCCAAAAATATTAAAAGTAAATCATATTAATCATGGTATGTCATCTGGTGATAGTGTGACTATTGCTGGAGTTACCGGTAATGCATCAAACACATCTAATGGCATTCCTATTAGTGAAATCAATACAACACACACAATTGCCAATGTGACACTAGACAGTTATACAATTACTGTAACTACAAGCACAACAGCTGATGGTGTTATTGGTGGTTCTAGTGTGACTGCAACTTACAACGTACCATTTGAAGTTTTATATCCACAAATTGGACAACTTGGTTTCACAGATACAGATGCTAAACACTATGTTCGTGCAACAACAAAAAAATCAATTCATGGTTCTGAAACCGCTTATACAAAGGCAACTGCTGCTAATAAAATACAAGTAGTTCCTAACGATAACTTTTATTTTGAAGCACAACAACAAATTGCTTCAGGTATCAATGAAACAAATAATTTATCAAGTGTAAAATCTTTAACCTATGAAGTTAATATGATTACTGCAAACGAACATTTATCACCAGTGATTGATTTGGCGAGAACAAATTTAATTGCTGTATCTAATCGTTTAGATAGTCCTACATCTGGTAATACAACAGGATTTAAAGATGAAACAGAGGGTCTTGGTGGTAGTGTAAGTTCAAAATATGTTACAAAAGAAATCTCATTGGCTAATCCTGCAACTGCATTAGATGTAAGAGTGAGTGCAAACAATCACCCAACTGCATCCATTAAAGTTTTATACAAGTTAAGACGTGTCAATGACAATAGAAGTTTTGATGAAATACCATATGAGTATTTTAATAGTACAGGTGTCGCTGATGATACTATTAATTATTCTGAAAGTCGTTCACAATCACCATACAATGGCGATTACTATAATAGTTTCTATGAACAAAAGTTTACAGCAGAAGGACTAGATGAGTTTTCTGGATTTGCAATTAAGATTGTAATGGTAGGAACAAATCCAGCATTTGCACCTAGAATAACAGACATGAGAGCATTAGCATTGGCGGTATAACATGAAAATGATAGTCGAACAGAATAGAAGTTTTGTAAAAGATACAGATTCAAAAGCAGTAATCAATTCTGATCGAAAGGCTTATATCACTTATATGCAAAGAGTAAGACAAAAACAAAAAGACAATGATAGATTTAGAGATGTTGTAAGAGAAATAAATAATTTAAAAGCAGAGATGTACGAAATAAAACAATTATTATTAAAGGTAGTTAAGTAATGGCCGCAAGAACAGTATTAACAACGAATACATTAGAAGAATTTAGAACGACCTTTAATAGTCTGTCTTCTACTGATATTGGTGATCCAGGTACACTTACAACTACTGCGACAAGTGTTGTTGGTGCAATCAATGAAGTCAACTCAGCGATTACTGCTAATGATTTAGACTTTTCTGCTGATTCTGGTTCAAATGGCTCTGTATCAGACGCACAAACCTTTGCTTTATCTGGTACTGCAAATCAAATTACAACAACATCAGACGGATCTCAGACAGTTACTTTTGCATTGGCAAGTACAATCTCTGGTATTACAAGTTTTACTGCCTCTGGTACAATACAAGGTGGCACAATAACTGACGGAACTGCCAGTTTAACAAGTGGTTCAATTACAGGAGCAGTGAATATTACTGCATCAGGCACTATTCAAGGTGCGACAATTAACGGTACAAGTGATGTTCAAATTAATGGTACATCAGTTGCTACAACAAATTTTGCAATTGCACAAGCAGTTGCATTAGGATAAGTATAAATAGTATAAAGGGATAAAAATGGCAAACGATTTTAAAAGATTTACAGTCGCCGATGTGAACACAAGCACAGGTGCGTCAGCATCTGCTGTTTATACAGTTCCCTCCTCATCAAGTACACCAGTTGAATCTATTGTTATTGGTATTACTCTTGCAAACAAATCATCTTCGGGTGTGACTGCAAGTGTATTTTTAGATAACTACGATGGAACCAATGATGTATATATCGTAAAAGATGCAAGTATTCCTGCCGGTTCTTCACTTGAAGTAATGTCTGGTAACAAACTTGTTTTACAAGGGGATGGAACCACAAATGATGCTATTCGTGTAAGTGCGAGTTCATCAAGTTCAGTTGACGCTACGGTTTCAGTTTTAGAGGACGTATAATAAATGGCTTATATAGGAAAGCAACCCGAAACGAAGTTTTCGGCAGCTGCAAAAATAGATAGATTTACAGGTGACGGTTCAACAACCGCATTTGATTTACAAAATATCATACCTGCAGGTGGTGAAAATTCACTGATGGTTTACATCGACAATGTTCGACAAGAACCAGGTTCTTCCTATGCCTTTACAGTTGGTAATGATGCATCTGGTGATTTAAAAAGAGTTACCTTTACATCAGCACCAGGAAGTTCTGCTTCAATTTATATTATTACACCTTTTGAAGCAACTACAATGGCAGGTCCTGCCAATGGCACAATTACTTACGCCAAATTATCCAATGATTCAAACAATATTATTTCTGGTGCGACTGCATTAACATCATTAGAAGGTGCTGATTTATTATCAGTGTATGATGATTCTGCTTCGACAATTAAAAAAGTTACACTTAGTAATTTAGTTACTGGACAGACAGCAGAAGCAACTGTTGCTGATGATGATGAAATTTTAGTTTATGATACTTCCGCCAGTGCATTGAGAAAGATGACCAAAGCAAACTTTGCTCCAACTGTGTCATCAGATAAAATTATTGATGCTGATAGTAACACACAAATTCAAGTAGAAGAATCTGCTGACGAAAATATAATTCGTTTTGATACAGCAGGTACAGAGAGATTAACAATGGATGCGGATGGTAAATTTGCTTTTACCAGTGCCGGTGGTGGTGTGATTAACAGCACAACCATATCCAATACCTACACAATAACAAATCAAAACTTGTTGTTGGCAGGTCCCGTAACATTAACAGGAACAATCACAGTCGGCTCAGGTGCGACTATGGTGGTTGTCTAAATAGAGATAGAGATGAGTAAAATAGAAGTCGATACAATTGAACCACAATCAGGAACTAGTTTAACGATTGGTGCTTCAGGTGATACAGTAACAGTACCAAGTGGTGCTACACTTGATATGTCAAGTGGGACCATGACTTTAAATTCTGCTATGAAGAATACTCCAGCTTTTTATATGTATGCAAATAGTGATACAACTTGTACTGCTGGTTCCGTAACAAAAATAACTTTAGGTGGCACATACTACGATACAGATAGTGCAACATCAAATTCAAGATTTACTGTACCAAGTGGTAAAGGTGGGAAATATTTAATAGGTGGAGAAATTTCTTTAGGAGATACTACAAACAGTGTTCATATGGCTTTTTATGTTAATGGCTCACACAGTTACGATTCACTTAATTGGTGGCAAGATTTTGGGGATGCGTTATCAGGAGTTTCAAGAACAGTCGTAATAGATTTATCTGCTGGTGATTATGTTGAACTTTACTGTTTAGTAGATGGTACAACAAGAGGATTAAATGCGGAAAAAACTAGAACTAAATTGTTCGGACATAGATTAATAGGAGCATAGCATGGCAAGTTTATCATCAAAAATAAAAGAATATCTCAAGGCTAATTCAATAACTGAGGTAAACTTTTTTAGTGATGTATTATTACAAGATGATTCAGATGGTAATGGTCCATATATTAAAGAATGGAACATTGAAGGTGTTGCTAAACCCACAGATGAACAATTAGCTACATACGATACAGCTGCTGATGATGAAGAATATAACAATAGTCAAATTGCTAAAAGAATCGCTGAGTACGGTGAATGGAAAGACCAATTAGATGAAATATACACAGATATTGATGCTTGGAAAACTAGAATTGCTAGTATTAAAACCAAGTATCCAAAAAGGTAAGTAAATGGGAACATTAAAAGTAGATACAATACAAGATTCAGGTGGCAACACTATACTATCGTCTGACGGTTCAGGCGGTTTTACTAATAGTTTACCTGCCGGCAAAACTTCGAGTTTTCGTAACCTCATCATCAATGGTGATATGAATATCGCACAGAGGGGTACTTCTCAATCAATAGGGAGTGGTGCAGGATATATTATTGATAGATGGAGAGATGGTGCAATCTATGATACTGTAGCTCCTACAGGAGTATTTACTGTTTCTCAATCAACTGATGTTCCTAGTGGTCAAGGATTTAGTTATTCTCAAAAATGGGCTTGCACTACTGCACAAACATCTTTAACAGAGCAAGGGTGGGGTACTCAACAAAGAATAGAAGCACAAAACTTAACACATTTATCATTTGGTAGTGCTTCGGCAAAAAATCTAACTTTATCTTTTTGGATTAAATCAAATAAAACAGGAACTTACGGAATTGAAATAAGAAGCCACGATGCTTCAAGACAATTTATATCTTCTTATACAATTAATTCAGCATCTACTTGGGAAAAGAAAACAATTACAATTACTGGTGATACAGGTGGTAGTGGTATTGCCAATGATAATGGAATTGGTTTTTGGGTTAGATGGATGTGGAGTGCGGGAACTACTATTGACGGAGCAACTTTAAATTCTTGGACTGCAACTGCTACCGAAATAGCACCAACAGGACAAGTTAATTTAGCCGATAGTACATCAAATGAACTATATTGGACTGGAGTACAACTAGAAATCGGTACAACTGCTAGTGATTTTGAGTTCTTACCTTATGATGTGAATTTTAGAAGATGTCAAAGATACCATTTTAGACATAATCCATCTTTGGATTCTCAAACAGCTATTGTAATGGGAATAGCTAATGGTGGTTCTGACATGAACTCTGTTCTTATTCCTGTTCCAGTTAAAATGAGAGCAAACCCTAGTTTATCAACAAACCCAGCAAGTGGTAGTGTAGCAATTAGATGGTGGAAAACTACAGGTAATACAGGAACTATTAGTTCTTACACAACTCTTGCTTCACAAGGTGATGGTCCTTCTGATGGTTCAGGATTTTTAGCATTAACAATTAATGGTTTTGGTGGAAACTTAGTGGCATCAGCACCAAATGGAATTGAGTTTGAATCAACTGATTTAATATTAGATGCGGAGTTATAATGATTAGTACAGTAGAAAAAACATATAAAAAAAGTAGAACAGACGATACTCAGGTGTGGTCTAATTATTACAAAATAACTTTTACCGATGGTACAGAACAACACGTACCACATGATGAAGCAAACAGACACTACCAAGAAATACTAGAATGGGTTGCTAAAGGTAACACAATAACAGATCCAGGAGCGTAATAAATAGTTAAATGTCAAGTATAATTAAAGTCGATACAATTCAAAACCAATCAGGTGCGAATATTATTAGTGAAAGTGCTAACACAATTACTGTTGGTGCTTCAGGTGATACAATAACAGTACCAAGTGGTGCTACATTAGGTGGTGCTGGTACAGTAGATTTATCAAGTGCTACTGTTACATTAAATTCAACAATGAAAATGACTCCCTCTTTTTTTGTATATTTAACTAGCAATCAAGATATACCTGATAATACAGCGACTAAAGTTAGTGGATTTACAGAGTTATTAGATACAGATAATTGTTTTGCTAGTAATAAATTTACACCTACGACAGCAGGTAAATATGTAATTTATGCAGGAGTTGACATGGGCTCTGTTGGCGGCACTACATCTAATCTAAGAGAAGCCTATACAATAATATATAAAAATGGTTCTTTTTACGCTTTCAGTGATAATAATTACAATGGTAGTTTTCACTATAATCTTACCATATTTACACAAACATTTGTAGATTTTAATGGAACCACTGATTATGTAGAACTTTACGCACAAGCAGATTTAACTACTGGCAATCCAAGAGTTTATGGTGGCGGTAATAAGCAAACTTTTTTCGGTGGATATAAAATTATAGGGGCATAATATGGCAAGTTTATCATCAAAAATAAAAGAATATCTCAAGGCTAATTCAATAACTGAGGTAAACTTTAGAAGTGATGTATTATTACAAGATGATGGATCAGGTCCATACATCAAAGAATGGAATATTGATTCTGTTTCTAAACCAACAGATGAACAAATTACTTCTTATGACACAGCTGCTGACTTAACAGAAAGACAAAATGTTGTAAGAGCAACTAGAAAATTAGCATATGGTTCTTTAGAGGACCAAATGGATATGATGTATAAAGATAAATTAAATGGCACGACTACTTGGGATGATCATATAGCTGCTGTAAAATCGGCGAACCCGATTCCGACGGAGTAAAATATGGCATATTTAGAAAAAGCAATTCAATATCCAGAATTAAAAGAACAACTAGATAAGTTGTACCACGATATTAATAATGGAACACTTGACAACACAGGAGATTTTTACACTGCAATTAAAACAGTGAAAGATAAGTATCCAAAGGAATAAAGGAGTTATATAAATGGCAAGAACTAAATTAGTTAATGGTGAAAGAATAGCACTAACTGCTGAAGAAGAAGCAGCAAGAGATGCCGAAGAGGCTGCTTGGGCTGCAGGTGCATTTGACAGAGCAATCGCCGATGTTAGATCAACAAGAAATCGTCTTTTAGCAGAAACAGACTATTTGGCACTTTCTGATAATACACTTTCTGCTGATATGTCAACATATCGTCAAGCATTAAGAGATATCACAGACGGTGTTTCAACCACAGACGACATAGACGCAATCACTTGGCCGACAAAGCCATAATATAAAGGGTTAGGAATGGGATTAACAAAAGTCACATCAGGTGCGATTACAGATAGTGCAATTACTTCAGCAAAAATTGAAGATGGTACAATTGTTAATGCCGATATCAGTTCATCTGCTGCTATTTCTCAATCAAAACTAACTTTAACAATACCAACTGTTTCTTCTATTACTATCCAAGATAGTCAAGGTGCAATTCCACCAACTGATACATCATTATACTTTGATGTTGTTGGCACAAACTTTACAAATCCTTCGACAGTTGAATTATTAGATAGTTCAACCAATGCTTCAACAAACGCAACAACTGTTACTTATGTCAGTGCTACTCAATTAAGAGTAACTGCATCATTAAGTGCTGGTACATACAAGATTCGTGTAATAAGAAGTGATGGTTTTGCAGGAAATTCTGCTACTGCGTTATTAACAGTCAGTCAAGCCGTTTCATGGTCAACCTCTGCTGGAAGTTTAGGTTCATTTGATGAAGGTGTTGCAATTAGTACGATTACTTTATCAGCAACTTCGAATAGTGCGGTGACTTATGCAATTCAATCCGGAAGTTTACCTTCAGGTTTAAGTTTAAATACATCTAATGGACAAATCACAGGAACACCAGGTTCTGTATCAGCAGACACAACTTCCACATTTACAGTTCGTGCCACAGACGCTGAAAGTCAATATGCTGATAGAGAGTTTACAATCACTGTTAGTGATATTGTGATATTTCAATCATTGAGATTTAATGATGATGATAATGCTTATTTAAGTAGAACTATGGCTACTGGTACAAGTAGAAGAATATTTACCTTTTCTACTTGGGTAAAAAGAAGTGCTCTTGGTAGTTTTCAATATGTTTTTACTAATTCTCCACAATCAAGTTTTGATGCTGTAAGATTTAATAGTGATGATAGTTTAGATGTACGATTTAACAACAACACATATACTGTAAATACAAATAGATTATATAGAGATGTCGCTTCTTGGTATCATATAGTAGTATCAGTGGATACAACTCAGGCAACTGCTTCTGATAGAGTAAAGATTTATACAAATGGTACATTAGAAACATCCTTACAAGGAAATACATATCCTACACAAGATTATGATACTTCTTTTGGTGTAAGTGGTCAAACATATCAAGTATCAGCAAATACTTGGGGTCCAGATCAACCATTTGATGGCTATATGGCAGAGGTTCATTTCATAGACGGACAAGCATTGACACCTTCATCATTTGGTTCAACTGATTCTACAACAGGACACTGGAAACCAAAAGTTTATTCTGGTAGTTATGGAACAAATGGTTTTTATTTAGATTTTGCTGATAGTAATGCCTTTGGTGATGATGAAAGTGGTAATACAAATGATTTCACTCCAACAAATTTAACAGCTACCGACAAAACAACCGATACACCTCATAATAATTTTGCAATACTTAATGAATTACAAAATTTTGATGCTAGTTTAGGTGCAACAACTCTTACTGATGGTAATACAATTGCTAAATTTACAAGTGCAAC
>Ga0222713_10003645_pt1 | contig 15847 bp, 14 predicted proteins | sample C33_649DmetaG_FD_165061 | JGI IMG/M metagenome (GOLD analysis project Ga0222713, IMG submission 165061) | Estuarine water microbial communities from San Francisco Bay, California, United States - C33_649D | ecosystem: Environmental > Aquatic > Marine > Unclassified | place: USA: California...
GCGACCTGGTGCGCGCACTGAACGAACAGAACGCGCAGTTCGCCGCGGGCAAGATCGGCCAGTCGCCGACCAGCGGTCCGCAGGAGCTGGTCTACACCATCACCACCCAGGGCCGGCTGTCCGAACCCGAGGAATTCGAGAACATCGTCATCCGCGCCAATCCCGACGGCAGCATGCTGCGCCTGAAGGACGTGGCGCGCGTGGAACTGGGTTCGAAGGACTACGAATTCGTCGGCCGCGTCAACGGCAAGACCGCGACGCTGGTGGGCATATTCCTGCAGCCGGGCGCCAACGCGCTGGAAACCGCGGAACGCGTCAGCGCGGAAGTCGCCCGCCTGAAGGAACGCTTCCCCGCGGATTTTGCCCACTCGGTGGTCTATGACACCACGCGCTTCGTCAAGGTGTCGATCCGCGAAGTGGCCAAGACGCTGGGCGAAGCCATGCTGCTGGTGTTCCTAGTGGTGTTCGTCTTCCTGCAGAACTGGCGCGCCACGCTGATCCCCTTTGCGGCCGTTCCGGTCTCCCTGATCGGCACTTTCGCCGGCATGTTGCTGCTCGGCTACTCGATCAACACGCTGACATTGTTCGGCATGGTGCTGGCGATCGGCATCGTCGTCGACGACGCCATCGTCGTGCTCGAGAACGTCGAACGCATCATGCACGAGGAACACCTCGCAGCGCGCGAGGCCGCAGTCAAGGCGATGGACGAGGTAGCCAGCCCGATCATCGCCATCGTGCTCACGCTGTGCGCCGTTTTCGTGCCGATCGCCTTCCTCGGCGGACTGACCGGCGAGCTCTACCGCCAGTTCGCGGTAACGATTTCGATTGCCGTGGTCATTTCCGGCATCGTCGCGCTGACGCTGACGCCCAGCCTGTGCGTGCTGATCCTCAAGCAGGGCCACCGCAAGCCGGGCCGCTTCTTCACCTGGTTCAACGGCGCGTTTGCCCGGCTCACCGGCCGTTATGTCGACGGCGTGACCTGGGTCCTGCGCCGCGGCGGCATCGCGCTGCTGCTGTTCGGCGGCATGGTCGCAATCACCGCAGGATTATGGCGTTCAACGCCGGGCGCGCTGGTGCCCGACGAGGACCAGGGCTATTACATCGCCGCGGTGTTCCTGCCGGACGGTTCGACGCTGGAACGCACCGACCGCGTGGTCAACGAGGTGGTCAAGGCGATCAAGTCGAACCCCGCGAATGAAAACGCGGTGGCGTTCACCGGCTTCGATTTTCTCGGCGGCGGCTTCCGCAACAGCGCGGCGACGATCTTTGTCACCCAGAAACACTGGGACGAGCGCAACGTCTCGACCGGCCAGCTGGTCGGCGAGTTCTTCATGAAGACCGGACATCTCAGCGAGGGACTAGCGCTCGCATTCGGCCCGCCGCCGATCTTCGGCCTGGGCACGGCGGGTGGCTTCGAGTTCTACGTGCAGAACCGCGGTGAAGGCGGCGCAGCACGCCTCTACGAGGTCACCCAGCAGTTGCTGGGCGCGGTGCACCAGGACGGCATGTTCGGCCAGGTCAACACGCTGTGGCGCGCCAACGTGCCGCAGCTCTACGTTCAGACCGACCGCGAAAAAGCCAAGGCGCTGGGGGTGCCGATCGATGAACTCCACAACACGCTGGCCGCAACGCTGGGGTCGGTGTACGTCAACGACTTCAACAAGTTCGGCCGCACCTGGCAGGTGCTGATGTCGGCGGAACCGCAGTACCGGAATCGTCCCGAGGACGTGGGTTCGGTCTACGTGCGCTCTGATCGCGGCGCGATGATCCCGTTGTCTGCACTGGCGAAAGTGCAGTATTCGTCGGGACCTGACACGCTCGATCGCTTCAACAACCTGCCGTCGGTCAAGATCTTCGGTGCTGCCAAGCCCGGGTTCAGCTCCGGCGAGGCCATCGCCCGCATGGAGGAAATCGCCGCGAAAACCCTGCCCGCCGATTTCAGCTACGACTGGGGCGGCGCATCATTCCAGGAGAAACGCTCCGGTGGCACCTCGGTGATCGCTCTCGGTCTCGCCGCGCTGATGGTATTCCTGATCCTTGCTGCCCAATACGACAAGTGGTCGCTGCCGCTCTCCGTGCTGCTGGCCCTGCCTTTCGGCACTTTCGGCGCGCTGGCGGCCATCTGGATCAACAACCTGCTGCCGATCCCGTTCTACATGGCGATGGGCAGCGACATCGGATGGCTTAAATGGCTGCTGTCGCCGCTCGCGGGCATCGCGCGGCTGTCTAACGACGTCTACTTTCAGATCGGCCTGGTGACGCTGCTGGGACTCGCCGCCAAGAATGCGATCCTGATCGTCGAATACGCAGTGCTGAAAAAGCACGAAGGCTACACCACGGCAGCCGCCGCAATCGAAGCGGCTCGCCTGCGTTTCCGTCCGATCCTGATGACCTCGCTCGCGTTTATCCTCGGCGTGACCCCGCTGGCCTTCTCCAGCGGCGCCGGCGCCGGCGCGCGCCACTCGGCGGGAACCGGAGTGATGGGCGGCATGCTGGCCGCGACCTTCCTCGCGATTTTCTTCATTCCGTGGTTCTACAAGCTGATCGTCGACCGCAAACTCTCAGACAAGCGCTCGACCGAGGAAATCGAACGCGAAGTCGCCGAGCATCGCGCCGAATCCGAACGCAGGACAGCGCAAAACAACGGGAGGGCATCATGAATTACCCGTTGGACAGGCGCGTGCTGCTGTTGTGTACGGCCCTGATCCTCGTCATCGGCGGATGTTCCGTCGGTCCGGATTACCGCAGTCCTGAAAGCGAACTGCCTGCCGCCTGGAGCGACGCGCCGGCGGGCGGGAAAACCGCGGCGGCAGAACAATGGTGGACGCTCTACGGCGATGCAACGCTGAACCAGCTTGTGGAAGAGGCCCTGCTCCACAACCGCGATCTTGCGCTGGCCGCTGCGCGCGTCGATGAGGTACGCGCGCTGGCACGGGTCGCCGACGCGCAGGGTATGCCGGCAATCGATGCCACCTTCGGCCGCAACCGTGCGCGCTCATCCGAACGATCATCGACGCCACTGCCTCCGGGCGTTGCGCTGGAACGCAACACCTACCGCGGCCAGCTCAACGTCGCCTATGAAGTGGACCTGTGGGGACGGCTGCGCGATGCCGCGAAGGCCGCCTACGCCGATCTGCTCGCCACAGCGGCCGCGCGCGACACCGTGCGCATCACGCTGGCCAGCGAAACAGTCAAGGCCTACTACGGCCTGGTCGCACTCGACAGTCAGGTCGTCGCCACCCGCAAATCACTGGTGCTGCGCAGCGAAAACCTGCGCCTGCAGCGCGTGCGTGCCGAGGCCGGCCTGATCAACGACTTTGCACTGCGCCAGCTCGAAGCGGAGGTCGCCGCGGCTGAAGCCCAGTTGCCGGCGCTGGAACAGCGGCGCACGGCACAGGAACTGGCGCTGGGCGTGCTGCTCGGTCGCAGCCCGCGCGCCCTGATCGAATCGCGCATCACGCCTGCGTCATCCAGGGAAGCACCGGCCTCGGCCGTCATTCCGCAGGGCCTGCCTTCCGACCTGCTGTTGCGCCGCCCCGACATCATCGAGGCCGAGCAGCGCATGATCGCCGCCAACGCCCGAATCGGCGCCGCGCGCGCTTCACTATTCCCGCAGATCTCGCTGACCGGCTTCTACGGCAGCGACAGCGCCGAACTCGGCAACCTGTTCACTACCCCGGCACGCATCTGGCAACTCGGCTTTGCGCTGGCGCAGCCTATTTTCCAGGGCGGTCGCCTGTTCGGCCAGATCGAATCCATAGAGGCGCGCGAAAAACAGACGCTGATCCAGTACCAGAAAACCGTGCAGAACGGGTTCCGTGAAACGCGGGAAGCACTGAGCGCACAGACACGCGCCCGCGAGGGCTTCGAGGCGGAAACGCGACGGGTCGCAGCCCTCGCCGAGGCGCTGCGGTTGGCGCGCATCCGCTACGAGAACGGCATCTCCTCGCAACTGGAAGTGCTGGACGCCGAACGCAACCTGCTGGGCGCGGAACTCAACCGCGCCGATGCGCTGCGCCAGCAGCGCGCAGCCGTGGCCGACGTGGTGCGGGCGCTCGGGGGCGGTTGGGAAGAAAAAGCCGGAGCGACGGCTGCCGCCCCGGCCAGATGATCACTGCGGCTGGATGCCGACGTCCTTGATCAGTTTGACGTAGCGGACGTACTCCTCTTTCATCAGCTTGTCGAAGGCCTCGGGACCGGAATCCACTGCCGCCGTCGCACCCTGACGCTCGAACGCGGTCTTGATGCGCGGCTGGGTGATCACCTTCTTCACGTCGGCGGCCAGTTGGGCGGCGATTTTCTTCGGCATGCCGGCGGGCCCGAGTATGCCGAACCAGCCGTCGGACTGGGCTGCCGGCAGCCCTTCTTCGACGATGGATGGAATGTCGGGGAACGCCGGGTTGCGCTTCGCCGAAGTCACCGCCAGCGGACGCAGGCGTCCGTCGCGGATCACCGGAGAAATCGTCGGCACCGTGAACACCAGGTAATGCACGCGTCCGGATGCGGTCTCGCCGAACGCCTCGGGAACCTGCTTGAACGGCACGTGCACCGTGCGCACCCCCGCCGCCTGGTTGAAGATTTCCGCTCCGATATGCGCCAGCGTGCCCACGCCCAGTGAAGCGTAGTTGAACTTCTTCGGATCCGATTTCAGCAGCGTCACCAGATCCTTGATGTTCTTCGCCGGCAATGCCGGGGTCATGGCAATGATGTTCGGGATCGCCGCCACTTCCATGACCGCGGTGAAATCGCGCAGCGGATGATAAGGCGGCTTCTTCTGCAGCAGCGGCGCCACGGTATGCGGCGGCGCCACCATCGCATAGGTATAGCCGTCGCGATTGGCCGTGGCGAGGATGCTGCTGCCGATCAGCCCGCCGGCACCCGGCCGGTTGTCAATCACAAACTGCTGGCCATACTGCTCCGCCAGCGAGGCACCAACCGTGCGCGCCAGGAAATCGCTGGCCGAACCCGGCGGCAGCGGCACAATCATGCGGATCGGGCGCTCCGGAAATTTCTGTGCGGCGGCAGCACCAGCCATCGATACCACAAACAACGCAACCAGCCACTTCTGCAGCCTGGAATTCATGGGTAACTCCTCCCTGGGTAATGCCGGTCGACCGTTGTTATGGATGTTCGGTCCCGGCAGTTGACGGCATGTTAAGCGTCGGCGGTATTTTTCACAATGCAGGCATCGACATGCGCTTGGCGGGGGTATGATTCCCGGCATCCAGCCAGAGGACGGAGAAACCCGTGAAAATCGACCGCATCCACCATCTCAACATCCGCTGCACGCCCGGCGATCTCGTGCGTATCGAGAAGTTCTACGGCGAGGTACTCGGCCTCAAGAAAGGGCCGCGACCCGGTTTTCCCAATCCCGGGATCTGGCTCTACCTGGGCGATCACCCGATCGTGCACGTCAGCGCGCGCTGCGCCGAAGGATTCCTCCAGGACAAGCACCATGGCAGCATCGACCATGTTGCCTTCCAGGTCCACGGTGCAGCCGAGTTCCGCGCCCGGCTGGACAACATGGGCATCGCCTACGAACAGCAGAACGTCGCCGATGCCGGCTACCAGATTTTCCTCAAGGATCCGATCGGCACCCTGCTGGAGTTCAACTTTTCCAACAGCGAGGCGCCGGAGGCGATGAATTCAGGCACTCTCGCGCCGCGGCAGACTGTCACCGCCGCCTGAACGACTGCGAACAGCGTCAGGCTGCGGGCTTGCCCCAGCCGCCGGCGTAGAAGCGTTCGCCGATAGGCTTGCGCCCGCGAGCCTTGAGCTCCTTGGCCTTGGTTTCCTCGTCGAGCACGTCGGGCGCAGCCTGGTAACCCACGGCAATCATCGCCATTGGCGTGAATTCATCGGGCACCCCGAATGCAGCCCGCGCCTTGTCCATGTTGAAACCACCCATCTGATGGGCAACCAGGCCTTGAGACAACGCCTCCAGCGACAGCGCCAGCGCCGCCATGCCGGTATCGTATTGCGCCCAGCGGTTGGGATTGCCGTTATTCAGTTTTGAACCAGCGCACGCGAGGAACAGCAGCGGCACGTTCTTGACCCATTTCTTGTTGTTGTCCGACAGGCAATCGTAGGCCTGCTGCCAGCCCTTTTTATCCTGCGCGCGATTCCACACCAGGAAACGCCACGGTTCCTCGCCAAAACACGACGGCGCCCAGCGCGCCGCCTCGATCAGCGCTGCCTGCTGCTCCGGTTTTACGCCGCGCTGCGCGTCAAAAGCCCGCGGGCTCCAGCGGCGTGCCGCCAGGTCGTTGATGGGTACGCTGGTGATGGCTTTACGGTCCTGCATGACTACCTCCTTGAAAATTTCCGTCGTTTATATCACGTCCCCGGCCACGTCGTCCGCCGTGTTGACCGCAATCCAGTGCGCTACCCGCGGCGGGCGGTCGCCGCGATGGAAGGCGCGCACCCGGCCGACCACTGCGGCATCCTCCGCCACCGCGCGGTCGTGCTGGCGCAAATGTTCCGCCCACGACTCGACCACGAAGGTCTCGACATAACGCCCGGGCACCGCGGCATCCTCGAAAAGTCCCCACGACAGTGCACCAGCGCGACGGCGAATGCGCCGCAATGTCTGCGCAGCAGCGGTGAATGCCAAGGCATCCGCCGGATCAATGTCATATTCGACATGTACCTGCACCGGGCCGCGCTCCGGCGCGATCTCGGTGTGCTGCTGCGGCTGCGGCCAGTGCGCAGCTTCGGTACGCGAAAGTGCATCCTCCGTTCCGAGCGATCGCCGCCAGGTCACCCACATGCCGGCGAGCAAACCCGCTGCCGCCGCAACCAGCGCGACCGATACGCCCCAACGTGAAGCCACCCCACCCCACAATATCGCCCCGCCGGACATGCAGACAGCAAATACCATCAAGTACACAGAAAGTGCGCGGGCCCGAACCCATTGGGGAACCGCGAGCTGGGCGCTGACGTGGAGAGTCGAAAGCACTGTCAGCCAGGCCGCGCCAGCAGCAAACATCGCGGGTAACAGCAGCATCAGGCTGCCGGCGAAAGCCACGCCGCTGCCCGCAACCGCAAACAATACGCTGCCCCCGCGCACCAGCGCGTCGCGTGAATGGCGTGCGCGTATCCGCGGCAGCAACAGCGCGGCAGCGACAGCGCCGGCGCCCAGTCCCGACAGCAGCAGGCCGTAGGTGCCTGCGCCGCCACCGGTTGCGCGCGCCACCAGCGGCAGCAATGCCCACGGCGCCGTCGCGAACAGAAAGAACGCCGCAGAACGTGCCATCACATGCTGCAGGGCCGTGGCCTGCCGCACGTAGCGCACGCCGGCGCGGATGGCGCCGAGGAATTGTTCGGCGGGCAGCGTATGGGCATGCGCTTCGCGCCGCCAGCGCAGCAGCACCACGATCACTGCTGCAAATGACAGCGCATTGAGCAGGAACGCGGCCTGCGGTCCGGTGGCTGCCACCACCACGCCGGCCAGCGCCGGCCCGACGGCGCGCGCGAGGTTGATGCCGAGACTGTTCAGCGCGATTGCCGACTGCAGCTGTGGCCGCGGCACGATCTCGGGCAGCATCGCCGCCCACGCCGGCGTGTTCAGCGCAGCGCCGCAGGCCAGTGCAAACGTCAGCACCAGCAGCGTCCATGCACTGATCCATCCGGCTGCGGTAACAATTGCGAGCAGCAGCGCCGCCGTGAGCATCCATAGCTGGGTGCAGATCAGATAGCGTCGCCGGTCGACAATATCAGCCAGCGCGCCGCCGGGCAGCGCCAGCAGGAAAATCGGCAGCGTGGTCGCAGCCTGCACCAGCGACACCATCAGCGGATCGGGATCCAGCGTTACCATCAGCCAGCCGGCGCCGACCTCGTGCACCCAGGTGCCGACATTGGAGACCACCGTGGCAATCCACAGCGCGCGGAACAGCGGCTGGGACAACGGCAGCCAGGCGGACGTTGATGGGTTGTTTTCGTTCATGGCTTCGCAACAGGCGGAACCGCCATCATACCTGCGGGCCTGCTTCAGTCCGCCGGCGGCGGTCAGTCAAACCGCCACGCGTCCATGCCGATCACGCCATAGGTATAAGCCGCATGGAGGCGTTGCGGCGGCACACCCGGGGTGCCCGCGCCACAGGCGGCGAACAGTGGCAGCAGGTGCTCTTCCGTCGGATGGTTGCGTGCCGCGTGCGGCGCCTTGCCGCGGTAATTGAGCAGATCCGCGGTATCGCCGTTGACCAGTTTTCCGGCGAGCCATTCATTAAAATCGCTGACCCAGGCCGGCGGCGGCAAATCATAGCGATGACGGCCGAATTCGCCGAGATTGTGGGTCACGCTGCCCGAGCCGATGATCAGCACACCCTCGTCGCGCAACGGCCGCAGCGCCTCGCCGAGGCGATGATGATGCGCCGGTCCGAGCCTGCTCTGCACCGCAAGCTGCGCCACCGGGATGTCCGCATCCGGATACATCAGCATCAGCGGCACCCACGCACCGTGGTCCAGTCCGCGGTCAGGCACGGCCGCGGCTGCCTGACCTGCGGCGGACAGCAGGCGGATGACCTGCTGCGCCAGTTCCGGCGCGCCCGGCGCCGGATAACGCATGCGGTACAGCGTATCCGGAAAACCGTAGAAGTCGTGGATGGTTTCAGGTTGCGCAGCCGTGCTGGCGGCAGGCGCCGCCGTTTCCCAGTGCGCGGACATCACCAGTATCGCTTTCGGCCGTTCGAATTCGCTGCCGAGCTGCGCAAGGAACCCGCGCGTCGGCCCGGGTTCGAGCGGCAGCGTCGGCGCGCCGTGGGAAACAAACAATGCAGGCAATCGGGACATGGCTGAGGGTTATGCTAACCGATCGGCCGTGCGCAAAACCGGCGGCGCAGTACGGCGAACGGACAGCGCGTACGCGCCGTCGCCCAGCAGGAACTGCACCATTGCGGCGACAGCAAGAAACACCGGGTATTCCCAGCCCCCGCCCTGTGCGCTGAACACCCAGCCGTTGGGCAGATGCACCCAGGCCGCACCGAGCAGCAGCGGCACCGTTGCCAGCGCCACCCAGCGCGTATACACACCGGCCAGCAGCAGCGCGCCGCCGCCGAGTTCGGCGGCGATGGTCAGGTAGGCCAGCGCTCCGGGAAATCCGACGGATTCAAAAAACTGCACTGTGCCCGGCACTGTGAACACAAAAATCTTGAGCAATGCGTGGGCAATGAACATCACGCCCAGCGCAATGCGCAGCAGCAGTGCGGCATAGGGGGCGGTCTGGTTGAGCATCATGTCTAATCTCCTTGAATGTTGAATATGGGATCAATTGACTTCAGCGATACCACCACCAGTTCATGGTGTCTGATGGAAGGCGCGTTCAATAATCTGTTTCGGTACTGCCTGAGCTGCCAGATAAGTCACAAACAAAATCACCATCACCGAATCCACGACAACGACGACACCAGCCTTGTCGAGATACTGTGAACCGTATGTAAATATCAGCGAAATGAAAATAACCTTGCTCAAACCGGCAACCGTGAGCACCAGATTACGCACCTGCGGTTGATATGCGCCGTAAATGAGCATTACCCCGAACAACGCGATCAACACCCCCCAGCTTCGAACAACAATTTCCGCCAGCGGACCTTCTAGCGAATCTCCGAAAGTGGAAGCAAGCACCGATTGTGGCGCTATGGCGGCCTGAACCATGGTGAAGGTCAGCACACCCGCCACCAGCATCACCCATTTGAAATTGCGGATAAACCAGTTCATGGCGTCCCCGATCAAGCCGGAACTGCGGCAGTCTCGCTGGCAAACTGAAGCGTCAGCAACGCGACGCGGCGTCCGAGGTGTTCTGCGGTCTTCAGGTCGCTGACCGGAATCGCTTCCGCTCCCTGATCGACGTTCGACTGGGTCATCGCACCGGAAAAGGCCCCCAGCCTGTTAAGGTCATTCGCGCTGCCCTTGCTCGAATTGTTGCCGGGCATCAGGCCGAGTCCCGTCCATACCATGCCGTGCTGCATGGCGAAGGTGAACAGTTGGGTGATGGTGTTGAACTTGTCGCCGCTCTGGCCACCCGAGTGGGTGAAACCGGCAGCAATCTTGTCCTTCCAGCCCTGGGTGAACCACACCTTGGAGCTGGCATCCATGAACGCCTTGAACGGCGCCGACACGCCACCCATGTAGGTCGGTGCGCCGAAGATGAGGGCGTCGGCCGCATCGAGATCCTGCCAGTGTTTGTCGATGTCAGACACCGATATCAGTTGCGCATCAATGCCAGCGATATCCGCCGCGCCGCGCGCAACCGCCTTCGCCACCTCGGCGGTATGACCGTAACCGCTGTGATAAACCACCGCTACCTTGCTCATTTCCAATCTCCTGTGATGTGAGGTTAAATTGCCTACTGCGTATTCGTGTCAAGGCAGATCGAAGACCAGCACTTCGGCCGCCTGACCGTTGTCGAGATTCAATTTCCCCGCGCCGGTCTTCAGCGCATCGCCGGCATCCAGGCGCTGGCCGTTCACCGCCACGCTGCCGCGCGCGACGTGGACATAGGTCCTGCGTCCCGCTGCAATCTCCAGTTCGCCGCGTTCCGGCCCGTCGAACAGGCCGGCATAGAGGAATGCGTCCTGGTTCATGCTCACCGAACCGTCACGGCCATCCGGCGACACGATCAAACGCAGGCGGCCGCGCTTCTCGGCAGCGGAAAAATGCTTCTGCTCGTACGAAGGCTTGATGCCGGTGAACTTCGGTTCGATCCAGATTTGCAGGAAATGGGTGACGCCCGCCTTGTCGTGGTTGTACTCGGAGTGGCGCACGCCGGTGCCCGCGCTCATGCGCTGCACGTCGCCGGGCACGATGGTCGAACCGTTGCCCATCGAATCCTGGTGACCCAGCCCGCCCTCGAGGACGTAACTGATGATTTCCATGTCGCGATGACCGTGGGTGCCGAAACCGGAACCGGGACTGACGCGGTCTTCATTGATCACGCGCAGGGGGCCGTAGCCCATGTGCTCGGGATCGTGGTAACCGGCGAAAGAAAAGCTGTGGTACGAATCCAGCCAGCCGTGGTTGGCATGGCCGCGATCTTCACTTTTGCGCAGGGTCGTCATGTTCCGCTCCTTTCCGTAGTCATTGCCTGGGTGATGCACGGAACGCATTCTGCGGGCGCCGGGCAGCGCAAGATAGCGGAACTATTTGACAATATCTGTCAAATTTTATGAATTAGTTTTATGTTTAAAAACAATGTATTATTGATATATATGGCAATATGTATTCACATAAATTCAGGTTTGATTCGGACATGAGACTGTCCCTCGACGCGCTGCTGGTGCTCGACGCCATCGACCGCAAGGGCAGCTTTGCTGCCGCTGCGCATGAACTGCACCGCGTGCCGTCGGCGCTGACCTACACGGTGCAGAAACTGGAAGAAGATCTCGACGTGCTGCTGTTCGACCGTCGCGGCCATCGCGCCAAACTCACCGCAGCAGGTCATGAATTGCTGAACGAAGGTCGCCACCTGCTGCGCGCCGCCGGCGATCTCGAAGCGCGCGTCAAGCGCGTTGCCACGGGCTGGGAAGCGGAACTGCGCGTCGCCAGCGACGGCATCATTCCCACCCGCGCGATGCTGGCCCTCGCCCGCGATTTTTATGCGCACACCAGCAGCACCCGATTGCGCTTCTCCACCGAAGTACTTGCTGGCTGCTGGGACGCGCTGGTGTCGGAACGCGCCGACCTGGTGATCGGCGTTTCCGGCGACGGCCCCGCGGGCGGCGGCTACCAGACGCGCCGGCTGGGCGAAATCGAGTGGGTATTCGCGGTATCCCCGACGCACCCGTTGGCTAAAGCAGCTGAACCGCTCACCCGCGCCGACATTCGCGCCCATCGCGCCGTCGTCGTCGCCGACAGTTCACGCAACCTGCCACCGCGCACCACCGGACTGCTGTCGGGACAGGACACGCTGACCATCGCCGATGCCGCCGCGAAACTGGAAGCGCAGGTCATGGGCCTGGGCGTCGGCTACCTGCCGCACTGCCTCGCCGCGGCGGCGGCCGCGCGCGGCGAACTGGTCATTCGTAAAACGGAAGAGCCCAAGGTCAGCCAGATGCTGTCGATCGCCTGGCGCACGACGCACCGCGGCAGGGCGCTGAAATGGTTCGTCGAGCAGACCAGCGTCAGGGGCTGGCTGGAACGGGCATTACGTTCACTGGACGCCTGAGCAGCGCCCGGGCGCAGCAGGTTATCTGCAGTTACTCTCGATCCAGTCGGCAACGAAATCAACGCCGACCTGGCGGTTGTCGACATGGGCGTGTTCGGCGCCGCCGTCCTCGGCGGTAAACACGCGCAGCGTCTTCTTCGCCGATCCGATGGCGTCGTAAAGCTTCTGCGCGTTTTCGGCAGGCACCACGCGATCGTTGGCGCCGTGGGTCACCAGGTACGGCATGGTGATCTGGTGGGCGACGTCCTTCAGCGTGAAGCGTTTGGCGATTTCGATGCTGGAGTCGGTATCGGCAGCGCCGACCACCCACTGGAACTGGAAGTTGGACTGCGCGATCTTGCTGCCTTCCGCCTGCGCCTTTTCCTTGATCTTCTGCTGCCAGCCGGCGAGATCCCAGTGCAGCGCGGTCATCGATACGCCGGCGGCATAGCGCTTTTCGAATGCGGCAATGCGCGCCGAATAATAGCCGCCAAAGCTGTAGCCCATGATCACCACCCGTGCCGCATCGACGTCGGCGCGCTGCGCGACATAATCGTAGGCCGCGCGACCCGGCACCTCGTAATCGTAGCGGCTGTGGATGCCGCGGAAGCGCAGCGTCTCGCCCTGCCCGGGACCGTCGATCGCCAGCGTGTGCATTCCGCGCTTCGCAAACTCCAGCCCGGCAAAGATCACGCTCATTTCCTTGCAATTGTCCATGCCGTTGAAGATCACCACCGTCGGTGCGCGCAGCGAAACACCCGGTGCCTTCATGAACAACGCGGGCAGGGTCTTGCTCTCGTACGGCACCTCGACGAATTCGATTTCGGGATGACGGCGGGTCAGCCCTTCACGGTAGCAGCGGTAGGCCTTGCGTCCGACCGCAACCTTTTCCTCACCCGGCGCGATGAAACGTTCGCCGGTGTAGTAATAATTGCCGGCGCGCAGGTAGTAATTGCCCGCGGTGCGGTCGTGCCCGCGCGCAGCAGCTGCGTCCGCAGTTTTCTCCACCAGCGCCGCCATCGCGCACCACTCCTGCTGCCAGGCCGCAGGCTCGCCCTGCCGGGTTTTCAGCTTCTCGGCGATGCGGTCGATTTCGTCCATCGCCACAACGCCATACGGCGCCATGCCCTTGCATGCCAGCGCGGCATTGGACCACAGGAAATTGCCGGGAAAATGATCGATCCAGAAACCGCGGGTGGACATGACTAGGCCTTTGCATGCTTGGGTGTGGACGGAATGCGCGGAACTGCCGGATTATTGTTGTGCCGCGAACGGGCGCAGTTTGACAGAACAGCGGCGTAATGAAAACATGGCCCGCAACCCGTTAGCGGGGTCTAACAAGGCATTTCCATCCGGAGGAAGCATCCCATGTCCAGCCTGCACAAACTGATCGCGCTCGCACTGAGCGCATTCGCCGTCACTGCTGCCGCACAGTCCTATCCGTCCAAACCGGTACGCGTGCTGGTGCCGTTTGCACCCGGCGGAAATGTCGACATCACCGCACGCACCATCGCACCCGGACTGGCAGAAATTCTCGGCCAGCAGTTTCTGGTCGAAAACCGGCCCGGCGCAGGCGGCTCGATCGGCACCAATGCCGTCGCGCGAGCGGCGCCCGATGGCCACACCATCATGGTGGCCTCGAGCAGCGTGATGACCAACGGCCCGGCGCTTTATACCAACCTGCCCTACGACATACTGCGCGACCTGGCGCCGGTCGGACGCATCGCAGTGGTGCCGCTGGCGCTGATCGTGCATCCGTCCGTCCCCGCAAAAACCACCAAGGAACTGATCGCGGTGGCGAAAGCCCAGGGCGGCAGGATGCTGATGGCCAACGCCGGTGTCGGCACCACCAATCACCTGATCGCGGAGCTGTTCATGATCCGCACCGGCGCGAAAATGCACCTGGTGCCGTACAAGGGCAGCGGCCCGGCACTGATCGACCTCGTAGCCGGACACATGTACGCCCATGTCGACCAGATTTCCTCGGCCCTGCCGTTCATCAAGGCCGGACGCGTGCGTCCGATCGCGGTCACCACCGCGAAACGTGCTGCGGCCCTGCCGGAAGTGCCGACGCTTGCTGAATCCGGCGCCCCGGGATTCGACGCCAGCACGGTCACCGGCATCCTCGCCCCCGGCACGACGCCGCGCCCGGTCATCGCAAAGCTGAACGAATCGCTGAACAAGGTGCTGGCCGCTGCGGCAATACGCAGCCGCTTCGAAACGCTGGGTGCCGAGGTTCAGCCGAGCAGCAGTGAAGAACTCGGCCAGTTCATCCGCGAGGATCTCGCGCAGTGGAAAAAAGTCGTGCAGCAGGCGGGCATCAAGGTGCAGTAACCGGCGTCGCCGCCCGCTGACCGGCCGGCACCGGTCACAAAAGATTATTGCTGCTGCTGGGACTCCTGGGCCATGCGCTCGGCGATGTCACGGCGTACCTGGTCCATGTCCAGCGCTTTCGCCTGCTCCAGCACGCTGTCCAGTCCCGCAGCCGGCAGCGCGCCGGCCTGCATGAACAGGATCACCTCTTCGCGGAACAGCATCAGGGTCGGAATCGAGCGGATACCGAAATGAGCCGCCAGCCCCTGCTCCTCGTCTGAGTTCACTTTGGCGAACACCACGTCGGGATGTTTTTCGGACGCCGCCTCGAACACCGGCGCAAAACCCTTGCAAGGGCCGCACCACGGCGCCCAGAAATCCACGATCACCATCTTGTTGCCGGTGACCGTGCTTTCAAAATTGTCCTGCGTCAATTCCTGAACAGCCATCCTTGATCTCCCTCATCACAATGAAGCGATGATGTCATAAAACGGGCATTCCAATCAGGCGCTGGCACTGGCAGCGCTCTGCTGCAGCAGATGCAGCATGGCTGCGGCCTTGTCGAACGTCTCCTGGTATTCGGCGTCGCGCTGGGAATCAGCGACGATGCCGCCGCCGGCCCAGAACCGCACGGAACCGCGCGAATGTACCAGCGTGCGGATCGCAATGTTGGTATCCATGTTGCCGTCATAGCCCAGATAGCCGATGGCTCCGCAATAGACGCCGCGCCGGTTCGGTTCCAGTTCCTCGATGATCTGCATAGCACGCACCTTGGGCGCACCGGTAATGGAACCGCCGGGAAATGCACCGCGCAGCAGGTCGATGGCGTCACGGCCCGGCGCCAGCAGCCCGGTCACGGTGCTGACCAGGTGATGCACGGTGGCAAAGCTTTCCACTTCGAACAGCCGGGGCACCTTGACCGATCCCAGCGCGCAGTTCTTCGACAGGTCGTTGCGCAGCAGGTCGACAATCATCAGGTTCTCGGCTCGATCCTTTTCACTGGCCAGCAGTTCTGCAATCAGTTCGGCATCGAGCCGGGCATGACCGGCGCGCGGCCGTGTGCCCTTGATCGGCTTGGTTTCCACGCGGCCGTCACGCACGCTGAGAAAACGTTCCGGCGATGCGGACAGGATCTGCGCGTATGGCGTCGACAGGTAGGCGGCGTGCGGCGCCGGATTGATCAGGCGCAGGCGCTGGTAGGCAAGCCACGGATCGCCGGTCGCATGGGCCGAAAACCGCTGCGCCAGGTTGACCTGGTAGCAATCGCCGTTATTGATGTAATCGAGCACGCGGCCAAACGCATGGCCATAGCCGCGCGGGGTGAAATTGGAGTTGACCGGCGAAGTCACCCGGAACGGTTCGCGGCGGCGCTCGGGCGGGGGCTCGGAAAACAGC